>Ga0182027_10007778_pt1 | contig 15727 bp, 11 predicted proteins | sample 712E1DmetaG_FD_121300 | JGI IMG/M metagenome (GOLD analysis project Ga0182027, IMG submission 121300) | Permafrost microbial communities from Stordalen Mire, Sweden - 712E1D metaG (Illumina Assembly) | ecosystem: Environmental > Terrestrial > Soil > Wetlands > Permafrost | place: Sweden...
CCGGTCGGGCAGGTTGCCGCGCGGACGTTGTTGCAACTCCGGGTGCCGACCCTGGCTCCGGTTCGCCATCCATCAATGGGTGGAGCAAATGCGTTCCGGGAAGGGATTCATGGGTTGGTTCGCGATGGACTGCCTGAAACTCCTTAAGCAGGGCATCGGGCTTGGTGTGGGGGAGCATTTGAGGCATGAACATCTCCGTGCTGACCCCTGCTTGAACCCGCTTCATGTATTGCGGCAGGTCTTCCCTTGCCTTCAGAAATGTCTCCGCCGCGGTGTCCAGGGTCACCGCTAAACACGACGACCGATCAAAATGCGCATTTCTTCCGTTTTTACCTCTGAGCGGCTTCCAGACATGCGCAAGAACTTATGTCGCTCTGTTTAGATTCTCCCTCGCACCCATTTCTCGATTTCCGCAAACCCTTGGGGCGTCTTTGGCTGCTTGATAGTCTCGCCGTTCATGGTTGCCGCTATACGCATCCGGTCCATGTCGAACCGTATCACCGTTCCGTCCTTTCCAAACTCCGCATAGATGGACTGCCCCTCAGCTCCAGCACCGCGGCTCTTCCAGCCGTCCTTCTCCAGGGTTTTTTATATGCTGTCGAATGGATCCATGGTTCGCCTTTTGTTCTACCAACTGGGTATTCTACGTTTTTCGCGTGAGCAGCCATCCATCTTCTCTTTGAAAAGAAACAGAAGATGCGGTGGACATTGGGATGGACGTAATAGGATGCGCCGTCGCAGCGACGGCATTCCCCCAGATATCGGCCGCCGATTTTCGAAATCAAGCGGAAACTGCCGCACCTCAGGGGGTTCCCGCCAGCATCGCATCCCAAATCTGCCGACGGGCGCTGCGCCTCGCAAAATGATTGGGACGGTTCCTGATCCAGTCCCCGGCATGCGACGGAAACTCCTTCCGCATGGTGGGGATCTAAGCCACGGGGCTCTGCCCTTTCTTCGTCCGAGCAGCCGATCGGCCCACTCTCGGCATGCCAGTGTTAAGACAACTCCGCGAACCGCATCAACGGCTCAGAAGAGTCTGCGCGCAATCCGCTCACGAAGCGCTGCCCATGACCCGAGGACCCGCCTCCACCAGACCTTGTTACGTGAAACAGATGAAACCGCACCGCCCTGCAATCGGTTCGCGTCATCCTTGATTTCACGACAGAGGTCTTTGCAGTCTTTCACCCAATTCAGCGCTTCCTGCGGCGAAATAATCTTCTTGATATCATAGCCATGCGCATGAAAGCCGCGGTTCTTGGTTAGCTGTGCGAGTGACACCTCGTATCGCATCTCGTCCGGTATCTCAATTGCTACGGGCCAAAGCATCTTTCGTAAGTGCGCAGCAGTAATACCGTGATTCTCTTGGCGCACATAGGTCAGATACGACTTAACCGCTTCATCGACCGACCGGCGAAGAACGTCACACCCACGCCTCGTCGTCTCAGATGCTCCAGCTTCAGTCGAGCAACGCGGTCCATGAAAGCCGACCATATTGAGCAACGGCCTGGTAACTACTCTCTCCGGTGTGTCCCAGCTGGATTTTGAAAAATTGGCAACCGTGCTGCAGACATTCTCTATAAATTGCTCAAACAGCGCGTGCGATAGAATACAATAGGACTTAACATCGAGCTCGGAACCTTCAGCAAGAACATCGTTCAAATGCGGGGAGAGGTAGCGACTCTCTAACCGCCCCAGATTGTTCTCCAATTCGGCAAAGGAATCGTCGAGGCTCATTCCGGCGGGAAAGAAGGGATTGGCACATCTTTGTTGAACACCGCCCGCATCGCGCCGGAGAACTGTTCGAATCGAGTCCGGTATTGGGCCATAGTCTTCGTGGTTGCTTCGATCGAAGCGCGAAACTCCGGCCGGTCGAACAGTGACGGGATAGCCAACCTAAAATTTTCTACCAGTTCCGGTGTCAGATCAGCATCAACCAATTTGTCAAAACCAAGCACTTCAACTTCAAATACCGCTTTGTTGAACCGGGATTCAAATTTCCCGTTAGTGGTCTTCCGTCCGATCTGACGCATCTCGAATACCCTCGCCAATCGGGAGATTGCCGCGTCTATACGGCTCAGGTAGCCTTCAATGGCAGGTCGGTTTAACGGCCAACTGTCTGAAAATCGCTGCATCGAGCTGTCCAGAAATCTCTTCAGATCTCCTCGGAAGAACGGAGCGTATTCAATTAACGCCATCAGGCGCAACAACAGCTCCACATCCCTCATGCGCGCATCCGGCCCGTCCAGACCAAGCACCGTGTGGATAGGGCGGACAGTATTGGTGTAATCCACTAGGAAATTGGCAAAGTCTCCGCGAATCAGCGACTGTCGCAGCTCCTGAGTGCTCAGTGGAACCGACCCTGTGTTGAGTCGATAGAATATCTGATAGAGCACGGAGTCGTCTCGGAAATTCGAGATTACTGTGCAACGGATGTCGGCGTTCATTAACCGACGACTGGTCTCCGAAAGCTCGCCCTCCCCTGCCAGGTCTCTATAGGAACTACCGTTCAGCTCAGATTTAACTGCAAGGCCCTTGAGCGTGGGTCGTTCCCACGAAGGCACGGTGGCCGGGTCGATGAACCCGCTTAGCGCCAACAAGCGCTGTTTCCCGTCTATGACAATAAACGACTTCTTACGCTGAGGATGTTCGGCAAGCACCACTTCCGGCACAGGAATTCCTACTATTAGCGATTCGATCAATAGCGACCGTCGTTCGTCCGTCCATGCGTTCCGCCTTTGAAAGCGGGGATTCAAATCGATGTTTCCCTGTTGGATCTGCCGGCAAATTGTTTCGACGGTCCAATCGCGAGAGTAGACAACAAGGTCACCGAACGGTGCGGGCGCCGAGGAGGCGATTTCATCGGCATTCCATGAAACATCCATCGTCGCACCGGTTTCGGACGCGTTGTCGCTCATGCTCTACACCTTCTGCAATCGGCAAAAAACTGCAAAGCATTTCAATTCACTGGCCAATTCAAACGCGTTCTTGCGCCCGGCATTTGGGAGGATAAAATGAAGACGTGCCAGATGTCTTCAGCCAAAAGATACGGTCGGAGGTTATGGCCCGCATACGCTCAAGAGGGAATGCCTCCACTGAGCTGGCAATGGTGAAAGAGTTGCGCCGAAGGCACGTTTCCGGCTGGCGGCGAAACCTTATGCTACCAGGGCGCCCTGACCTGGCATTTCCCAAGAGGAAGGTGTGCGTTTTCTTGCACGGATGTTTTTGGCACGGTTGTCGCCGATGCTACAGGGAGCCGACTGGCAACAAGACTTACTGGCGTGCGAAGCTGCTATCCAACCGCCGCCGAGACCGAAGAGTAGTGAGGCAGCTACGCGCTCTTGGCTGGACCGTGCTCACGATTTGGGAATGCAACCTCGTCCATTCAAGAATCGAGAAGACGATTCTGAAACTTACGCGGGCGCTCAGCAGGGAATACTCACGGAAAACGATGTCGGGCACCATGAGTAGACACCGGCCGCCCGCTCCGCCTTTAGCCCACAGACTCTGATACTGGTCTCGTACTGTTCTGCGGTATGCGCTGTCGTCGGCACGCCGCGAATCACCAGTGTTCTTCCGGTGCTCTCCATGAGCTCCGCCATGTTGAGGCCCCTGCCGAGAGGCTTGATCGCAGTGACCCTTCCAGTAACATCGCGTGGCCAACTCTGGTCAATGTCTTGATTTCTCGCGGCCCAATAGGCTTCGCAGGTCAGCCGGAAACGGCAGAATCTGCATGCATTCGGCGACGGTGAAGCCAGCTCGGATTCTGGTCGCCGCCCTGCTAGAACTTCAGCAATGAACCAATTCGCCTCTTTGAGCGCCTGCTTTATCCAGTCCGCCAGGACTATTATCTCAGAAGGAAGAGCCGTCACTTCAATAGGTTCGCCATGCAACGGGAGCACTCTTAGCGTCTGCGGCCACCGCCCAAACATTTCATGCAGAAGGTAACTGTACAGCATGATCTGCAGGCGAAGGTCCCTCCGTAATCCACCGTCTGCGTCTTTGATCTTCCCAGTTTTGATATCCGTCACCACCAGTTCCCCGTTCTCCCAGGAAATTCGGTCCAACCGCCCTGCTATCATGCCATCGCGTGAGATCGCTTCCACCTCAACTCTTTGCCGCTCACGCATATTTCCTGCGGCCGGCGGAATCCGCGCGACGTATGCCTCGACGCTCTTTATGAGCCGCAGAGAATTCACCTCAAAATCATCGCACGACTTTGTGAGCGGCAGCACTGCAGCCCCATCTGTACTCCTTCCCAGGAATTCCTCATAGGATCTAACCGAAGCCCGCCAAGCGGTCCTTAGGTCCGCTTCGCTCATTTTCGAAAGATAACCTCGTGATGCGTCGCGAAGAAAGTCGTGGGCCAGGATGCCGAAATGCGCATTGGGGTGGGTTGGAAGGCGGGGAGCGCCGTCCGCAGCCTGAAAGGCCTCGGATAGCCTGCAGGCGAGCAGAACCGCTGCCCTGCTCGGCGAAACGTGCTTGATGAGCCCGATCCGCCGAGCGGGGTCGACTCCACCTACCGAAGCCATTGCTGGTATGCCCAACTCATCCGGCGCGCCAGATTGAACGTGTCGGCGAGTATCACTTCATCCGGATCGCCTGCTTCGGCAATTGCCATTGCGAGACGCCCGGTCATTTCATCGCGCGACCAAAGTGGGTGAATAATAACCCCGCACCGTTCGTCATGATTTGCATCCCGAAATTTGAACCCTGGCAAATCCCCAAAAACTGTGGGCTGCCAATGGAAGTTCTGGCAGAGCTGGTCTCGGAGTTTCCCTGCGTAAGATCGCCAATCCGACAGCTCCGGCAAAGAAAATGCGTTATCGACCGGCACGGCATTGTCCAAGCCGCATTGATGGGATCCGTCTTTCAAAATTCTCAAGAGGCTCAAGCCGAGCCGCCAGTCCAGCAGCCCATGGTATGGGAGGTTCCGGTAGTGGCGAATGCAATCCGGGCAGGAAAGATCGCACGTTTCGCGATGCCTTTTCTTGGTAATCTCGTCGAAAAAGAGATTCTCGACGCCCTCGCCAAGCGACGCCTTTAGCAGCCACCCGAGCCGCTCGGCCATCCATTGGACGAACCCCGCGCCATTCGGCAGATGATCACTCATAATGATTTCTCCGGCAAATCCTCCCTCAGGGCGAGGAACAGCGCGAAGACAGTTTATATCGATCTCATCAGGATCAATGTCCAATTCCATCGCGGCAACCGTGCGCAGGATAAACGCCGCCGAATAGCATGCACCTTTGGCCGATGCCGCTGCCTCAAAAGTGCCGCGGGATTCCAAGGGGTTGGGAACAGGGTCAATTTTAATCCCAAAGGGAACAGCGTCAGGCATCAAGCGGAGCAGGTCGGTGACCTTCGGTGCAACCAAACCTAAACGCTCATACTGATCGCTGTCTGGCGTGAAACCGACAGCTGGCTCGAATCGGCTGTCGATCCACTGCCGGGGCAGGTTGATGCGGCGGCGGGGGGGCTTCTGCGGGCTTTGTAGCTGGCCTAGCCGACCGGTGAAAAGTTCTCCGCGCCGGCTATTCAAACGATAGACGGTTGAATAGCTGGCAGCCGCAAAGGTATTAGTCTCCTGAACCGGCCTGTCGGAATAGACCCCATTTGACTCGGCAAGCGTGCTGGACCCTGAAACCACGAACTCCAAATCATCACGAACGTCACTGCCTTCGCCAAAGTCAGTGCGAAACCCAGCGGGAACGGCAATGGCAAAGCTGTTTAGCCCCGACGAGTGCCGGGGCTCGCCGCAGCGCGGGCATGTCACCTCCGTAAAATCTGCAGACCCGGTTTGGGTATGCTGACACCGTTCGCATCTCAGCATGAACTGGCGCCCTACTAGCGGTTGGCCTGGCGCTGCTCTCACGTCCACGCCAGTCTTCAAGATCGACGGCGTGAATCCAATCGAAGTGTAGACCTTCTTGTCTTTTGTTTTCTGCGAGCCCGGAGCAAACTCAGTAATGGCAAGATCGAGATCGCGGTCGATGGTCTCAGGCTCGTGATTCACTTTCACCCCATGGTAAAGCATCCTGGTTCGTGAAGGCATGCCGAACATTGGCAATATGCCCTCCTCTGCTAGCCGACTGGCCACGCCTTCATCGGGAAACGCTGCTAACGAAATCGCGTCCTGCAGCTCAGTGAAAAGATCGTTGCGGGCGTAAGCCACTAAATCACCGGGGTGAAGTTTCGCCTCGATGCTCTGAGCAACCGCTGCAGCGACTTCATCTACAGCTGAAGATGATGCAAGAAACCCCCTCACTCGTTCTCGAATTTCAGACCGGCTGCTCCAAGTTTGGGCATCTCCAAATTCGCCGTGGCTATCGGGTGGAGCGTCGGGGCTATCAGCCCATGTGACGCCGGCATCAAGAAAGGCTCGGCGCAGCGTTTCCTTTGCCATGATCCGTTTGGCAATCTCCAATCGAGAGACGGAAAGAAATGGCACTGGAGGTGGATCAGAAATGATGCGCTCCGGATGTCTGAAATAATAGTCATCGTGGCTTCGACCGCGGCAAAGTGTGACGGCAACGGCAAAGGCCTGGCCCCGTCGGCCCGCCCGGCCAACCCTCTGCTGATAGTTGAAGCGCATGGGCGGCATATTGGCCAACATCACGGCCTGCAAGCTGCCAATGTCCACCCCCACCTCCATAGTGGTTGTGACGCTCAGGACGTCGATTGCGTCCACCTGCCTAACCAATGAACGCTCGCCGCCGCCACCGACTTCCACCATGACGTTGCGGAACAACCTCTGACGCGCAGCCTGATCGTCTGTTTGGGCTGTCAACTCCTCGCAATGGAGGCGGATCGGGCTCCGTCGGCTGACCGCCTCGGTAGCATAGTAGTTGGCTGCGTGGAGCGCACCGCATGTTGAGTCCGGCACCTCAATCAAATCGCCATTGCAGCGCGTACATACGCCCCCCGATCTATGCAGATGTTCACGTGAGCAGATCGGACACGTCCAAACACCGTCTTCAGAACTCGCAACATGAATATCAAGCTGTCTCAGATTCAAAACATAATCAGCCTGATTCCCTCTTCGGCAGACAACCTCCACGACAGCATCTCTCAACGAATCCGCATCTAGTCTATTTGCTTCCGCACAGCGAGTTATATAATCTTTAAGCGCAGGGCGAACATCTACCCGCCAATCAGTCCAGGTCCTTGGCGGATCGAGAACTACGGCATTCGGTCGAATAGCGGGATAGCGTTTCAGGTCTCCCATTATCCGCAAGAAACCGAGCACAATGGTTTCAAAAACCTTGAGGTGGGCACCGCAACGCTCAGAAAACTCAGCAAAGACGCTTCCCGGAAGACGCAGGCAACAATAGCCCAATCCGGCGGATTCGAAGCCAAAATAGCTTTTGTCCCAAAGGACCGACGCGATTTCAGACTGGATCTTATCCGTCATGACGCTCCGCGCATTGACTTCATTGGCAGACGGAGGTTGGCGAAGGCCTTGCCAGCCAGAATCGATCCTAAAGTCGAAAAGTCGCGTCCAATGCTCATAACGTCCATCGACTTGGTAGTCCTGATAGCGATTGTCATTGCCTGCCGGATTTACTCCGGTCCGACGTAGGCGATCTGTAAGAAAGCCGGTTGACGAAGGATTGTCGGCACCCTGAAAAAGAATATACGCAGGCACAACGCGGCTCGTTCCACGGTTGTTTGCTTCTGCGAGTTTCCGTTCGGCCGCCGAACGAGTCTCCAAAATCAACTTTGCAACAGACTCGGGCATGCCAGGAGGCACGGGCAATTGCGCTTCAGAAACCGCCTTTCCCAATTCATTAGCCCGTGCCGGGCTTGTAGCCGCGAATCTCTGCGCGACGTCACCGGTCGCAGCGCCGCTGGCTTTCATTTCCTCGATGTAGCTCGCTTCGCCTTCGACCGCCATGAGCAGCTCATCGTACATCGCCTCCCGGACAAGATCGTTGTAATGGTTTCGCTCAATGCCATTCGAAATCCGTGCCGCGTCTTCGCGGCTGTCAGAAAACACGACGAGCTTCCTTTCGGGCTTTTCCGGAAGCATATAGAAGGATTCCTTTGCCAGCAACTGGGCAACCTTTGAGAAGCCGGTTCTGAAACCGCGCACCGGGGATGTTCTGCCCCATCGACGCGAATAATCGGCGGAGCAGGACGGGCAGATGCAAGGCAGTGCAGAAATTCGCTCTTCATCTGCCGCAATGGCTCTTGTGCAAAACAAGTAGCCGAGAAGCAGATTGGGATTTCCAACCTCAGATCTATTGGGCGTCACGACCGCCGAAGTAACGTCTAGTACTGCCGGTACCCATTGTCCCTGTCGGCCTGTCGAATCTATGTCGTCTCCAATAAGCTGTGCCTGTGCCCATCTTCGGCTTGCTTCGTCGTGAAGTCGGGCATGCCCTGTTGGCCAAAAGACTGCGAACTCGGCATAAGACCGTCGGTCAACAAAGCGTGCGGCCTGTTTGTCCGGGATTCCCTCGATATCGTGATCGCATGGAAGCAATTCGTAACCGCCTTCGCCTGTATTCAGTCGGCTTCCCCCGAAGAATGTCGTGCCGCATTGCTCGCAATAGAGAAGCTCCAGCACTCGGCTCGGGACGCATTCCACCTCGTCGGAGAGTAGCCGGCTCACCGAATAGAGCCGACCAACGGTCCGCCCCGAATCGGCATCGATTGGGCGCGTTGCAGCCCACAGACCGTCGACATTCCGGAAGAACCAATGAATTCGGAAGGACGGTAAGTCGAGTTTGGTACCGGCTTGGTCGCACATGCACCGAGCGGCGAGAAGGCCCTTGGCCGCCTTTTCGCCCATCGCACGGTCTTCAGTGGAGGGGAAAATTCGTTCGGCATATTTCGAAAATGGCGTCGCCTTGAGGGCGGCCCCATCGCGGCATCCTTGGAGCAAGACCGTCTTAACCGGAGACTCAGTTCTTGAGAAAACCGCGATCATACCGCTCTGCGGATCTTCGCCCGCTTTGCCCCCCAACGCCTCAACGATTAAGGCGCAGGCTTGATCCACTTCCTTGCCTTTTCCATTCGGATTGGAGTCGAGCGCATCCGAAAGGCGCGCAAATGGCTCCATCGGAAGTGAAGCGCCTCGTGCGTCTGGTATCGGCGCCAATTCACCGGAAATGATGTGCTCATCTCGCCATTCGCCGCCAAAGAAATCTCTGAGGAACTCCAGGCTGTCGCTGTTGCGTTCAAGTGAGGCGCTTGATGCTAGGATTCTCAGCTTCGAGGACGAAGGAGTGAGTCCGAGTCGTTTCAGGAGCAAGCGCAGCAACAACGCAACTTCGGTTCCCGGCGTCCCGCGATACAGATGCAGCTCATCAACCACGAGATGAAACACAGCATTAGGGTCCTCCCTTAGCCACCTGGCAGTCTGTTCGAAGATCGGTCTTTCAACATCCCGCATCAGCATGACGCTAAGCATGCTGTAGTTGGTAATCATGAGATCCGGCGGAGAATCCTGCATGTCCCAGCGGGATCGCATCTCAGTTCCGTCCAGTCGGGGGAAAAAAAAGACCACGTCGCCATCGTCTGGGTTCTCCGTGGCGTGCTGGCAAGCGGCCGCGGCGTCCCGTGCGGTTTGTTGAAGGTCGGACGCAAGCGCCCTCACTTTTTCGCGGTCAGGCCGCCCGTTGGCTTGAAATTCGCGCCCTGATTTTGGAGTAGAACTGTTGTATCTTCCAAAATAGATTCGGTTTCCCTGGCAATTCGCGTCGAACCATGAGCGCGCCCGAGCAGAGTCCAGCGCTTTTCGTAGCCGCGTCATCTGATCCTCAACAAGCGCATTCATTGGGTAAAGAATCAGACCCCGCATGCCGGCAATTCTGGTCTCGTGCGCCCGCTGCGGGATCCGACCGCTAAGCCGATTCTGGAAGCGACTGTTCTGCCATCCTGTTCGGGACTCCAGCCACCAATCGTCCGCGCCATCCGCTTTTGCATTGGGCGCCGACCATCCGCTCGATTCACGAATGATCGACGCGAGAAGTGGCATCAGAAATGCCTCGGTCTTACCAGAACCTGTTCCCGCCGTAACCACAGCGCGCCCTTGCGAAAGAGCAGCGCGAAGCATCGCAAGTTGATGCCCGAAGAGTTTGAATTCCCCAAGAAGCCCGCATTGCGCGAACTCGGCGAATCGCCGGATTTCCTCCCGCGTGAAGCCCGGCATGTCAGTGGCGTCAAGTTGTGAGATCGGTTTCACTTCCTTATAGCGAGGCAACGGCTCAATCCACGGTTCCTGATGCGTCACGGCCGAGTCGGCATTCGAGCGCAATAGTAACTCCTCCCGTTCGCGTTCCAGCGAAGGGAATCGGGTAGCGAACGCCGTCTTCACGTAAAGAGCGTAGTTGTCGCGGATGAGCCTAAATGCGCCGATGGGGTCTATCATGGTCGGTCAGTGTCGGGGATATTGATGGTCTGTGGTGCAAAACCCACGCCAAGCCTTTGTGCAACTTTGTCCGCAATCTCGGGAGGAATATCGCAAAAAACGAGATAGTCGCGTAGCCCGGTGCGTCGGTCGCCGACAATCAATCGAGGCGCCTCTCCCGAACCGAGGCACAATGCTCGTGCCAGTAATCTCGGCAGCGGCGCGACAGCAGGTACTGCTATCAACCGTTTCCGTCGGTCGTATTCGACCGCAGCTACGCATGCCTTGGCCAACGCCCAATACCTGCCCCAGTCAGGATCTTCGATCCTCGCTTCATGATCTTTGTTGACGGCCAACACGAGCGATACATCCGCAGTCGACCTACAAAGAAACGGGCCATCAGGCAATCTGTCACAGTAAACAAACGCCAACCGGTTTGGATCGAATAGATGAACTCCGCTAAGGCTCGCGTTGCGAGGATGCCATTGCAGCTTTTCTTCGAACTCGCTAAGTCCTTGAGAAAAGCAGGCCAATGCCCACGTCGGCAACGTCGAAGAATACCCTATGCCAAGACGGTGGGCGAGCTTGCGGCTATCATCTGGCTCTTCAAATTCATAGACTATACGTCTAGGCAGAAGTGGCTCGGTGGAACGATGATTCGATTCGACAATCGAACATCGGATGCTGGCGCTTGCGACCTCGCTGCGGATATCGTCAGCGGTCGCTGCGGTTCTAGCGCCAGTCAAAACGCACCTTTCCTTCCCAAGGATTGGCAATTTGGCAAGATAGGGAGGTGCGACGCTAAGCCAGCCAGGCCGGCCTCGGTGGTGCTCCGCATGCCCGAGCATGTCCAGCAATCTGCAGAGCTTATAGACCCTCAAAGGATCCACGCCGCAGTCGACTTTGTCCCCCGAGGAGAGCTGAGCAATAACGTCGCGCAGCGCCGGCATGCGTGTGAGACCGCGCGCAGTGAGAAAATACAGCAGTCGATCTGAATCATGCATTTTCTGCGGTCTCCCTGAATTTACGCCAAAGTGCCGCAAGCGGGTCGCGGAAGGGTCCAATTAACCGCATCCGTTCGTTCCACAGCAGGTGTTTCCAATCTTTGACCCGTTTCCTGTCTGGAACCGCCTCGTTCGATGGCATGCAAAGATCAAGATCGCCGCCACAAAATATGACGCGGCGGTTCGAGCGTCCCCGTTCAATCATCCAAATCGGACTCCATGTAGAAGGAATACCGTCTCCTGGCAACGCTGCTATCTCCCCCACCTTTCTTCCGACCAAATCCGCCGCTCGCTCCGGAGCCATCACCACAGGCGGAGCGTCAAAATCAATCAGAGCCGCGCCTGAAGATTTCGGCGTACCAATAGACATCTCAATCTGCGCGCCGCTCGCCGTTGATCCCCAACCTCCGTCTCGCTTCCATGTGAGATCTCGTGACGGGACAATCTGGAAAGAGGCAGATCGCTCATCCCCACCGAGAAGCTGCACTGAAACACGATTTGAAGCCTGCATCTCGGCCGCCGGGATCATCAACGTCACGTCGCCGGAATCTGCAGGACGCGCTGAATTGTTAATACTTACAATCGCTCCCGGAACAAGCCCTTCGATTCGAACGACCGGAGGAGCGAAATCAAAATAGCGGCGGCTCGCCGTATCGGTCTTGATTCCGCCCTGCAACAGGATCCTCACTAAAGGATCAGTTCCTAAAACAGGGAACTCTGGCGGCGCAACGACTGCTGGGGCGGCGCTCCCTCCCCGAAAGAGACGCCAACCTTTCGGCAATCCGCTGCGAAGGCTAATTTCCTGCCAACTCTTTGCGGCCTTTTTCCCCCATGCATCAACTGCATCCGCACAGTCTTGCATCGCAGCAACGTAAAACTCTCTATAGGGGTCGAGGCGATTGACCTCTATCAAACCCTCGATGAGGTCAAATTCGCCAGCCCGGAACACGCGGACTTGTCTCGGGGGAAGCCGCAAAACCCATTGCCCGACCGTCAGCCGAAGCCCTTGATCCCAAGAAATTGCGGCGGCGGCGACATCCGAATTATGAAGATCCCGCAAAATCAGCCAGCCGTTGTTGCTTCCGGTCATGCCGAAACCTTCGCCGTTCGCTGAGGCAAGTCCGCTGATCCCTTCGTCCTGAAAACTAGGAGAATCCCTTGCCACAATCCTGCTGTCAGCAATTCCGCCCAACCGATCCTTGATGCGCAGATTCACACGCAAAGTATGGAATTCGACTGCGGAGCCTTCTGAGTTCGACACCACTCCATCCCATGATCGCAACTCATCCAGCAATGCCTCGACTGTCAGCGAACGCATTTCCTCATCGACGGCACCCTCTCTTGCCAACCTGCGAAGCGTCTTCGCCTCTAGCAGGCCGCGTCCCCAGCGATGCACCAATCGAGCCATTTCCTCAGATGCCGGGAGTGCCGATGAATCCAGCTCGGCAAGGCAAAAGAACTGAGGCAGATTGGCACGTTCCCGTTCGGTCAGTACGATTTGCGCACGCGGCAGCCCGACATGGGGCCATGCGCCAGCGAAATCACAGCGAACAATGCCGAACTTCCCTCCTTGTTCAACGTTGGCCCAGGCCTCCAGGTCGTCCCAGAGCGTCCACATTTCGTAAAAATTCGGTGGTGGCCGGTTGGTAACTTCCTCGTCGAGAAGTCTGTGGAGTCGCTTGTAATACCCTTCATGCCCCGATTCACCCTCTTGGGAAGCAGCGAGAACAAACAGGCCGAGATACACCAAATAGGCCGGAAATCCAGGCGAACCGCTATTCCGCCATTCTTCCCGGGTTCGCCGCGCCTGTGTGCACACACTTAGGCCCTGTCTTCTCGCATCTTCAGGGCCACATTTCGCGACCCTGATGAAATCGATCCTGCCGTTCGGTCCTCCGAGCTGTTCCAGCAACGCGTCTTCAACGCATAGGAAGACCTTCTTTCCGGCGTTCCCTTCGTAAAGAAACCGGCGGGCAATCGCTTCGTTCCATTGAACATAGGTCATGCCGTGGATTCTCCATCCTACGCATCATCCCAAACATCCGATTATTTCCAAATGTGCCTTCACGGCTGCAGCCACTTTTTCGGCCAATTTCACAGGGACTCCGTTGCAAATGATCTTGAACTTGGCGCCCAGTGGCGCGGCCTCAGGCAACACATATTCGTCGGGTACCGACTGGATCCTAAGCGCCTCCCTGACCGAAAGCCTTCGCGCCTCGGTTGGATGCAAGTGGACTTCATTATTGCCGTACCACGCTGTAGGGCTATAGCGATACCGATGTAGCCGCTTAAAAGACTTTGTCGCAACTCGCCCTTCCGGAACTCGAAAGAACTTCCCAGAATAGGGCACAAACCATTCTTTCCCGTTTGGCAGATGCTCAACACCCGCATCGCCGCCGAGCGCGGTGTGCACCATGAGTTCATCCGGGAGCCCCTCGGGTTTCTCGATGTGCGCACCAAAGGGACTTTCGCGCGGCCAATTCAGCCGTTTCGCTCCGGCCAAGCGCGCATTTTCAGGCCAGTGAAACGGCGTGCCCCCTTTCTTGGAATCCACATCCTTCCTAAAACCAATGACCAATAAACGCTCACGATCCTGTGGAACCCCAGCTTCCAACGCGAATAGCAGACGCTGATGGAGGTAGTAGTCTTTCGACAACAACAGCATCTTCCTCTGAAAGAATGCCAGATGCCTGGGGTTGCGTATCAATCCCGGCACGTTTTCTAGGACGAAGAACGCAGGCCGCAGCCTAATTAGTTTGCCGACATAAAACCCTGTAAGCCGACCCGCCGTTCCGGCACCGCCAGCTTGGAGTCCGCCCATGCTAAAATCCGTGCAAGGAGGTCCACCAATGACACCGAAGATGGGTGGCTTTGAACGTCTTCCCCCAAAAGCTTGCTCAAGGATCTCGTCTGGATGGATGCATGTAACACTCTTCGTACTCGAAATCCTCGCCGCATCTGCGTGCGGATCTCTTGACCTCCGCCAGCTGGTATAAGCAAAATCGTGAAGCTCAGCGAAAAGCTTGTTGTATTCGTTCGTCCAAGCGACACGAAATCCCGCTTTTTCAAAGCCGAGATCAAGCAACCCCCCTCCAGTGAAAAATGAAATCACTGGCGGCACAGGCGACAAGCATCCGGAGTCTTCTTGGACCATCGATGGATTCTGGCTGATCGTTTTCTTGGAGGTGCAGTTAGCCACAGACAAGTAATATGCGCTCGCGCCTCGCTCGAAAATTCAGGTATATGATGATCACAATAGACTTTCGACACAAGGCCAATTGCAGACCTGTGTTGGATCTGAACGCCACTACCAGAAAACTCGGATTGAAGAAATTGGCCCGGGGCGATTTCGTTCAGGATTTGCGACGCCAATAGGGGGGCGCCAACGCCGACGAGGTGCTGGCGCTGGCGGCCCGTCACGGATTCGCGGCAAAGCCCATGGCCATGAAGAACACGCACCACGCCGAAATGAGCGAACTGGTGATCAGCCGCGACCTGGGCTGGCTCTAATGAGCGCGTGCATGATCCGCAGCTCATGCGACGCGATGATGTCCAGCTTGTACAGGATGCCCACCATGGACTCGGTCACCGGCGGCTTGATCACCGACCTCTTGACCATAAGATGCTGCATCCCGATCCAATCGGCGCGCTCCGCGATCCGTTTAGGCCCCGCCCGCCCTCGCGCCTTTGGCGACCGTTGGTCCGGGGCGTCGGCGCGCCCCTTGCAGGCATCAAAGGAGGAATCCAGGTCCAGGGCGATTGACATCGGTAAGGATGATGACGGATTTCTCGGACGGATCGGGAAGTGTTTCTGGTTTTGTCATCTTTGCTCGTCCTTCACCGCGAATGCCGTCTCACCCTCCGAAACCAGCGCCAGACCCATCTTCGTCGCCTTGGCCTTCATTCTCTTTACAAGGGTCTCCAGCCCGGTGCGCCCGTGGCTGGCGGTTTGAGTCCAGACCGGGTAATCGACCTCTGATTCCGTGATGTGCGGGCAAATGGTGGCGTCGAGACGGCGCGGCGTATACTTGTCCCATCTGATCGTACCATGGAACTTCTTGCCGCCTGCATCGGTGAAGCTGGCGGTGTAGACGGTGGTGGTCATGGGCGATTGGGTCAGGCTACCGGTGATCAATTGACGCCTGCAAGATCTTGTCGAACTGGGGATGCAAGCTGGCCCGTACCTTGCACCGTTGCCGCCTGCTTTTGAAGAGGGTCACGCCTGCTCCCGTCGCCCGTCGTGTTGCCCGCTCCATGGACCGCTTCTGAGCGAACCTTTGGGACAGGGAGTTTCTGGTATATCGCGGGAGGCTCGACGTATGTTAGCTCAGCCTTCACGGAAGCCCAGTACGGGCAAATCTCAGCG
>Ga0182027_10007779_pt1 | contig 15726 bp, 17 predicted proteins | sample 712E1DmetaG_FD_121300 | JGI IMG/M metagenome (GOLD analysis project Ga0182027, IMG submission 121300) | Permafrost microbial communities from Stordalen Mire, Sweden - 712E1D metaG (Illumina Assembly) | ecosystem: Environmental > Terrestrial > Soil > Wetlands > Permafrost | place: Sweden...
CCTCGTGGACCACCCGTCGGAAGCTCCTCTCGTTGATGCCGAGAAACTCGGCCGCCCCCTGGGTTCCGGTCCCGAGCTTGTCGCGGACCTCCATGTAGACCCGGCGCTTCTCTTCACCCGTGAGTTGGTCCCTCTGGGTGTTCTCCTCCAGCCGAAGAAGGAGCCTCTCCAGTTCTGTCATTTCGTCGGTGATGGCGGCGTAGATCGTCGTCCACCCATTCATTCCCGCCGCCACCACCCGCCGCGCCCCGGCCTCCAGGTGGTACCGCCGGCCGTCCGGCGTCCGAGTGACGATGATGGGGTGCCACTGCCCACGCTTCATCGACTGAGCGAGCTTGGTGACGTTCATCATCTTCTGACGAACCTGGACCTCATCGACGTCCAGCAGGGCGAGGGGAATCTCCCGGGGGCACGCCACGAATACGCCGGTGCCGAGCTCCTCGTCCCCGGCGCCGATCGCGGCCCCACCGTCACCCCCGACGCCGACCTCGTCCGTCCCGACGGGGATGATGGTGAGCACCCGGGTGATGACGGTCAGCACCTTCGCCACCGCCCCCCCCGATCGGTGGTGGGTGGCGGTCAGCTGCCCGGACGCCCCTCCTCGGGCCGAAGCCCCGATCGGCGGCCGGCGCGGACGCCGGGGACGTGGTGGAGGTCGAGGCCAGCGCCGAACCCGGGGACAGGGGTTCCCTGCCCTCCGGGCCGGGGCCATGCTCGATTGACGACCTCACCCAGCCGTTCGGTGCTGTCGATTGACGTGGTGGAGATCGGCGAGACGGGCCGCACCCCCACGATGCAGATGTGGAGGGGCACCATGACGGTCGACCGGGACCGGCAGTCGGCCGGCTTCGACGGAACCTACGTCTCTCAGGGAAGCAACGGCTGGACTGCCGACGTGGTCGCTCTGGTGACATTGCTGGGGGGGCGGATGGCCGTTGTGGCCGCTGACCGCGTGACCGGACGCCCCACGTAGGGCCGGGTCCGGCCCACCAGCCTCCGGTTTCCCGCCCCCCCCCTGCCAATCCACCGGGCTGACGCCTCCAAGGGTCTGTCCAATGGACAGGGGGCGATTCGGATCCGCACTGCCGAGGAGGCTTGGAGTCTCCTTCCGTGGGGCTGGGGTGGGGGAGTAGGGGAGCGTAGTTGGCTCATGCAGATTCAGCGAACCGCCGGTACCTGGAGGATTGGCGGGTGATGTTCGGTCGAGTGGGAATGCGTGGGATTGAGCTCGCCGTGGCGCTTCTGGTCTGTTGTGGGTTGGCGGCAATGGGCAGGCCGCGCGACACGTCGCCACGGTGATGCCGGCGTCGAGCTCGTCGCCCCGCGCATCAATCGCGGCGACTCTCACCCCCTTCCCGACCTCGCCGCGCCGGTGTACATGGGTCGGGGTCAGCGCCGAAGCCGGTGACAGCCTCGGCGGAGATGCCCCCCGCATCTCGCGTCGTAGGTCGTAGCTCTGAAGGGCCTTCAGCCTTCTGGGCGCGGGAGCCGAGAGGTACCCGAAGGCCTTTCGGTGAGGAACAGGAGGGCAGCCTGGTATCGACGGATGCGGTCGTCGACTTCCGGCGTTCGCTCGAGGGCCTTGTTGTTCCTGAGATTGTCGTGGAGGTCGGCGATCTTGACCCGGATGGCGGTGGCGTCGGTGGCCACCCTGTCTTACAGCCAGAGATTGCTCCTATACACTAAAGGACCGTTTAGTGTATGCTTTCCGGCGTGAGGCGAGCCAAACTGCCGCGGAGCGGAACATCACCGGTCGTCGGATACGTTCGGGTGAGCACGGCCGAGCAGGCCGACTCCGGACTGGGCCTCGAGGCACAGCGCCGCGCGATTCACCAGGAGTGCGAACGGCGCGGCTGGGAACTGTTAGGCATCGAGGAGGATGCCGGGTGGTCCGGTAAGGTGGCAGGCCGCCCCGGGCTCCAGCGGGCACTGGCGGCCTGTACGGAAGGTCGGGCTGGGGGGCTGGTGGTAGCTAAGCTGGATCGGCTCTCGCGGTCGGTGCAGCAGGCCGCTGCGCTACTGGCGGAGGCCGAGCAGGAGGGCTGGGCGCTCGTCGCGCTGGACCTCGGGGTCGACCTCAGCACCCCCTCGGGGGAGGTCATGGCCCATGTGTTGGCTGCCATCGCCCAATTTGAGCGGCGCCTGATCGGCCAGCGGACCAAGGACGCGCTGGCCGTCCGGCGGGCGCAAGGGGTGCGCCTCGGCCGGCCAGTGGTGCTACCGGCCGCGGTTGTCGATCGCATTGCTACGGAACGTCGAGCTGGACGGCCGCTCGCCGCCATCGCGGACGGGCTCCGAACGGATGGCGTCGCCACTGCGCACGGCGGCGCAGCATGGTGGCCCAGCACTGTGGCCAAGGTGCTGAGTGGCCGGGCTGCCTAGCACACCATGGCTCTGGGGAACGCCTAGATCCTGACTCCCCATCGGGCTCCCGAACGGCTAATGTTCCAGGTCGTGGGTACTCAGATGGAGCACTCGCCCGGGGGGCCGGGCAGAAGGAGGGCCGAGGGCCTATCCAAGTCCACTCCCGAGAAAGCCACGTTGAGGCGAAGCCCACGACCAGTGGGCCGCCCGACCGTCCGCAAGCGAGTCCCGCACGTCTCCTGGGCAACGTCTGCAGCCACTCGTAAGACGATGCAGGCATGCCGCGACGGGCAAACGAGACCCGAAGTAGCCCTGCGGTCAGCGCTGTTCCGGATGGGCCTTAGGTTTCGCGTGGTCTCCCGGCCTTTCTCAGGCGTTCGTATGACCGCAGATGTCCTTTTCCCGCGTCTTCGCGTCGCTATATTCGTCGATGGATGCTTCTGGCACGGGTGTCCGGATCACCTCGTCCATGCGCGTACGAACGCCGTCTACTGGGACATGAAGATCAGCAGCAACCGCGCACGCGACAGAGCCACCGATCGTATGCTGCAAGATCGGGGTTGGACGTCCGTACGTGTCTGGGAGCACGAAGACACTAACGTGGCCGCGCTGAGGATAGCTTCGCTCGTACGGCAGCAGTCGCTGGCCGCGACTCCAGGCATGACTGCTGCCCGGTGACGACGTGCCTTACGTATCCTTAGCACTGCTCCAAAACGGCGTCGAAGGCCTTCAAGGTAAGCATCCCTTAGGCGTGCTTGTTCTGCCGGCGATGGTTCAGGCGGGCGTCCCGGTCACTCGTGACATCAGTAAGAGTCGGGCCTATGGATCTGAGGACGAGGTTGATCTCCTGGAGAAGCGATTTCGGGTACCAGGAGGCCCGGTGGACCGCCCATACCGGGCCGTGTGGGAGGGGTCTAACGAGAACGCGTGGCGCGACGACAAGTATCCGGGACGATCGCTGCAACGGATGCGCACGGACCGGGTCAAGGACGGCACGGCGTTTCTTCAGAAGGCGGTTAGCGGACAGCCAAAACACTCGTGGGCGATTCTCCCTGGGTGCGGAGCCGCACTCAAGTCTCTGGGCAGACCTACCGAGTACCCAATTCGCCTAATTGATCTCGCCATCTGGTTTGGCCGTAACAAAGACGTTCAGAATCTCGCGGAACTGATGTCCTGGCTGCTCAAGGAATACAATCTAGACCAGGGCGATCTCATTGGCACTGTCTACTCGCGAGATGTGCCGGACCACTACAAGTTGCTAACTCTGTCCCCCAGCCCGTTGACACAAGACGAGTACGCAGCCGCTGTTGGATCGTCGCCAGAGCCACACCGCTTTGTCGATGACATGAAGCCGCTGGTCGCACGCATAGAGGCGCACATGCGCGCGCGCCACTTTCACCCGCAAGAGGGGCTCGTACTCCGCGTCCTCTTCGCGTGGCTTCGTGGCGATATTGTGGTTCTGGTTGGGCAGCCTGGAACGGGGAAGACCTCCTTTGTGGGGCTGCTTAGTGAGGCATTGAGACGAGAACTCGGGGTCCTCACCACCGTCTGGATACCTGTGCGGCCTGACTTCGACGAGGGCGACTTTCTGGGATACGAGCGGCTTGATGGGACCGCCGAGTTGCGGGAGTTCGTGCTGAAGGTACTAAGGACAGAGGATCCACTCGGACCACACCTGGTGATCCTGGAGGAGTTCAACCTCGCGACGCTCGAGAACTACCTATCCTCGGTACTTGTTGCAACGACCGACCCAGGACGACGCCTCGCACTCCCGGGCGGGGTGACAGCCACGCTGCCGGTCGACACGTTCTTCATCGCGACCTGCAACTCATATGTTGACGAACCGGAAACCCGGCTTCGGCTGACATTTGCCAGCAAACGGCGCTGCAGCATCATCACCATGCAGAACGTGCTGTATCAGAACTACCAGCAAGGGGGGCTTTCGACCATCGTGCCCCTGGCTATGGACATGATCGCCCAGGAACGCGCAGACGTGACGGAGCGTGGTGAGGCATCGCTTGCCACGACGTTTGACAAGGTCCGCCGCGAAAGGTTAGATACTGTCCAACGGTCGGCCGACCTGTCGCCTGAGGTGCGAGAGGCGCTCGAGCGGGTGTGCCAAGCCATTCTCGAGTCGCCATCGGGGCAAGGGTATTTGACATTAGCACTGCTGAAGTCGATGGCCGTGGCTATAGCTCTGACCGAGAGGTCGGCGGAGGCTGAGCTGGGCGTACTCGGCGGCGTGTTGGGAGAGAAGCTGGTTCACCAGATCCGCGGGTCCAAGAACGCAGCCAACGAACTTAGAGGCGCGCTCACGGGACTTTCGGACCTGAAGGAGGTCGAGCAAGTGCTCGAGGTCATGGAATCGGGGCCGGGAGACGAGCTACTGCCGATGCTGTAGCCTCGCCGAGGACGCGATCTCGCCAGGGAGGCGCTACTAGAAGTTGTGCCAGGAGATTGGGGAGCAGCTCACTGAGGCGGGTGGCGACATCTGGGGCCGGGATGAGGGCGAGTTCAATGAGAGAGTTGCCCTGTGCGGAAATGGCTCGAGGTTTGGGCATCGTTGTTCGTGGCGGGAAGGCTAGCGCCGCCCTATTGATGCCGTAGGCCGCCATGTAGGCGAGGAGTTCTTTCCGCGCACTTTCGGGCGGCGCATCCCCGTCTTGGCGGTACTTCGCATCGATCAAGGCGACCTGGCCGGTGCGCTTGTGGTGCAGCAAGACGTCCGGTCGATAGGAATCCGGGAAGGACGAGTAGCTGCGCCAGGTGCGAAGCACCGCTGGAGGAGGTACCACATTGTAGTAGAGAGCCCATTCGCGACTCTCAAACGCGGGCTGCTTCATCCCAAGATTGGGAGATGTTGGCGGGATGCCCAAGGTCTGCGCAAGAGCAGTGGCGACGAACGCCTGATAAATGACGTCGCTTTGCTGCACGTACGAGTAGAGGGGTCGGAGAGCCTCGCTGGCCGACCACCCACGGCTCTCCGGAAGCGAGAGAAAGGTGTGGAAGATGGCAGCGTACCTGCGGTCTGTCTGCTCCTCGGCTGTGGGTGCCGAGGGCGGAGGAGCCAAGCGTGCAGCAAAGGGAATGGTCACCAGCGGGGGGCTGGCGAGAAGGCGAAGGGCTCGTCGCTGCCAACCCTCGCACCGCTCGCGCTCCGGGCCGTCGTCGAGCGCTTGAAGTACGTGCGCCGTGAAAGTCGAGAGCGTGGCGAGAAGCCACACGACGCGGCGGTTTGACGGCGAGTCGAGTGTCAGGTGCGATGCGCGATAGACGGCCTTTCGGGGTGAGTAGGTTGCGGCACCTAGAGCCACGCTGCCGCGCTCGCTTGGCTGTAGAAGATCGCGTGGATTAGCACGCAGGATGCGAAGCGTCGCGGGAACGTCCAAGCGGCCGCGCGGCGCCGAGCTGACCATTCGGACGATCTTCCGCCGAGAAAGGGCGGCTCTGGCGATGCTGTCCGCAGCGGCAATAGCAGCGTCGGCGTGCTCATCGAGCCATCCGTAGATCACGTGGGCGTCCATCAGCACGAAGCCATCGGAGAAGAACAACTGTCCGCTCCACCATGTGCACGACCCCCGAAGGTAGCGGAGCATCTGCTCGATTCCTTCGAGCTTGACCTTAGAGTCTTCGGTTGCAAAGAGGTATGTCGTGGGGCCGATGGCCAGGCGATGGAATCCAGCCGACCGCGTGGCATCGAGCGAGACAAGCAGAAGATCGGCGACCCGACGTGTCGACGGTTCTCGGCCGTCCAGTCGGACAACACCAGCCGAGCTGGCCGCGTCGATGACGATGGTTAGGGCGCCCGAGGGCACGGTAACTGGGGCGCCAGGCTGGAGCACTACCACGGCACCAGGGGCGACGATCTCGGGGGGCCGCATACGGGGGAATGTACTCTCAGCGAGGCGTAGAGTGGGCGATCTGACTTGGCTAGGCGGCAGGGTCGTTCGCGGCTAGAGCCCCGTCGTATAGCCCAGGCTGCCCGGTATCGCGTCGGTAGTCTTTCGTGTGCTTCCGGGCACCGCGCAGCCCGATCATCTCGCGCTGGGTCGCATAGTCAAGTTGGATGGATGCGCGGAGGGGTTGGAGGGCTGCTCCAGCAACATCATGGGCGATGAGGGGCAAGAGCGCCTCTGCGAGGGCTCTGCCGAGCATTGGTGGTACGGCGTTCCCGACCTGAAAACGAATCTCGCTATCCGAGCCAAGGAAGAGGAATTCATCGGGGAACGACTGCAGTCTGGCCGCCTCGCGCACGCTGAGCGTTCGATTATCGCGGGGATGAATGAATGCGCCAGTGGTGGCCTCGTTGAATTTCGTGGTGATGGTGTAAGCGGGGCGGTCGCCGGTTAGCCGCCGCAGCATGGTGGTCGCATCGTAGGGCCGTATGGAGCGGAAGCGTCGCGGCAATGTTTCCGGGGAGAGCGAGCGCCAGTTTTCGCCTGGCTTGAGAAGGCGCGCGGCGAGCCGATCGTTCGCGCTCAAGCGGAAGGCCATGTGCTGGCGCAGCGAACTCGAGTTCTGGCGCATTTCCCGCTGAAAGGCCGATGAGGGTTCTCTTGGATAGGGAACCCCGTCGATTGCTTCGGCCTCCGCGAGTGCCGGAAGATCGTCGCATGCGCTATCAAATGTGACGTGCGGCTCCGTATCGCCGGTGGTGGTGTGCCCGACGCGAGAAAGATGGGCAAACGGGAGTGCGTAGTTTCGCCAGAGGGTTGAGGATCCATGCGTCGCCGCGGGTGCAAAGATGGGTTGGGAGGTGCGGTTGCCGATGAAGAACAGGCGGCGGCGCAGTTGAGGTACGCCGTAGTCGGCCGCGAGGAGGATTATGGGTGCAACCTCGTAGCCGATTTCGAGAAAGTCGGTAATGATTGTGCTCGCGACCGCACCGTGATGGTAGAGGAGCATGCCGGGTACATTCTCGAAGAGCACCCAGGCGGGGCGAAGTTCGCGAACGAGTCGCATGTAGTCTGTGAACAGCGAGTTGCGCGGGTCGAAGAGGTCACGGCCCCGCTCTCTGCTCAGTCCTCCCGATGTGCTGAAACCCTGGCAAGAGGGGCCCCCAATGAGGGCGTGCACCTCGCCACCAACCAGGGTCAGGATGTCTTTGCCGGACAGTTTGCGGACATCGCAGCAAAGTGCCTTGGCACCTGCCAGGTTGGCCTCGTAGGTGCGCGTGGCCGCCTGCAAACTATCGACGCCAAGCGCCACTCGGTACCCAGCCTGTTGGAAGCCGAGCGACAGTCCTCCGGCGCCGGCGAAGAGATCCACCACGACTGGTGCCACGGAGTGGCGGGGCCTTCGAGCCATCAGTCAAAGCTCCATCGGGTAGGACCGGTTCGCCCCACATGTGGGGTCCCCGAACATGCTTTCGCCATAGATGTAGGGAAGAGTACCCGTAGCCGAGGTGGATGGTCAACTGGCAACTTCGAGTGCATCGAAGGGTGCGAAAGCTACAAAGGCTTCGTGCGGGCTGACCCACTTGTGAGAGAAGGCGAGGGAACTGGCGGGCTGCAGCCGTCCCTCTCTCTCACCGTGGTCATCTTTCGGGACGCTAAGCCGAGCGGTCGGGGCACTCGAACCGGCCGCTCGCGACCCCGCTGTCGCCACGAGATGAACACACAGACACACGGTCGGTGACCAACGGCTCCGCGCGACAGGCAGTCGTCGCTCGCCCACCCCAGCATCCCCCCTGCATGAGCGACCCGAGCGCCTCCCTCCCGCCGACCGCGCCTCGGCTCGATCCGTTTGAGAACGCCCGTTTGCTATATGATCAACTCCCCGCCCAACCACCTCTAATTGACCATTCGGTACGAAGATACGGTTGCCCATGGTCGCACTAAGACCGCGTGACGCTATGCAACGAGGAGTGACCCCGACCACAATCGCGATTCGACTACGCCTGTTCGGGGGTTCGTACGCCCCATTGCTTCTGATGCTGGCCCTGAGATTTGACGGGCTGGTGCTTCGAGTGGCAATCGCTGCGGCGGGAGTCTTATTCTTGGCAGACACCGCGCGTCTCGTTCTGTGGTTGCCCCGGCGAGTGCAGCCCAGCCCGTTCATCATTACGGAGGTGAAGGACCACGGATCGCAAGTGGCGGGTTATCTGGCGAGTTATCTGCTGCCCCTCCTCGTAGTCCCGACCCCCACGGTGACGGACCTCCTAGCCTACGCCCTGTTTCTCACGGTGGTTGCGCTCGTCTACGTGCGCTCCGAGATGCTGGACATCAACCCCACCTTGTACGTCCTCGGACTCCGCGTACTTGAGGTCGTCACGGCCGAAGGGTGGGCCGGCTGCGCCATTGTCAAGTCGGGACTTGCGCCAGGCGATACCCTTCACGGCGTTCACGTAGATAACTGCCTTCTGGTACAGGTCCGCTCGTGACGTCCTCTCCGTCCGCTTCGTGGACGTTTGATCCACAGGCCCTCGATGTCACCGGCGATCTCACGTTTGTGGTTGCTCGGCGATCCGGGGCGTCGCTCCGGGGGTTCAAGGTTGAGGTCGCCGATGAGGCCGCAGATGCTATACGCGCCGTCTGTACTGCAACAGTTGAGCGTTTAGGCGCGCTGCAGAGGAGAGACTACGAACCAAGTATCTCGATCGATACCGGTGTGGAGTACCTAGCTGTCCCCGACGAGCACCTCCAGCGGTCGCCTTTGCCCCGGCGGTCTTCCGCGGAGACATCCAGCCAAGGCAGCGCGAGCGTGACTTCCGGGGCACCTTCCGGCGTTATCGCCATTGAGGCCGATCCGCAGGTCCGGGCACTACTCCGCGATGCCTCCGGGCTCGCGCTGCTGCCGGCTCCCAGCCTTCGACGCTTTCCCTTCCAGTTCTATGCAGCCGTTGTTGGAAGTGATCCGCGCAATCGGGTAGCCTTCGTTCGCAAGAAGAATCCGGCTTCGGTTGTCAAACCGGGTCATCTCCTCTTCGCGTACGGCGATCGCCTGACGCGCGTGACGAACCCACTGTTGCTTCTCGACGATCATTTCGACTTGATCATCCTCGACGGCGGTATCGTCGTTCTCAACCAACGGACGTTCGACCTTCTGTTCCGAGACAGTGACGCACTCGCTGAGCGCTACCCCGTGTATGCAGAGGCGTTCAGCGCTCTCGGACTGAGCGGGGATCAGCTTGCGACGCTAATCGATCATTGTCGCCGCGACATCCGGTTCGCAAGCCGCCTGCGTCAAATCTATGAGAGCGGACATCTCGCTGCCAACAAGATAACGCTCGAGGATGTGGAGGCGCAGATAGAGCGGCTCGGCTTGGATCGCAGGCGCTTCTTTACCGATGGAAGACTGGACTTCAGCGGGTCCGATGCGGCCGCACTGTTGAAACTGCTGAACGACGACCTCTTCGTCGGGGAGCTGAGCACCGTGACCTACGAAGCCGGGAGCAAGTCCCGCCCCTCGTAGGCGCTCGAACCCGGATGGAGACCCCGCAAGCGCACTGCACCCAGACGAAGGGGTTCTGATTCCCACCTACGTGGGCTCCGGTTGCCTGACGCAGTTGATCATCTGGGCGATGGCCCTGCTAGCGACTCGAGCCCGCGACATCCAGTTTGGAAGGCATGTGCATGGATTCCTGTGGCGTTGGCTGACCTCTAGTGCGGATACGGTGTCCGGCGGAGGGGTGGCCGAGCTGAGTCCACGAGCACCTGGTCAGGGCGTCAACGTCGCCCGAGCCATCCGCACGGCCTTCGTGACCTGTGCGACGACTGTAGGGGCTTCCGCAAAGTACCACAGGTCCCCTCGCCGCCAGGCCAAGGCGAAGGTCAGCGTGAGCATCCGGGTCACTGCGTCAAGGGGAGGGATCGACGGTCCAACTCCGCGGAGAGACTGGGCCAACTGCTCGCGCTCCGTATCGGATAGGGGGAGCCATTCGAACTGAGTGGTGATCACATCGGCAGCGAGACAGCACATGTCCTCCACGAACCTGCGGATGCCAACGGTGAAGTCGCGGCCGGCGAGCAGCAGGTCGTCCGGCGCGGCGTCGATCGCGTCGCTGAGCACGGTGGAGCCTTCGGCGTACAGACCGGCCATGGCCCGCAAGTCGGTGAGGGTCTCGCGCCAGGGCACGAGGATGTCGGGAAGGTTGGCGGTGAGACCGCCGATGAAGCGATCGGTCTCGGTCATAGGGCCGTGGATGTCCTCCACCAGCAGGGGGAAACAGCTTCCACGCAGCGCGTCAGGAGAGTCCGCGCAACGTCTGAGGTGAGCGCGCCGGCTACAACCTCTGGAGCCCCGAATTGCCGGAGCAGGTTCGGGAGGCTCGTCGCCGATACCTCATCGAATGGGCGAACAGCCTCCGCATGAAGGCGCCGTGGTGTTCGGCCCTCAGCGAACTGGTCACCCCAAAACAGGCTGCGGAGGTCCCGACGCAGGTCCCTGGCGAGATGCTCATGGACGACCAACAGGTCGCTCCGGAGCCGTGAGATCGGAATGTCTTCGCCCTCAAGCCACAGGACCACCCGATACGCCGAATACAGTCGCATTCCGTGCCCGCGCAGCTGCACGAGACGGCAGGCGCGACGAAGCGCGAGCGCCCCCCATACACGTCCGACGCCTTTCCTGTATCTCCTCCCGACCGGCTCGGGCGCGGGGACGAGACCCTCCCGAACCCATCTCAGGAGGGCAGGTTTCGTCAGGTGGTCAACTCCGAGGGAGGCGGCGAACTCGTTGGCTAGCCCCAGCAGCTCATCGGTTGTGAACGGCGGTTCGGACATCCTGACACTCAATCGTGACGAGAGAGGCGGCGGTCGGCACTACCCGGGGACGCCGCCTCAACTCAGAAGGACTCGCCGGCGCTCAGCACCGCGAAGAAGGCAGCAAGGCCGCTTCCGTATGTGGGGTGCTTGTAGAACTTCTCGATCGCGACGCCGGCCCCGATCACCGCGATCAGCCCCATTACCACGCGCTTGTCCATCTCTGGACCCTCCGTGAAGGTTGACGTTGCGCTCATCATGCCCGGCCCCTGGAGCGGGTGCTCGCGATCTCGTTATCACTTGAAACGCGGCGAGATTGTCTAGCCCCGGTCAGGATCAGCCGGTCCACCACTTGATCTTCGTCGAGTTCGGATGTCATACCCTCCGTGTCGCGGAGAACCACTCCGGGGTGAGCCGATGGTGGAAAGCCCCTCCAGCGGGCCGCCGGGCAGTTATCCGTCATGGACGATTCTCCCTTCGCCCACGCCTAGTCGGAGCGGGACTCAGTCGCGGTGCGGGGCTTCGATCCCTCATGACCGCCGCCTAGCCATGTGCCGGTCGCCAGCCAGAGCTCGTAGAAGAAGAGCCATTCGGAGATCCACGGCACCAAGGTCTGGTTCATCCACATGCCGCCGTTCCACTCGTGCCCGAAGTGCAGGCAGGGCCGGTTGCCCGGGAAGACGTGCGGAATGGGCTGACCCTCCCCTCGCTCGGTCAGCGGGGGGCTGAGCACCGCTACCTGCGGCCGCCGATCGGCGGGACAGTAGCTGACCTGGACCCGGTAGGTGATGCTGCGGGTGGTGGGGGTGAACTCCGCCTGCCAAGAGAGATGGCTGCGCCGCACCGTGCCACTGCTGCCGGGGATCGCCTTGAGGAGCGCCAGCAACTGCGCTTGCAGGTTGATGGCGTGAATCCGGTTACGCGCCGTAGAAGCCATGATCGCGCACCTTGATGCCGGCGCCCGCGCCCAGCGCCGCGGTACCCGAGGCCACCCGGAGAAGGCCTGCCTTGCGCTGGTCGTATGTGCGCCGCCCGTACGCCTCCGCCGCCTTCTGCACGGGCTCCTCTCCCAGATAGGCGGCGAGCCGGGTAACGATCGTGGGAAGACCGACCTCACTCGTGATCGAGGCCAGCTCGCCACGCAGCGCCTCGACCCAGCGGAAGAACTTGGCCGCCCGCTGCGGATGGGTTGCCCACTTGTCGGCAAAGTTCTCCAATGGCTGGACAGGGTTGGCCACCCACCACAGCCCATCCCGGGACTCGATGAGGCCGGCCATCTGCCTAGTGGCCGCGGTCACCGTCTCCAGCACGCTGCCGGTGCCGCTGTACGAACGGGCCACCAAGGTGGTGATCAGGATGGACGGGGTGCGGTCGTCGGTGTCCTCGGCAAAAAACTGGTCCCGATGGCGTTTGATGACCTGGACGGCCCGCTTCAGAGGTGACTTGTACTCGCTCCAGACCGGAACGGCCTCCACCCGGCCGCGCGCCTCCTTGAAGAGGAGTGAGGGCTGGGAGCGCTGCTCGAACCAGGTGGCGTAGGCCCGCGGGTCGCTGTGTTGCCAGAGACGGAGGTCTCGGTCGGTGAGCAGGATGCCGGTCGGTGGCGCGTCCGTGTCCGGGATGGCGGGCAGCACATCGAGGTGCAGGCGCGGATAGGTCAGGGTCCAGCAGCGACGTCCCTCGTGACAGTCGGCCTGGGCGCTCGGCTCCTCCAGGTGGTTCCGCAGCTGACGATGCAGGGTATCCCCGACCCGGGCCTTCAACTCGGCCTGGGTGATGCTCTCCTTCATCACCGGCTCCTGCATGACGAAGTCCAGGTCGAAGTCGGAGCCACCGATCGGGGCAACGACCGTGCCGAGGAGGAACGAGCCCTGAGGGTAGAGCAACCGGCTCGGAGGAGCGACCGGGTCAGCGGCCAGCCAGCCGCCGATGTCCTGATAGCGGTGGACGGCGGTCTCGTGGAGGGTCCGTGGCAAATCGAGCTCCGCCGCCGTGCCGTCGAGGAGGGCGTCAAGGGGATCCAGGGCGATGTGGGTGGCGGTCATGCGGCGGGCTCCTGATTGGGGTGGTGGTACGCATGCAGGGCGACTGCGGTGTGATGGCAGAAACCCTCGATCTCGGGCATCCGCTCGCGGCTCACCGAGGCGGCGCGTCCGACCAGTGCCCTGGTGTCGGCCCGGTCGAGTCGGAGCGTGTTGGCGGGGACAGGTTCGTCGATGCGCACGAGCCGGTCGCCGATAAGGTGAAAGGCGGTGTTCTGGGCCCCGATGCTCTGCCCGCGCAGGATGACTGGGGTGGCGCTGGTGGCCCACTGCACCAGCCCACCGCGGTCGAGGCGCGGGTGGCGGTGCACCAGATCGCTGGTGGTGCCGAGGCTCAGGACCCGGACGTCCTCCAGACCCACCCCGAAGAGGCTAATCGCCTCGGCGATCGCGACGAGGACCGGGTTGTTCGCCCATACCCCGCCGTCAACCAGTCGCACCTGGTCGATCATCGAGGCCGGCAGGTAGGTGGGCGCTGCCGAGGTGGCCATGGCCACGTCCACCATCGAGAGGTGCCAGTCGCGGCGCAGGCGTGGGTGGTGGGGGGTCTTGAAGAGGTGTACGCGATCGGAGGTGAGGTCGTAGGCCGGGATGACCAGCGGCACCTGGCTCTGCCAGAGCTCGCGATCGCCGAAGGCCTCGACGAGTGCCGCGCGCAGGCCCTCGCTGCCGAACTTGGTGCGCAGAATCCGCCGGGGCGAGCGCCGCCGGGCTCCTCCGAATACCCGACTGGCCCACGAGGCGTAGAGGTCGACCATCCGCCGCGGGGGGATGCCGGCGCCGATGCCCAGGGCGATGATCCCGCCGGTCGAGGTGCCCACCACCAGATCGAAGAGGTCGGCTATGCGCACACCGAGGTCCTCCTCGATGGCAGCCAGGAGCGCCGCGCTGAACAGACCCTTCACCCCGCCCCCATCCAGGGCAAGGATCTGGAACGGCCGGGGAACACGTGTCTCGGTCAGTTCGCCCACTTCTGAAGCTCCGATCCCTATAATCAAACTGGAAGTCGTCCTAGCAATTATACCGAGAGTGGAGGACGATTGCGCAGATGCAACTCGGGGCTGGAGGTCGCCATGGGGACGGACGAGACGTCGAGCGGGAGGGACGCCTTCGACGTGGATGCCTTCTACGAGGCGCTGGACGGCGAGCGGCGCAGCAGGGCCGTGAACTGGAAGGAGGTGGCAGGCGAAGCAGGCGTGAGTCAATCCACCTTAACGCGGCTCGGCCAGGGGCGCCGGCCCGATGTGGATTCATTTGCCCGCCTTGTCGCCTGGGGGGGCTTGGATGCGGACCGCTTCGTCAGGGGCGTCCGCCGGCCATCGTCGGGGGGCTTTCTCACCGAACTGCCGGCGTACCTCCGCAGCGACCCCAACCTGGACGCCAGAGGGGTTCAAGCACTGGAGGCGATCATCAGCACCGCCTACGACCAGTTTCGCCAGTCCGAGTGAGGCCCAGTGACGATGCGCCGTGGGTTCAAGAGCGAGTGCGAGTCCCTCGCCTCGGCGATCCGCGCCGAGCTTGGGGTCGACACCCGGGTGCCTCTGGACCCGCGGGCGCTGGCCGCCCATCTCGAGATTCCGCTTCGCCCGGTGTCCTCGCTCGCCGGCCCCACGGTGAGGCCGGAGGTGGACCACGTGATGACGGTGGGCAAGTCGGTGCTGTCGGCGATCACCATCTTCCCGGACTGGCCCAAGCGGCGCCGGGTCATCCTCTTCAACGACGCCAACAGCCCGGCCCGGCAGAGTTCGGATATCGCCCACGAGCTCGCTCACGGGCTCCTGCTCCACGAGCCTCGACACCCCTTCGTCAATGGCTGCCGCGACTACAACCGAGGTGAGGAGGACGAGGCCGCGTGGCTCGCGGGCTGCCTGCTGGTGCCGCGCGATGCGGCATTCCAGGTGGCCTGGCAGCGGCAGCCGGTAGCCACCGCGGCCGTCGAGTACGGGGTGAGCCAACAGTTGATGACCTGGCGGATCAACCAGACGGGGGCCGGTCTGCAGGCCGAACGCTCACGAGCCCGATGGGCCCCCCAAGCGGTACCGCCACGCGCGGCGCGGTGAGGGAGCGGGAGGCTCCGCCCGGCGGGCGTCCAGGCACCAGATGACTGTGACCGTGCCTTCCGGGCCTCTACGGCCCGCACTGCGGCACGTGTTCGCCTCAGCCGATCCGCTTGCCGCTATCTACGTCCCCCGACCACGATGGACATCACCACCAGCATCACCGTGAACACCATCGCCAGTCCCGTCGCTGGGCCCCTGGGTACCTTGCCAGCTACCCGGCCGGTCGGCGGCCGTGGCCACTCTAATGGCCCGGAGCTGCGGCCGGCCATTCATAGGCCGGGCTTCTGGAGCCTCCCGCCAGCTGGCGCGGATGGGAGGCCAGGCGGTTGCGAGGGGTGGGCTCTATGGGATGGTTAGTGGGATGAGCGATGCAAACGCCTAACACGGCGTATACGCCCCATACGCCATCTTGCCATAAAACCCTTTTGCTACAAGGGCTTTTGGCGGAGGGAGAGGGATTCGAACCCCCGAGAGCTTGGCGGCCCTTGCGGTTTTCAAGACCGCTCCGATCAACCACTCCGGCATCCCTCCGTGCGCCGGGAATAGTGTCCCATGCCG
>Ga0182027_10007780_pt1 | contig 15725 bp, 9 predicted proteins | sample 712E1DmetaG_FD_121300 | JGI IMG/M metagenome (GOLD analysis project Ga0182027, IMG submission 121300) | Permafrost microbial communities from Stordalen Mire, Sweden - 712E1D metaG (Illumina Assembly) | ecosystem: Environmental > Terrestrial > Soil > Wetlands > Permafrost | place: Sweden...
ATTACACCACGGATAATTTCGGATACGATCCGCGGACTCAATATAATTGAGAATCATGGCAAGGGTTTAATACATTTTGTCGAGTCGTACAGAAGCCTGACTCAACTTCCGAAACCCGAATTTACCAAAGTAAATATCAAAGAGTTTTTCGAGCGTATAATGATTCTGGTAAACAGCGGTTTTGATAATGATAATAGCAAATATAAAGTAAGACCTCTGATCACTTCAAGTGTTACACCGGATGATATAACTTTGGTTGCTGACGACAAACTTCTAGCGAAGGTTTTTATTAATATTGTTAAAAATTCTGTTGAATCATTCGGAAAATGTAAAGAAGATAACTTTATCTCAATGAGTGCCGACAGGAACCCGGATGGCAGGGTAGTATTATCAATTAAAGATAATGGTCCTGGTATGGATGTCGATACAGTCGAGAAAATATTTGTACCCTTTTTCACCACAAAAGAATCCGGGTCGGGAATAGGACTGAGCTTGTCCAGGCAGATTATACGCATTCATAATGGAAACATAACCTGTGATTCCACGCCCGGAAAGGGCACAACTGTTTCGATGATTTTCTGATTTTAATCTTTTCTGCTTCTTAAAAAGTCAATTTATTCTTTACGCAGCGTTTCAGCAGGATTAGTTCTGGCAGCTTTATTTGCTGCCCAGCTTACAGTAATTAATCCTATAGCCAGAGTAAACAATGCCGAGGTTAGTATAAGCCAGATGCTGATTGTTGTCTTGTAGGCATAGTTCCTAAGCCATATGCTCATTGCGAAGTAGCCGGCAGGAATAGCAATAATAAAGGATATCAGCACCCATTTCAATAATTCAAAATTATATTTACTGAAAATATCAGCAATGGTTGCCCCGTTTATTTTTCTTATACTAATCTCCTTAATCCTGCTTTGGGTTGAAAATGTTGCAAGGCCAAATAATCCAAGGCTGGAAATAAAAATTGCTATTACAGACAGAACCAGGAATAAAATATTCAGTTTCAGATCTAATGCATACGATGAATTTAATGAGTCTTCCAAAAACTCGTACGTGAATGGTCTTGAAGGATCAATTTCCCGGATTATTGTCTCAGTACTTTTCAGGACATCCGATATGTGCAGAGGCTGATACTTAACGATTAAATCTTCAAAATCTCTGAATTCATTTACAGTTGAAATGAAGATTGGCTGTGTTTTTTCGTATAGTGAGGAAGTGTTAAAATCTTTGACCTCGCCGATTACTTCATATTTTGTATCTCTTGAAATAAACTTGCCTATTGGGTTATTCCCCCCGAACATCTTAACAAATGTCTGGTTAACAATAACCTTATTGCTGTCGGCTTTTACGTTTCTGAAATCACGGCCATCAACGAGAGAAATCTTCAGTGTTTTAAGGTAATTTTCATCGACATAAAGTACATTTAACATTACCGGTTTTTCCACTCCTTCAAGTTTATAACCGTTTGATGTAAATCCCAATCCGGGCCTGCCACCGGCAGATACAGTTACTGAAATAACTCCAGGAACTGAGGATAGTTTCTCTTCGATAAGCCTGTAAGATGCTGAAGTTTTTGAACTCAGCTTGGCAACAAGAAGATTCTTTTCGTCGAAACCCTTATCTATCTTTCGGACGAACTGCATCTGGGAATAGATAACCAGACAAGAAATTATGAGTCCCGTTGAAATAGCAAACTGAATAGTGACCAGTATATTTCGCGAGGATTGTTTCCTCTTACCCTGGTTTATGTCAGATAGTAATGCCAGCGGATTAATTGAAGAAAGGTGAAATGAGCTATAAAAGCTGGCAAAAACAGTACAAAAGAGGAACAGTGAGACAAAAATCAGAAACCATCCGGGGAGTCTTATTAATGTCAGGGTAAGATCCTTACTGATTATCCCGGAAATAAAAGGAAGAAGTATTTTAATAAGGATATATGCGAGTAAAAGAGAAATGGAAATAGCTATGGCCGATTCAATGAAGAAAAACAGGACGATATTATTCCTATCTGACCCGAATATTTTCTTTACCGAAACCTCTTTAGCTCTCCGGAAAGATAGAGCAGTGCTGATGTTTATAAAATTGAAGCAGGCAATCAATAGTATTAACAAACCAATACCTGAAAACAGATAGAGCTTGGTAATACTTCCTTTCTCACCAATATCATTTCCTCTGTCTGTATTTGAATAAAGATGAATATCAGCTATTTTCTGAAGATAAGGGGTCAACAGAAAGCCAGCTTGCCTGAATGTTTTATTTATTGCCCCTTCCATATATACCATGATCTGTTTTTCCAGCTGTGACGGATCAGCACCTTTGATCAGCCGGATAAAAGTATATGCAGTCATTCCGCCGTCCCAACCAATATGGTACTGCTTTTCCTCAATGGAAATCGGGAGCAGGCACTCGAACTGAAAAACTGTATTGACGGGTGGATCCTTTGCGACTCCTGTTACATTGAATGTATTTCCTGCGATCAAAATTAATTTTCCAAGGGGATCTTCAGTACCAAAGATTTTTCTAACAGCTTTCTCAGTTAGAACAATACTTTGAGGAGATTCAAGGCATGTTTTTTTGTCGCCCTTTAATAAGTCAAAAGAAAACATATCAAAAAAAGTTCTGTCAGTATACAGAACTGTAAGCTGGCTGAATTTGTTGTTGTAACTGGCTGATGCGGTCTTTGGATCAACCCTGACCATTTCTTCTATAACCGGGAACTCTTTTTTGTATTCAGGACCTGCAGGCATATTGATCGATCCCTGGTTATACACAATGTTTGGTGTTTTTATAAGCAGAGCAATTCTGTACAGTCTTTCCCGATCTTTAAGAAACTTATCGTAACTGGTCTCCCCAATGATCCAGATAATCAATACCAAAACTGAAGCAACACCAATTGTCATTCCCAGGATATTTACAAATGAGTATGGCATCTGCTTAACCAGCGATCGGAAAGCATTGCGGAATAATATTTTTATCATATGCCTGAAATTTAGTGAGCTGCTTCGAAAAAAAACTCAAACCTTATGCCAGTTGTCTTATTTTGCACAAAATCAGGAAGATAACTTTAGAAAATTAGTGAGAATGATCAGTTGTGTATATAAATCATACAAAAAGGTTCAAATTTTTAGACAGAATTTGGATCTGATTTTTCTCTGTGGTTCTCTGACTATTTGCCTCTCCCTAAATCCCTCCCCCAAGAGGGAGGGACTTAATCATTAACATATTGAGGGTTATCCCCTTCTCTCTTGGGAGAAGGGGGCAGGGGGGAAGAGGCAAAAAAGATTACACAGAGAATACACCGAGTGCCATAGAGTTAATAAGGTATGATGAATAAAAAGAAAAAGAGGTCTCCCAAAGGAAACCTCTAGTAAAAAACTTCTTATAATGTTCGTTATTTTTCCGTAACTACCTGTCCATCAAACAGATTTACAACCCTGTGAGCATATCCAGCATCTCTGTCGGAGTGAGTTACCATTATGATAGTTGTTCCTTCTTTATTTAATTCCGTGAGAAGGTTAATAACCTCAATACCGTTCTTTGAATCGAGGTTACCTGTTGGTTCGTCAGCAAGAATAAGTTTAGGATTAGCAACAACAGCCCTTGCAATAGCTACCCTTTGCTGCTGACCGCCGGAAAGCTGCTGAGGAAAATGTTTAGCACGATGTCCTATTTTCATCCTTTCAAGAACCTGTTCCACTTGTTTCTTCCTGTCGCCGGTCTTCATCTTAAGATAGATCAATGGCAATTCTACATTTTCATAAACGTTCAGTTCGTCGATCAGGTTAAAACTCTGGAAAACAAAGCCAATGTTTCCTTTGCGGAAGATTGTCCTGTCGCGTTCTTTAAGGTTAGCAACTTCGGTCCCGTTAAATATATAACTTCCTGAAGAGGGATTATCGAGTAATCCAAGGATATTTAAGAGGGTGGATTTTCCACATCCCGATGGGCCCATTACTGCCACGTATTCTCCCTCTTTTACATTGAGTGTCACTTTATTGAGAGCTGTAGTTTCAACTTCTTCAGTTCTGAAGATCTTGGTTAAATCATTTGTTTTAATCATGACTTTAGTTATTAATTGTTATTTAGATTTTTTAAGAATAAGTTTTTCATTTTTTCCAAAAGTTTCGTATCCCGAGACTATAACTTTTTCGCCTGGTTTGAGACCTTCAAGTACTTCATAATATTTTGGATTTTTTCTTCCGATTGAGATATTCCTTCTGGTAGCGAAAGATTCGGATGGATCGAGGACAAATATCCACTGCCCGCCTGTTTCCTGGAAAAACCCACCGATTGGCACAAGAACTGATCTTTTCGGCTGGCCCAGCTGCAGGCTGATATAATAGGTCTGACCGGTTCTGATATTATCAGGCATGCTATCGCGGAAGATCATGTCAATTTTGAATGTGCCGTTTCTCACCTCAGGATAAACTCGTCTGACAGTCAGGTTAAACTTATTGTTCTGCCTGTCAAGAGTAGCATCCAGCTGGGTTCTGACCCTGTCGATATAGTGTTCGTCAATCTGTGCAACGACTTTATATGAAGTCAGAACATTGATCTGCCCCATGTTTTCTCCCTTTGATATTGATTGTCCTATTTCGGGACTTAACAGGCCAAGTTCACCATCTACGGTTGCCCGGACATTCAGGTTTTCTACTCTTTTTTTAACCATATCGAGGTTATTCCTCATATTATTGAGATCCTTTTTAATAGTTTCAACGTTGACTGAACGAAAAACTGAATCTTGTTTTTGACGTTCAATATATAGGTCTTTCGACTGATTTGCCATATCAAGGTCCTCTTTGGAGCGAAGGTATTCCTCTTTGGAGATAAGGTTATCTTTTATCAGAATTTCATTCTGTTGAAAATTCCGAGCCTTTCTTTCAATATCATATTTTAAGGTAATGAGTTCTCTTTTTATCTGCAGTTTTTCCTGTTCCATCTCAATCTGTGTGGTTCGCAGGAAGTTCTCTTTTTCTGCAAGCAATGATTCGCTATTGAGAATAGCGAGAAAGAGATCAGGATTTGACAATCTTAATATTATATCTCCCTTTTTGACCATTGATCCTTCTTCAATAAGTTTCTCTTCAACCCGTCCGCCTTCATCAGCATCGAGTTTTATCGTTGTAATAGGTTCAACGGTTCCGGGAACAGTTATATAATCGTTGAACTGATCTTCAGTTACTGTTTCGATTATAAGTTTATCTATTTCAACTTTATAAGTTGATGTACGATCAGAAAAAAAAGCCATATAGATAAGAACAATCACAACTAATCCTATAGCAATATATCCTAAATGTTTTTTCTGAAGGCCTGTTTTCTTTGGGATCACTTTATCCATTGTTTCACGAGGAGTATCCATTTCAAGTATTTATTTATGATTATTAATGAAGTATTTATTTAGTATCAGTTAGTATCCCTGGTATAATGAATTTTTAGTGCTGATTTAAAAGATTTGTGTATTCGCCTGTAGAATAGAACTGAATTGTGAGTTTTCTGATAAGCAATTGGAGTTTTGTTCTGATCTCTTCTGTTTCCGCTTTGAATAGCGTTGTTTTTGCCACTGAGTATTCAGTTACATCAACGAGGCCTGATTCAAATTTTTTCTCAACAGCATTAAAGGATTGTGTGTTATAGTAATAATTTGCGCTGGCGGCAGCATATTCGTCTTTCCCTCTGTTATAGTTGAGACAGGCATTTTCAACATCTGTATAAAGGTTATTCTTTTCCAGTTCGAGTTTTAACTGGGTGTCATTTCTTTTGATCTTTGCCTGCTTAATTATCCTGTGGTTTGAAAAATTATTAAAGATCGGGATATTCAGGGTAAGCATTGCCTGTTTATTGAGGTTACCATTAATTTGCTTCGAATATGAATTCTGTGTAATTCCATCAGGTGCGTTTAAAACATCATAATAGTATGAAGTTATTTGACCATTCATTGTTAATTTTGGAGAAAGATTACCCATTGCAGCTGCTATCTGTTTTTTTGAAGCTGTTAATTCATATTCGATTTCTCTGAGTCGTGGAAGATTTTGGGCGGCAAGCTTATAAACACTATCTGAACTGAATGAGTTGTCTGTAATCAGCATATTAGCCAGGTCAGGTATTAATATATCAAATTCCGATCCGGGTTCAAGTTGAAGCATCTGTTTCAAAGTTGTAATAGCCTGACTGGCAGTGTTATGAGCTATAGTGTAAGACAGCTTATCAGCGGAAACCTGGCTTTGAATTTCGTATTGTTTAGCCAAGGCCTCCTTGCCTGTTTCGACCATTTTGGTAATCCTGAAAAGCTGTTTCTCTGATAGATCGAGTTGCATTTTTGAAGCATCTTCCAATCCTCTGTTATATAACACCTGGTAATATTGTCCTATTATGTCAGCGATCAATGTATTTCTGGTAATTTTCTCTGATTCCAGACCGGCTTTAAGCATGAATTTATTTGCAGCTATCGTATTTATCTCAGTAAATCCGCTGAACAACACAATATTAGAGAATATGCCCAACGTATTTGTCATGTTCTTGTTAAATACTATAGCGTTCGTTTGGTCGATTGACCTTCCGTTTGCAAGATAAAACTGGGATCCGGCATTTAAATTCGGTAAAAGATTCATTCTGGATGCCAGCAGGTCTGCCTCCGTCGATTGGGTCAGAAGCCTCTGCCTTTGCAGTCCAATATTGTTGGTAACGGCATAATTAATGCAATCCTCCAGAGTCCATTTCTTCACCTGAGCCGATATTTCCTGAAAACAGAAAACTAATAGAAGCGATATTATAAGGGATATTTTTTTCATCTTAATCTTTAATTCTTATTTCTTGATTCTAATTTCCAATTTCCAATTCCTGATTCCTGATTCCTGATTCGTTATGCCAAAGAATGTGCCAAAATATTAAATATCACAATATCAACTACATGCAATTATTAATCTTTATACAACTGTCAAAATATTAGACAATGCGATGTGTGAAAATGTTACAGTACAAATCTTTTCTGTATGATCTTATTTTCGTAAGTTTGTTTTAGCCAATAACCAAAAATCATGACAACAATCAGCCGTCGCAATTTTTTGAGAACCTCTGTAATGGGTGGGGTGGCAGCAACCTGTCTCAAACCTTATGATACACTTGCAGCCTTTGGGAAACAAGATAACTACTCATCCAGTGTTGCAATCACCACAGGCGACAACAGGGCCGACTTAGCCTTTCGGGCGCTTAAACCTTTTTCCGGAGAGATCGCACAGGCAATTGGAAGCCGCCGTGTCGTCCTGAAACCAAATAATGTCAATATTGATATCCAGTTAGCCTCAACACATGTTGATACGCTTGAGGGCATACTTGAATTCCTCCAATCGATAGGGAAGACAGGTAATGTTGTAATTGCGGAATCAGCGGCGAATGGTCCCACCTTCGATGGGTTTAAAAACTTCGGATATTTCAGGCTGGCTGATAAATATGGTGTTAAACTGGTTGATCTCGACCAGGAGCCTTATGACATAATTTATGTATTCGATGAAAAAGACTTCAGGCCTCATGCAGTGAGGATTTCTCATTTAATGCTTGACCCCGGTTCATTTATAGTTTCTGTCGCCCGGATGAAAACGCATGACCGCGTTTTCGCAACTTTATCCTTGAAGAATATAGTATTCGGTTCCCCGGTGAAAGACCGGGGATTTACTTTCAACTCTTCCAGCAAAAAAGGGACTGTAAGTGATAAACCAATAATGCATGGAAGCGGTTTCCGGGGAATAAACTATAATTTGTATTCAATGTCGCAGCAATTGCATCCTCATCTCGCTGTAATAGACGGATTTGCGGGAATGGAAGGGAACGGACCGAATGACGGAACTCCGGTGGATCACAGGGTTTGTGTCGCCGGACTTGACTGGCTGGCTGCTGACCGCGTGGGAATTGAACTTATGGGTATCGAATTTTCCAATATCGGTTACCTGAACTTTTGCAACCAGACAGGTCGTGGAACTGCGGACCTTAACAAAATTCATATAATAGGTGAATCAATCAGCGCTCACAAAAAATCTTACAAGCTAAGCGATAACTTTAAAGATCAATTGATCTGGAAGAATCCGATATCCCAAAATCTCACAACAACTCATTATCCAAATTTCCGATTATCATATACCTGAATAAAATGAGTAATAAAGCCAACCTGTCAGGTTTACACCGGGTAGTACTGACATCAATCTTTTTTGTTTTTTTACATGCTTCATCTGCAGGTCAGAACCTGGGCTTAAGTAAACCACAGGATCCTGCTGATCTGCCAAAATCAAGAACTGCAGTTATTCACCCGAAAGTATTGCCGAAGACAGCGGAAGAAACCAAACTGGTCAGAATCTCTAACAATGAATGGATCATCTCTGGGGGGTGGGAACAGGCAAACGCATTTTACCGGCTTATATATCTGACGGATACTTTACCCTGCTGCCTGGCGAGTCAAGAGCCATTACAGCAGAATGTCCTGCCAACAAGTTGCCGGACTCGTTGAAAATTTCTGCGGAGGGTTTAAATGTGCCACTTCAGGAAATTATAACAATAAAGTGATACAGGATTAACCTCATATTTTAAGAAGTTTTGTAACTTTGGTATAACTGTTATCTGATTTGCATTGCATCTTTGTCCCGATGCATTCAGAAGTGTATAGGATTTATCGATATTTGGTAGTTTTTATAAATATTTACCTTAATACGGGTCAGAAAATGAATAAAGACTCTTTTCTGTTTGAATTTTTAAAAAGCGGTCCCTTTCGTTTACTGCTTATTCTTGCAATCCTGATCTTTGTGGGAATTCTTATTTCTAACCATCACAAAGCAATGGTTCAAATGAAAGAGAATGTTTTATACGTTGCTCCGGCACCAAAAAAATAGATCAGTTTTATAAGGAAGGTTAAAGAAGCTAATCTCTTTCTCAGAGCCTCTGTAAGCTTTAAAGGGTTTGTAGTTTTCGGGATTGATTTACGGAGATTCATTGAAACAAAATATCTGTAGTTACAGATTCCAGCTCACGGCCAGCCTATTCCAAAACTCATATTGGCACCGCGGAATCCTGTGTCATAATCAATCCTCTCATTCCGGAAATTATAGCTGGACTTAATTGTCCACTATTTTACTAATTACGAAAATAGATTTTAAAAGCTTATAAAGCTAGTATATGGTTTGCTATGTAATGAACAATATTTACATATTTTGCTTTTGATGACCTCTTTTTCTAAAGTCGGGGAGCCCAAAAATATGAAGATCAAAATTCACCTTAAGTCGTGGTGCGGCATCTTTCCTTTTATCAGATCAACTTTAAAGAGATTTAATCTTAAGAATTTAATATTTATGTTTGTCTGAAAATAAAATCTGATAAAAATGAAAATTGTAGTACTCGATGGATATGTATTAAATCCCGGCGATCTTAGCTGGGACAAGCTGAATAATCTGGGCGAAGTGGTTTTGTATGACAGAACTCCTGCGGATAAAATAATAGAACGGTCGTTGGGCGCAGAAGTTGTAATCACAAATAAAACCCCGCTCTCAGAGCAGACCATACATAACCTTCCAAGCCTAAAATATATAGGAGTTCTTGCGACAGGGTATAATGTTGTGGATACTGCTGCTGCAAAAAGAAAGAACATAATTGTCACAAATGTTCCTTCATACAGTACTATGTCTGTAGCACAACTGACCTTTGCTTTATTGCTTGAACTCTGTCATCATGTTCAGAGGCATAGTGATTCTGTTATAGAGGGTAAGTTGGCTATTTTAGCGCAGGGGCCAGACTGCAGAGGTGGCAATATACACAAAGATCAAAAAGAGCTACAATATAATATCTTAGCTTTGTGTGCTTTGTGGTTAAAGGATTTCAATCTCCGTCTTCCCCTTTAAATCTATTGTCTTCCCATTCCATTTGAAGATGCCAGTAAGTCCTTCCGGGAGAATAATTTCTCCTCTGATTCCATCCTTTCCGGTCCTTTTCAAATCAAAACTTATCATTCCTGCCGGATGGGGCATCTGTCCTTTAATGAAATTTAGGCCGCCAAGGGCAGGTTCTATATCAACAGTTTTGAATCCTGGCGTTCCGGGACGGATACCTGCAACTGTCGCAAGGAAATCATAATCTGGACTTGCGCTCCATGCATGGCAATCGGAGCGGGCAGGATCGGGATTCTCAGCAAAGGTGGTTAACCCTTTTTGCAACATATCATTCCACAGGCCAAGTGTTTCAAGATACTTATCAGCCAATCCTGCTTTTTTCAAAGACTGGGTGAGATAAAACCTGAAATACATGGTTGGCTGTATCAGACTAGTATCAAACATAAACTTTTGTACAAAAGTTTTTTGGCTGTTTTCAGGAATTGTATTCGTGAGAACACCGAAGATCTGGGCATGCATGCTGAATTCTTTTTTCCCCGGTGTATCTGCCAGGTAGCCACGTGATTCATCCCAGCACTTATCATACACAGCTTTTGTTAATTGTCTGGCAATTTCAGAATAATATTCACCTTTCTCTGATTGGCCGAAGTATGTGAAGAGCTCTGCAGCTTTTTGCAGGGCATAAGCAAATTGCATTGAAAGTATGGAGGAATTACCGTCATTCATTCCTCCGGGAGGAACGCCTCCTATGCCGCTTTCATTGTTCCACGCCCATTCAGGTGCCCAGTCGACAAAATTCCAGTAAGCAACTTTTCCGAGTAATCCTGTTTCCTTATCGATCCGTCTGGTAAACCAGCCAAGGACATTTTCAATACCGGGGAGAAAGCTTTTAATGAATTCAGGATCATTGCGCAATGTCCAATAATCGTTGATCATATCTACCCAAAACAGCGAGAATGGCGGAATGATCTGAGGATTCGCCGAAGGATACCTGCTTCGGGTCAGTCCTTCATAATACTGCGATTCATTCAGGTCTGTAATTGCATTTCTTACCAGACGGTCATCACCCGATACATAGAGTGAGATCAGTGCCTGAATCCTTGTATCTCCTACATATTGAAGCTGTTCATAATAAGGACAGTCAAAATATGTTTCATTAGCACAAAGCCGAGCAGTTCTCCACCCTGTATTCCATATTTTTTTCAGGTCCGGCCTGTCCGAATCAAATACTGCATTCTCTTTTAACGGATAGGCTGTAAATTCACTTGAAAAGCTGTTTATGGTCAATGGGTCTGCACTTGTTTCTATCTCCATCTGAAGATATCTCCATGTTCTGAACCAAAGCGGACGAAACAGTCTGTTCGGGTTGCCATCAGGTAAAAAGTAATCGGAATAGCCCAGAATAGATTTTCCTTCGATTTCATTCCTGTTTCCTTTTGATCCGTTAACATCGAAAAGTGATTCTGAATATGTGAGTTTTAAGCGCCCCCCTTTTCCTCCTGACACCAGCAATTCGGGGTAACCGGTTGTCAGTTTTTCCTGATCAAATAATATCATTATTTTCCGGTTGACCGGAATTTTCAAGGCAGCTTTTCCCCCCAGAAACCCTTCTGGCAGGGCGGCTCCGGATATCCGGCGAACAGTTGCAAACCTCTGATGTGTTTGCTCCATAAATGGGATTGCCCGGGGTGTGAGTTCCCAGTTTATGTCAGTTCCTACTCCCCGGGGGTGAGCAGTATCAAGAGTCTTTGGTGTTAACCAGGAATGATCATCATAATCGGGTGTTTCCCATCCCCACGGGTAAAGTCCCGCATCGACCCTTTCGCATGGGCCCACTACAACGAATTGTCCGCTGGTTTCTTTCGAACTTGCAGGAGCAGGAGTATAAGCCTGATCTTTAGTGACTTTCCAGGAAGTATCAGTGTTAACAATTACTTCTGAAGAAGAATTTCCCTGGACTATAAAAGCTGTTTTAATAGAGAATTGTGCCCATGGCTTTAACTCCCCGAAATTCCATACGGTTGCAGCAATGACATTTTTGCCAGGTTTAAGGAATGGCGCAATATCTATACTCTCAAATGTCCAGTGTTCAAGATCAGCGCGTGCCGGACCAAAGCATACCGGCTTGCCGTTAACAAACAATCTGTACCTGTTATCGGCTGAAATGTTAATAATGAATTCCTTTGGCTGCTCTTTCAATTCAAAATCTTTCCGGAAATGGAATACTCCATAATCAAGCAGAGATTCTGTTGGATGAGATATCCATTGTGCATTCCAGCGACCGTTCAGCAGATCAGGATTGATCTTTTCAACAGGCAACTGCTGTATCGTCTGTGCTGACAGATTTATACAGATCAGCGAAATGAGAAGAATATTAATTTTTGAGTACATAGTTTCAAAATTTTAACAATTATAATAGATTTTAGAGACTTAAACACAATATAAGTAAACCAGTGACTTATTATTTAATGATTTTTTTTATTTAGTCTTCCGGACTATCTCTTTAATTTTTCTTCCGGGGATATGATAAAAGTTCAAATTGAAGAAATCCGGATTAATTTATCTACTTTTATAAAAAAATTTCTTGCTATGAGAAATATGGCGTTGGAATATAAAATAAAAGTGAATCGCGCCGGTCTTTGTTAGGTCGCTTCAAGACCCTTAATAAAACATTCTTACATAAATGCAGTAATGAAATATGGCAAAGGTTTAATCTGACCATTTGTTGTCGTATCAAAGTTTCAATTAAAAAAGATTATTATGGATAAGTTAATTATTACAGGATCAAACCTGACAATTGAAGATATGGTAAATGTTGCCCGTAATGGCCAGAAGGTTGAACTCCATACCGACGCGAGAGCAAGGATTAACCTTTGCCGGGCAATGCTCGAAAGAAAGATTGATGCTCATGAGATAATGTACGGTGTTAATACCGGTATAGGTGAGTTTTCAGAAGTTGTTCTCAACAACGACCAGATAAAAGACTTTCAGAAATACCTCGTATATAACCATGCTGCCGGTATCGGTGACCCTGCTCCTCTGGAATATGTCAGAGGCGCCATGCTAGGACGGATTAACGTACATGCTCATGGCAACTCAGGGAACAGGCTGATAATAACTGAAACCCTTGTGGAAATGCTCAATAAAAATGTTACTCCCTTTGTATGCCAGAAGGGTTCTGTTGGTGCCAGCGGCGATCTGGCGCCGATGTCTCAGATCGCATTGCTAATGATGGGCCAGGGTGAGGCATATTACGAGGGAGAGTTACTTGAGGGCAAAGAAGCTATGAGGAGAGCCGTCATTGCTGTACCGGGGCTTATGGCACGCGATGGACTGGCAACTATTAACGGGTCAAATGTGCTCACTGCCATGAGTGCCATATTCCTTTACGATGCCAATAACTGGCTCAAACAGGCTGAGATTGCGGCCTCCATGTCACTTGAGGCCCTGAAGGCAAACATGAAACCCTACTCACCTTTGCTTCATGAAGCAAGAGGTTTCAAGGGAGCCGTGAGAAGTGCAAATGCAATCAACATGTGTGTGAACGGAGGCGACCTTAAAGAGGGAAGAGTTAAGAGCAAAGTGCAGGACGCGTATTCCATGCGCTCAACACCCCAGGTAATCGGAGCTGCTCATGATGCTATGGCCTATGCTCGTTCACAGGTTGAGATAGAACTGAATGGTGTAGGGGATAACCCCATCTTTTTCCCCGATCGCAACATCCAGCTTTCGGGAGCAAATTTTCAGGGATCACCGGTTTCTGTGCCAATGGATATGGCAGGAGCTTGTATCACAATGGTAAGCGTAATGTCTGAAAGAAGGATGAACAGATTAAATAACCCGGCATTGAGCGTGGGGCTTCCAGATTTCCTGACAAAAGGAGCCGGCATGTTTTCAGGGCTGATGCTGAGTCAGTATACTGCTGATATGATGATCGTTGAACAAAGAATACTATCAGCACCTGCATCAATTCAGTCTATACCGGCAGCTGCTGATCAGGAAGACTTTGTATCTATGGGAATGAACACTGCAATTAAGAATTTCCAGATCCTCGATAATGCTTATGGTATTCTTGGTATTGAATTTATGGCCGCTGCTCAGGCTCTTGACTTCAGAAAAGAAGAATATAAATTTGGAAAAGGTGTGCAAAAAGCATGGGAAGTGATAAGGAAGCATGTCGATTTTCTTGATATAGACCGCCCGCTTTATCACGATCATACTGCCATGCAGAAGCTTGTCAAATCGTGCGAAATACTAGAAGAAGTCGAAAACGAGATTGGGAACCTTGGTTGATAAAGTTCTAAACCCGGGAGGTGAATCAACCTGTCGCGATCATAACTGATTTATTTTGTAATGAATCTGTTATGATGAAGCCTGGGATCAACTTGGGTTCTTTGTCCATTTGTGGTCACAGCTATTTTTTGGAAAAGACTAAGACTTTTTATAGTTCTGTCCACTGAAGGGGAAAAAGAACTGATATCTTTGTATATATGCTATTAAAAATTCTGATCAGGTAAATAAAACTGATATATGAAAACCAAAATCTTTTTTACCATTGCTTTTTGCATCTTCGCCGCATCATGTACAACAAATCGTAAGACAGACAATGTAATTGAACTTCCAAAAGAATGGAAATTTCAAACCGGAGATAATGCTGCTTTCTCAAATCCTGATTTTAATGATCAAGCGTGGAAATCCATTAAGGTTGACAGTTTCTGGGAAACACAGGGCTATCCCGGTTACGACGGGATTGGCTGGTATCGCACCAGGGCAGTGTTCCCTTCTTCACTTAAAAATAACAATAAACTGTTTAAATCTGTACGCGTTGCTTTAGGCAGGATTGATGATGCGGATGAGACCTGGCTCAATGGTAAGAAAATTGGAGAAACAGATGGCTGGGACATTGATAGATCATACTATGTTCCCTTTAATCTTATTCACTGGGACAAAGAAAATGTGATTGCTGTCCGGGTGCATGATAGAGGAGGAAATGGTGGTATGTACGGAAGACCTCATTCAGTTGGGAATGCGCGATTGTCGGATATCCTGGAACTTAAGACATTCGATAAACCTTTGCCGTTCACTTCGGAAAATTCAAAATTTGCTAAAAAATTGATTTTTCATTTCAAGATACCTGTTGAAAAATTGAAGGTTCATTTAAAAATCAATGTTTATGATCCAAAAAGTAAAAGAGTTGTTTTCCAAAAAGATGAACACATTGTTATAGGAAAAAATGCAGACACCACATTTACTTCTGAGATTTCCATTAATGAGCCCGATACCTATAAAATTGACTATGTTATCACTTCAAAATTTCTTGCCGATACATTAAAATACAGTACACTTTTTTCCTATAAACCTGGCCAGCATATAAATGAAAAATTTGAAAATCCTATTGTAAAACTTACTGTTCCTGACAAAGCTGGTCCATTTGGTCTGGAGAATATTTCTTTTGGTGGCTATTTGAATGACAGGCTGAATGCAAACCTTACAAAGCGATTGCTCAATATTGATGAAACGGGAATACTGGAATGCTATTACAATCGTCCCGGAAAACAGACCTGGGTAGGGGAATATGCTGGTAAGTATCTTCATGCTGCCAGTCGTGTTTGGCGCTCCACAAAGAACGATCAGTTAAAGACTCAGATGGATCGTATCGTCGATATTTTAATTACCTGCCAGAATGAAGATGGCTACCTGGGTACCTATTTACCCTCAGACTATTGGACTGAATGGGATGCATGGGCACATAAATATAATATGCTGGGATTGCTGAGTTATTATTCAGTTACCGGATACAAGCCTGCATTGGAAGCCTCTGTGAAAATTGGTGACTTATTATGTCGCACTTTTGGCGAAAACAAA
>Ga0182027_10007781_pt1 | contig 15725 bp, 14 predicted proteins | sample 712E1DmetaG_FD_121300 | JGI IMG/M metagenome (GOLD analysis project Ga0182027, IMG submission 121300) | Permafrost microbial communities from Stordalen Mire, Sweden - 712E1D metaG (Illumina Assembly) | ecosystem: Environmental > Terrestrial > Soil > Wetlands > Permafrost | place: Sweden...
AAATGCGAAAAGCAAGAGGAGAAAATGGAACCGAAAAAAACACAGATAAAAATGCCATCAGTCAGCGACGTGATGGGTAAAAAAATGCCAGAGACAAAATTTAGGTCTGGCGCGATTGCCGCAACGATTTGGGCAAACGAAACCGTCAAGGACGGCAAAAAGGTCGAATATAAGTCGATAACATTCGAAAGAAGTTATAAGGACAAGAGCGATCAATGGCAGTCGACGAATTCTCTAAGAACCGCAGACATACCTAAGGCGATACTCGTACTAACAAAAGCGTATGAGTACTTAGCATTGAATGCCGAAGAAGAAGATATATACTAACTTATTAGAGAATTAGTGCAAAATATTTTATTTTTTTCGAGATAGTGATAGCTATACAACTATCACCGTCTTAATTTTTAATAAAAAATGTAAAGGTGGAAAAAATGGCAAGGAAAAGAGTAGAAGAAAATGAGTTGGATCAGGATGTAAATATAGATTTGAAGACTGTTCAGAAATCAAAGGATATGTCTGTAACAAGTCTTCCTGGCGTTGGAGCATCTACGGCAGAAAAACTTTCATTAGCAGGATTTGATAATCTATTAGCAATAGCTGTTGCTACAATCGGAGAGATTGTTGAAGCATCAGGAGTGAGTGAGATTGTTGCTAGAAAGATAATTCAGGCATCTAGAGCTAGCATGGATATGGGATTCATATCTGGCGAAGAAGCGATGCAGAAGCGTTCAACAATTAATAAGATTTCTACATATTGCGAACCGTTTGATGCGTTATTAGAGGGCGGTTTTGAGACTAGAGCGATAACAGAATGCTTCGGTCAGTATGGTTCTGGAAAGACACAGATAGGACATTTATTGTCTGTAAGTGTTCAGAAGAAAGATCCTACTGCAGCAGTCGTATATATTGATACTGAAAGTACATTCAGGCCGGAAAGGATTGTACAATTCGCAAAAGGATTAGGACTTGACCCAGATACAGTCTTGAGAAATATTAAGGTTGCTAGAGCATATAATTCCGACCATCAAATGCTGCTTGCAGAAAAGATTGAAGAATTAATTAAGAATGGGTTGAATGTAAAATTAGTTATTGTTGATTCTTTGACTGCACATTTTAGAGCAGAATTTGTCGGCAGAGGAACGCTTGCTGATAGACAACAAAAATTAAACAAGCATATGCACATACTTGCAAAATTAGCTGACATGTATAACTTGACTGTGTATGTAACAAACCAAGTCATGGCTAGGCCAGATACATTCTTCGGAGACCCGACAGAAGCAATCGGTGGAAACATCGTAGGCCACAACTCGACATTCAGAATCTATCTGCGAAAAGGCAAGAAGGGTTCACGAGTAGCGAAACTCGTCGATGCACCAAACATCGCTGATGGTGAATGTGCATTCTTCGTCAAGGAAGAAGGACTTGAAGCAGTAGCGTAGGCTGCTTTTTATTTTTTTAATTATTTTTAACTTTTTTGTTTTGAATTGTATAACATTATTTCTATATCATCAACAAAATCAATCCTAAGAATATTAGAATCATTGGTATGAGTTTCGGTAGTAAGTAATTGTCCCGAGATATCTTGCCGATGAATTGGTCGCATATACGTTCAAGTACAACAACGAACAACACTTGGACTGTAGCAATTCCTGAGACGATGCTTGCAGGAAGTCCTGACATAGCTAAATAAACCATGCTTATCGCTAAAAAGGTAAATACTTCTCCCATTATTATCACATAGATATTGCTGAATTCTGCAGCTAAATATTTTCTTGTATCCTTCCTGAAAATTAGGAAAAACGTGATTATACCTTCTATAAGACTGGAGATGACAAATGCATTCCATACGTTTATATTGTTTACAGCGACTTTCATGATAAATTCTTCTATTGCTATAAGAAATATAATTGCTACGATGTACCATACTTTTGATCGGAATGATATCTTTCTTAATCGTAATGATATTAAAATAGCACCGAGAATAGCCAATCCTATTCCGATATATCCATACCAAGATATTATTTCATGAAGAAAAATATAAGATAACCCTATTACGACAATGGGATATAAGTAATAAAGTCCTGTAAGCGGTGCAACATCTTCTTTCTGTAAAATGCGGAAATAGAAAAATGTTTGACCAAATAATAGCATTCCTATAATCACTGGTATTATACAGCTGGCCAGTGTGACGTTTTTCCAATCTAGAAATAATGCTAGAACAACAGCATATATGATAGTGATGCATCCTATCATGAACCAATAACTATAAAGATTTTTTATGCGCTTCTCAATGACGTATTTGTCGTATACATTCATCAATGCGAAAAAGAATGGAGAAAGAATCGCAAATACGAGATATATATTCATGATGAGAAAAGGGATGAGGGATTAAAAAATGTTGCGATAATTAAGGTTTTGTTTCTGTTTTTATCCACGAATCATAATCTTTATTTGATTCTAAGTTTATTTTCATGATGCATGGAACTTTATATGGATGAAGTTTTTTTATTTCTTTTTGAACTTTTGGCCAATTTTCCTTCTTAGTTTTTATTATTGATACTATTTCTTTAGAGTTTTCTATTTTTCCATTCCACCAGAAGGCGGATTTTATTGGAAAGTAATTCGCACATGCAATCAAGTGTTTGTTTAGAAGATAGTTGCAGATTTTCTCTGCTTCTTTCATATTTTTATGCGTGACATAAATGATAATAAAAGACATCGCGCGCCTCATTGCCCTACTTAAATTCCCAGAACTCGATTATCTTCTTGTTTTGCTGATATGGATTGAAGTGCTTCTCGAAGACTTTTATCTTGTACTCGTTGAAGTATGCTTCCATGACTTTAGAAACAATATTTATCGAGAATCCTAGCTCGCTGTATATCTCTTTTGCCGCATCATATATTACAGGATTGCTTATGATTTGCCTGAATCTCTTCTTATCGCTCCATGTAATCTGGCTGTTTGTGAAGAATTTATTCTTTTGGAAGTATCTTTGTATTAGCGCCAAGTCTTTCTTGATGTTGCCAGAAAGCTTGTTTTTACGTTTAAACTCGTCATAAACCTTCTTACCTATAAACTTCAAAATTAGTTGTATTTTTGGCTTATCTCTCAATCTTTTATAGAATACTCTAAACATTGCATATATGTAGACATCAAATACTTTCAGGTTCTGGATGTTTTTAGTCTTAAGTTTTTTCTCTGCAAGCTTCTCGGAGAACAAATTACTTATCTCTTTCTTATATATTATCCTGAAGCCCGGCACTTGTTTGTCAAATACCATATAACAGCTATTCAGTATAATTTCTGTAAACCCCTTGCCGATCATAATGAGTGTAGGTAGATGTTATATATTAACCTATCGGTCATCGTCAATAAAAAAAGCATTATTTAAAAAGGGTTTATAAAGGGTTTATAAATATACTAGGATATTGAGAGGACAAAATTAGTCAAAATTGTTATTTCTCTAGAATAGCACATAAATATATACTTCTACGAATGCTCCTAAGAATAATAGTATCGCACCCACAGTCAAGAATACAAATCCGTCTTTCATCACATAATTAAACTTCTTTGAACCAATGCTCTCTCTAAGAACTGCCTGACTCATTATTCCTCCAGCTACGATAGCAAAGAAGTATGCTCCTGCTTCTAATAACATATGTGGTGTTACTTTTAGGAACGTGCCAAAAAATGTGTCGAATGCATTGACATAATGTGTTGCCATATATCCGAATACGACGCCCCATACGGAAGCATTCCATGCCAGGAATAATATTGAGCCTGCACCAAATACTAATGATAGAACCAAGAATATTATGAATATCTTCAAATTATTTGTTAGTATGCTCCAGAAGTTTAATCCGCCGACGGCCTGACCTACATTTATTCCAATAATTTTTAATTGATTGGAAAATATTCCTTGAATCAACAAGTTAGGGAACTGTAAGCTAAATAAAGCATAAGTCAGGAATATGCCTAAGAATAGCATAAGATATACTTGCAATACATCGTTGTGATCCTGAAATATTTTTCTTATACTAAACTTTCTGGATTTTGTATCCTGAATCTCTTCAATAGCTATTATCTTAGCAAGTGATGGAACAAGAAGCAACGATAAGAATGCTATGCTCGCAATGCCTTGACTCTTGGGAAAAACCCAATATGCTGCGAGGATTGCTATAATAGAATAAACAATTCCAATCAGAAATGCATATCTAGGAGTTCTCTCAAGCCAATCTGGTTTTAAGATATTTTCTAGCATATAGAGTTAATGAGAAAACTTATTTATAAATCTTTTTACTCCAAGAAATCTTCGCTAATCTCAAACTCATCATCGGATTCTGGTTTAGTTGCCTGCGCAATCTTTTTTGCGCGCTCTGCAGGAGAAACTGATGTATTAGTCGAACCTACATTGTTGTCATTATTCGTATTGCTAGTTATTGGACGAATATCTAAAGCGACTTCGCGCATATGATCTAAGAGTTCTATTTCATGTTCTGGATTCAGGTCTGTAAATACAATTTCAGAATTAAACTCTAGCCTGCCCATAATATTATTTTTTACTGTTCCTAGAACTTTTATCTGGACTCCAAGCATGTCCGTCTTATACTTTTCAAACATTTCAGGAGCAAGTCTTATAGCATTAAATTCGTTGTCAGTCAGCTTTAATAATCTCTGGGATTGTTGTTTCCAGAATATAGTCCTGATATTTCCGGTTCCATCGTCTAAATAAACATTCATTACATAATTATATATTGGTTGTTGAACGCCATGCTCTTCACACGCAAATTGGTCTTCGCGCATTCTCAAGCGCTTATTGCATTTAGGACAAACCTCAAAGAACTTTACATCAAATACTTGCAATATTGTCCCGACAATCTCTGCACTCATTCCATCCTCTAATTCCTTAATGTGTTTCTTTGCATACTCTTTTCTTTCTCTTGTATTGACTGCAACATTCGGAGGATTGATTATTACGTGAGAACTATCTCCCATATGCAGCTCTTTACGTCCAGCATTATCTCTTACATATGCTCCTTTGATCTTGAGTATATCCTCGTCTTTAATCTGCGTGAAATCATTAGTCTTATCATTCCAGAATACTATTCTTATAGTGCCTGTTTCATCACCCATCATTAGATTAGCGACTTTACCTTTGCGTTTTTCAGTATTGAATTCCCTCAACTCGTATTTTCTTATTACTTTGCCTATGACATCAACACTCTTCATACCCATAAGTATGTCTTTAATCTTTAATTCTCCAGAAACCTCAAATAATTTTATACCATATTCGTTGGCAAGAATGTGCGCCGCGCCTTCCTCGCTTACTAACCCATATAATTGCTCAATCTTTGCCTTAATCTTATCCTTAATTTCAGACTCGCTAAGTCCGCTATGTTTTGCGATTTTTGCTATTATATCCTGTATTGGTATGCTAATCATGATAAATCCCCCAGACAGAAAGGTTTACATTAGAGTTTAAATGTGTTACGCTATTTTAACTGCGCGGTGGTATAGTTAAACTCTTTAGGAAAACATGGCTGAATCCTTGACCATCATTTGTTCTGGCACTCACAGCCAGACAATAATCTCCCGCATCATAGCCTGAGACATCCAATTGATTGCCTTCTGCTGCGGAATATTCCTGAGGCATACCGCCTAAAAAGCTGAATTGATACAATTCTTCAGGGCAAGAGCCCATTTGAGACATTAGGAAAGAATATTTTATATTAATCGAACTATCAATTGGTGTTCCATCAATATAATTTTTTACAGCACTCCATGAAACAGTCAAGGCTTTATTTTTATCAATGAGTACGGCAGAAGTTATTTTCGTCAATCCTGCTTCCAATCTGTCTTCAGGTGTAAAGCTTATAAGATTCTTTCCGGATTCAATCTTTTGCCCGTCTTTTTGATTGTCAATCTCATTGCCATCAATATCTACGGCAGTAATTGCAACAAATTTCTCTTTGCCGACAGATAATCCGATGCTGCTGTCTGACCCGTTTAATATATATAAAAATTTGTTCAGCCCAGATACATAATAGGGTTGATTAGGTTTTAATTCAATCTTTATCTCTTTATCTTCTTTAGTTACGGCGGTATATTCAAATATGCAATAATCTACACTATCAGAATTCGCACCGCCAGAATTTAGACTATTAGAGCTGCTTGCACTACCAGAATTTTTTAATTTACATGTTGGATTATCCAAGTCTATCGATTTATATTCTTCATAATTTTTAGGATTGCTACTTACAGATATAGGCGTGATGCTTTGTTTCAATGTAAGAGTCGGCCTGTCGAATACTGTCTTATCGTCGGCCAGATATATATTATACTTTGTTACATCTGCTTCCTTATTTTTATCCCATCTTAATACTACAACATTTTTAGCATGTTGAAGATTATATGAATCTATTTCATTAACAGGACCTGGAGCAATCTGATCCCTGATAAGTAAAGCGAATGGTATTGTGATAGTATTAGTGCTAATCTTTGCCTCACCGCTAGCAGTATCATCATATGTACTGTATTGATAGTTAGTCTTAAGACAAAATCTGAATTTGTTTCTTGTAGGATTACACTGCTGGACATCACTTTTTCCTACGATTAATTTTCCGTCTTTATCTTTATATAATACAAAATTATCCATGCTCACACTTTTTTCCTGCCATAATTTACCGTCTACGGTTGTTATTCCATAATCCAGATATGCAGTTTTCGGACCAAAACCGAAATCATAAGTAAATATTGTGGATGCATCGCTGCTTTTTACATCTTCAATTCTTCCAGTAGAAGAGCCAGGAAATAAGCATTGACAAGCATTATCACTACTTGCTATACAATTATTTATATCTTCGACGAATGTATTTACTGCGGAAATTTGCGGTAAATCATCACATTGCATATTATTATCATGTTCCATACCAAGCCCTATAACTTTGGATGTATATTCTTGTGGTAATCCTTTATTGAATGCATCAACTTGCCCTTGAAGGCAAGTTTTTTTATTCACTATTCCTTCTGCACCACATTTGACTACAGCATCTTTTGAAAATTGTTGCAACAAATCAAATAATCTCATATCAAAATTTATCTTAACGTTGAATGATGGTTTAATATCATAAGTTCCAAATATACCTTTATTTGCTTCGTCCTGGGCCAATGCATCATTTGCTCCAGCGTAACCCCATCCTGCAGCATATCTCATGACTGTTTCAACATATGGCGCATTCAAATCTGCGCATCCGAAACCATTGTATGCTCTCAATGCACGTCCCCATCCAGTATACGATAAGTATTGGGCTTGATATTTTGGATTACTGCAAGATGCTCGTACTGCTTTCGCATATGCATCATCATTAGTATCGTATGTGTCATAGAATTGTTTTAGTATGTCTGCTCCGACATTTATCTGACATTCTACGTCGCTGCCGAATTTCTCAAATCTACAGCAATCTTTCAAATCATTTGCTGTCTTTCCGCATGAACTGCATTCAGAAACGTAATCTCTACCGCACACCTGTTGTATAGTATCATAGTGCTGCCATCCTTCTACCTGTGATACACCTATTGCTCTATTCGATGGCAGGTTTATTTTTTGATTTACTCCAGCAGATTCAAGAGTTATTTTTCCTAATAATATTTCTTTAGGAACACTGTATGTTGAACTTGCTGCATCTATAAATGTCATTGCTCCTAAGCCTTCAAGATTTTTTCTTGTCTTGTCGATTGTTGCCTGCTCAGAATTTGTTAATGTTATCGTCGGTGATGAAATAGCTTCGCTGCTTGAAAGACTTTGCACTATATCGACATAAGTTCCAGATTTAACTAGATTAAATAATTCAATTACATCCTGATTTTTCATTCTTATGCATCCATGAGATTGTGGTGTCCCTATCAATCCTTCTTCGGCAGTTCCGTGGATAAATATCGCTCTATCATGGGTGTTTTTATTGCTACTTTCCAGTCCGTCCAGCCACATAACTCTTGTTAAGACATAATCGGTGGCAACATTTGTATTGTCAGTATAGATTGTAGCAACATTATTTGTCGGTGTTGGACCTGAAGAGAATATTGTATCAATAGGAACTCCGTCGCCTATCATTTCTTTTATTGCATGCAATCCTAACGGAGTCATCTCGCTTCCTGCAATATCTCCAAAGCCTTTTGCTGCTAAAGATACATCGTATGTCTTCTCAATAGAAACAACTCCCTTGGAATTTTCTTTTACTAAATACATTTTTTGCGGTTGAGTTCCGGCAACAATTAACACAGAATCTCCTGAAGAAATTGGTTTTAGATTTAATGATTTAATTTTAGCTTTAATATTATCATACTCTGCTGATAATTTTTCTTCAATACTGCTTGTACTTGCAACTCCCTTCACAGTAAATTGCAATAATGGTCCAGTATAATCTTTTTTCTTATCATTATAGTCTACGAACATACCTGCAGGTTGTATAGTATATGTTCTTGTTTTATCGATGTCTGGCGCTAATAATACACATTTGCCATCTGCTATAGATTTCTGTATTACTGTTGTATCAGAGCTAAATGTACATGTTATAGGATCAAGATTAGTCGATGTTTTTTTATCATCGGTTTTGTAAACATTAGTGCTCTTCTTGGTATCTATATCAAAATTCCATAAAAGATTACTAAGTCTTGGCTTAGTATATATTGCTACACAAACATCTCCTTTATTTATAACGCTAAATGTAATTGTTAATGTTTGGTCGCTTGTTAGACTAGTGCTTGACAATCCTACTTTATCAATTTCCCAATCTGCTTTGTCGCTTTTTGGGCAAGGAACTTCTTTAGTAACAACACCTTCATATGAACTGCAGAATTTATATGGCGTGCCTCCAGGAATCTCATCAGCTTTAACATTAGCGCATCGTCCATTAGCATCACATACAGAATTACATGCTTTGGATGCCATATTAATATTTAATTTTAGTTCTGATGTTCCAGATTGACTCCCTAAATCACTTTGTATAAAACATAATGGATTTACATAATTCGTTCCTGTACTTCCTTTTACTATTCCGCTGACACTTTTATAATTTGCGTCAAGGTTTACATTCGTGCCTATAACATCGAAGTGCAAGTGTGATGCATTAGCATAATCATTCGCAGAATTTGCACCTCTTCCTCCGACATAACCGATAACTTGTCCTTGTTGTACTGTATCGCCAACTCTTAACCCATCTGCAATCTTGTTCATGTGAATATAATCAGTCTTTAATCCTCCTCCATGGTCTATTATAACTTTTCCCCATGCAGGATAAAGTATTTGCTCGACAGTACCTGGTGCAGCTGCAACCACAGGAGTATCTATTGGTGCAGGAATATCGATTCCAGGATGATTAGTGCTGGCTCCCGGACCAACATCGCCCCTGTAGCCAAAGCAACTAGAGATGGTGTAATAATTTGGCAGAGGCCAGGCTAGACTTCCAGAATATGTTCCTTTAGTCTGCAAATATGTTTTTATATTAGGATTATTTTTAGTTGCAGCATCCTTAAAAATGTCTATAATATACTTATCATTCGTATATCCATATATATTAGTTGATTCTGCGCTTGCATCATATTTATACTGATAATTTATATTCTGTTTCAGCACGCCATCGATATATAATAGTGGAGCTTTTTTATTCTGCTCAAGATTATTCAATTCAGTCAGATGCTTGCTTATCAAAGAGTTCAATTCAAATGTTTGGGAATTAGAATAGTCTGGATAACAATCTTTATTTTCGCTATTCCATAATCTGTATACATAACTGCCGCAGTAATTTCTAGTGTCTTCACTAGCATATTCTTCAGTTAAAGTATTAGGATTTCCGTAAAGATATTCTTCTAGTGCTTCATTCACAGCCATCTTTGCTGCCTGGTCGACATACAAGAACGCTTTATCACCGTCGGCTAGAGCATCAACGATTCCAGACTGATAACTTCCAAGGAATTCGTTATCATTTTTAGGCTCGAACATGAACTGCAGGAGGAAATATGCAGAAGTAAGCGCTAGGGTTACAGCTATAACTACTGAAATCACAAAGACTTGTCCTCTACGATTGTTTATTCTCTTCATGATGGTTTAAATAGGCTCCACATACTTAATCTTATATAGACTTTTTTATTATACCCAGGAATATATGTTTCTGCATACAGTTCATATACTGTTCCAGTTTTTTTATTTTTTTCAATAGGTATCTCTTTTGTATTGTCTCCTTCTATTTTAAGTGTAATCTCTATGATATTCTGGTTGTCTAATTGATTTATTTGTTTGAAATATCTCTTAAACAAGTCTTCAGTATCTTTGAAATCTCCTGTTGTGGCATCTTCCGTTATTACTTCTCCAACTGTCTTAGGTGGAGTGAAGCCTATTGCTGGCGCTCTTAGGAATGATTCCAGCATAAAATTTGTATCTCCGTTAATAAATTGCGTCTTGGCCTTGTTCTCATTGACTGTTTTATTCACAGAGAACAATAGAAAGAACAATAATATTATGACTGCGAATACTGCGATTGCCCAAAAGTCTATAAGCATGTCTTCCCCGCGCTTGTTTCTGAGCATCTTCTTTTGTCTGAACATCTTTTTTTGTTTCAACATTTTCTATTTGTCCTCGAAAGATTTCCTGAACGCCTAACTGTTCGGAATTATAATATTCATTATCAGTGTGCCATAATTAGATTCATCACCATTCCTGTATGTTATCGGATAATCTTTTGTGTACATTGTAGCAGAACCTTTTCCTTCTTTGCCTATTATGGCCTGAAAGTTTTCATACTGCGCCTTATTCAAATATGCCGGAGGATATTTTTCTGTTCCGTCTTTATTATCAATTATCTTAAGCTGCGCTGCAGCATGACTTTTTGTAGCGTAATCTATTCTTCTGCCCAGCGTGTCATCGTTGAATTTATTTATATCAATTATACCAGGATATACTCTGGAATTATCCTGCCACATTATTGCATCGGAATATATGATTCTATTAGCTGTAACTTCTGCCTGAAGCCTATTAGTATCAATCCTATTGACAATATAGAAATTTACGAGCAGGAAAAAAGCCAATAGCGCAACCATAAGGAAACCTATCCTGAATGCGCTCTCTAAAAAATATTGCACTTGACCTTTTTTATTCAGATTTTTTATATATTTCTGTGTATATTTCATTTTCCTTATTTGTATTTATAATATTCTTTATTTATAATAATATTCCTTACTTATAATATTCATCTATGGCATTGACTATGCTTTCAGCTAAATCTTTATCGCTGATATCGCCTTTCTTAATCTGTATTATTATCCAATAATTATATGGATTATTTTGATTGTTTTTATTGTTCGTAAATATTGTATTACTGTCGAAGGAATTATCATAAGGTTTCTCTACAATATTCATATCAGGATATTTTTGTAGAATCTGTTTTTTGATGAGACAAGCCATTTTATCACTTTTTGTCGGGTTGGAAATATCAGTATCATAATAAACTGTCGTCGGTTGGACGGCATCTTCAGTTAAGAAAACAAGCATTTCATGCTCTGTATTGCCGTATCTATGCAGTACGGTGTTGATATAATCACCATAATTTTTAGCGGTTGCATCCGACAGACCTAGAGCTTCAAAATGTTTCAGCGTTGTATCTCCTGTAGTAATATCTGAAGGACATGACGCTATCGGGAGCGTGTAATATTCTCCTAGACTGAGAGATCTCCCTTGTTTATGTATTGTAATATAGCTATTTGTAGTGTTGCTCACAATAACATCTGTGCGAGCAGGGTCTCTAGCGAATATGTAGCTCTGAGGGAATCTATCATCATCTATAGATTTATCGTATACAAAATATGCATCATCCCTCAAGAATATTTGGAATGAAAGAGGATCTATGCGAAAAGTTTTTGAGACAATATTTGGCTCTATCTCTTTAAGATTATAGTTTATGTTGAAATCACCCTGACTAGTCAGTATAAGGTCGGTCATCAATGCCAAGTCCGCAGAATGATATTTTTTCCAGTACGTCGTGTTGTTTGCTATGCCTCTTACAGACACAGTCAAAGCTATCACGACCATTAATATAACTATGATTTCCCAGATAATAAACGGGATTTTATCCTCTAAGCCCCTTTTTCCCCACCGCCGTAGCATACGATATAATTTATCGAATAAAAGTTTAAATATGTATCGGTTTTATACTCATGGTGCTGTTAGAAGATTATTATAATGTTTTACAAAAAGAAACACTTGCGAATAGTTCCTTAACATCCTTTTCACAAGTAGAATCATAATGCATTAACCAATAATCTTGTCCATATGCAATGAACTTTAGTTTACACGTTTTTTCCTTGTCTTTAATATACTTTTGACACATATCGCTCATATCTTTTTTGCACACCATTACAGGCTGTTTGTCATAAAATTTGTCAATCATATAATCATTGCATTTTTTATTGGTAGTATCATAGGAAGCGATATATCCCACAAATACACCTGTATATAATGTTGTTTCATCTAAATTTTTAAGAAGTTCTACTTTACAGTCTGTATCTTCAAGTCCTGAGACGGTAGTATAAGGAGGTGCGCAGTCTGTATTTGTTTCTGTTGCTCCCGTCTTAGAATCTTTGCATGCATAGATATTCCAATCAGCTATGCCACATCCTACACTTTGACCTCCTGGACTTTTGCCTATGTCACAAAATGTTGCATCAAACTTACACATACCATAATATTTATACTCCTCATCCGCACTAATATATTCTACATTAAGATTAAAACCCATGCTGCTTATAAGTTGATTATAATCTTCACACGTGGAATATGTAACATTACATTGATCTGTTACGTCACTATCTTTACAATTGGTATCACAGTCGGTTCCTCCCTCTAGATATTCGCATTTTACGCTTGTAGACTTATATGTTATATCTTTGTCTTTGGTTTTGCAGTACCGATCGATTTTTCCAAGTGAGTTTTGGTCTGTTGCTTCTACAGTATCCCCATTCCTTTTTCCATAGCAAGGATTGCTGGAATCAGTGGTCTTGCATACAGGAATGCTCCAATCAGCGTCTAACGCTCTATTTGCATCATTATCTTCAATCACATATACATAATCCTTTTTTTCTGGAAGTATTGGAGGATATATTGTGCGTTTGATGAACATATACGAACCATAGGAATCTGTATCCTTGTTGTTGCACGCAATATTGTTGAAATCAAAATTTTTTAGCTCGATATTAATATGATTCTCGAAACTATAACATTTTACAAGATTGCTTTCTCTATCTTTCATATCTGTAGATTGCTGTTTTAGAGAAGGCATCTTTTTGTAGAGACACATACATTGTTTACCTTTGGTACATTCTTTAGGAGCATAAGCTGTTCCTATAGTTGGTCCATACCAATGGTCGTGTAGACATTCAAGTTTTTCACCGTCAAAAAATATTATTCTATAACCATCTTTGAGATATATATTTATCGTAGTAGAATCATAATCCTGTTGAGAAGCGGCTTTAGCATTGAATACATTGAAGACTGAATCAAAACTTTTTATCGTAGATTTATCTGCGCTAGGAAAGAATGCCTGCCATATTTTGGCGCCAAAACTCGACACGACAAAAATTAATATTACAGCTACGACTAGAAGGACGACGAATTGTGCAACTAAGTTTCCTTTTTTTGGTTTTAGAAACATTTTAACTTACGATTATAATATTAATATGTTAATTATAGTTCTATATTTATATTTGACTTGGATCGACAAACTCTATTGTTAGCATATTGCTGTTGGTAGCATCTTTTTTATATATGCCCCTAGATTGTGATGTGTCTGAATCTTTACATCCTTGTGTAGTGCATGTGGCATAGGGATATATTTTCCAGTAATCATTAGACTTGGCTTCAGTTGATGTTATTCTCACGTCTGTAAGCAGCTGTACAGGATCCTTTGTTAAATCGACTGCTGTTGCTCCAGTATACTTACCCGCTCTTATGTTATCACCATTATCATCTATTACAATAACAGGGTCGGCTTTGACTGTAACTTGTTCTGTTCCCTTCTGTCCTATATTGATATATATTGGTACTGTTACATCCTGTCCTGCTTTACATTTTATTGTGGTCAAGGCTTTATTAGTAGGCTTGCATCCGATAGCTTTGATGCCTGCCTCTCCTTTCTGTATTCCCATACCTATTATTTCAAAATTATATTTACCATTTCCTCCATAACCTGTAGGCAGTATAACATCGTTCATGTTGTCATCTTTCAATACACAACATTTGTTTGCTACACCACTGCATCCCACATTCGGCAGCTCTAATTCTATACTCTTATCGCAAGTCTCTTTGCATGCTCCTTTGTTTCCTGTTATCGATCCGCATTGCTGCAGATTACCTGCACTGGAGCCGGCGCCATGCAATACATATGCCCATAAGAAATATATTCCTATTCCTATTCCGATTGCAGTCAATACTATTTCACCGAGGTTCTCGACAAACCAATTCCCTTTTTTGTTTGTCCTTTTCTTCTTCATGTTATATGATTATTTTTATTTTAATATTATATAATATTATTATGTTGTAGTACAGCAAGCATATTTTGATGCATCTGTACTTGAAGGACAAAGTCCTGGTATGCATTCGCCAGTCTTTGTTTTAGTATCACATTGCGCTTTTGTACAACTACAGCTGACAATTTTACCATTTTTATGGATAGTCTCAAATACAGTAGCAGTATTTTTTTTAGGATTACAAATGCTTACAATATTTTTATCTGGCCTATCAAAATATATATTACAAAAATCACATTTACTTACGCATTGTAATGCTTTATCACAAAACATTAATTTGGATTTATCGCATGAGTCTCCCCAAGTTAAACCTTTGCATGCTGGATCTGCCGTCACATTGGATTTCGTAATGTTAATGCAGCATAGCTCTCCACTCTGACATCCTGCTGCTTTATCGCTCAATGCAGGAATTTGAGTAGAAAAATCACATGTGCCAGGAACGCAATCACCACCATTGGCCTTACAATCGAGAACTTTAGTTCCGCCCTTCATGACTTTTTGATATAATGCAATAAGTCCGAACACCATCAAGAATACAAGTATGAATGTTCCTATCAATGCTGGACCACTAAGACCTTTTCTATTCTTGGATAATCTGTTTATTCTCTTCATTTGGATTAACTCATCCTCCCATGGATATACAACATCTCTTACCAGCATCAGCACCAGTACAAGAATACGCTGATGTTATGGGCTTATCATCAGGACAACCAGAATCAGGACCAGTCAAGGGTACGCACTTTCCACCTTGATTATTACAATCAGTTCCCTTATTCCAATTGCTAAATCCACCCATGATTATGAACGCTAATACTAGAACTATAAGTATTGCCAAGGCAAATATTATTACGGTATTGACTGTTAACTCGACGCCTTGACGTTTATTCCTGAACATTTTGTTTACCTAAAATTGTTTATATATTAAATTAAAAACATATCAAAGAAAAAAATTGAAAAATTTAATATTAAAATTATCCTGTACTAATAAGTTTACAACACTGTGTATTAACTGTGTTCTTGCCGCAATCTCCATTTGATATATAATCGCCTGTATTAGTACAAACCTGTTTACATATTCCACCCATCACATTACATGATTGCATTCCACTATTTGTCTTGTTGACAGAATTGATTACAAGCACGGCCAAAATCA
>Ga0182027_10007782_pt1 | contig 15722 bp, 12 predicted proteins | sample 712E1DmetaG_FD_121300 | JGI IMG/M metagenome (GOLD analysis project Ga0182027, IMG submission 121300) | Permafrost microbial communities from Stordalen Mire, Sweden - 712E1D metaG (Illumina Assembly) | ecosystem: Environmental > Terrestrial > Soil > Wetlands > Permafrost | place: Sweden...
ATTCGGATCGCCGGTCTCGGGCATACGGTTTCAAATAATTGCATTATCAATCATACGCAGGAAGCTATAGTAATTCTTAACAGGTCCGATACAGCGGGTCCACAAACTAAAAATATACTTGTCGAATCAAACACCTTTGTTTCAAAACCCGATGAGAACATGGCAATTATTTCGGTTGACGACAATACATGCACCATTATCCAGCATAATCTTTTTGCCCACTACGCAGAAGCCCCAGGTTTTCTAAAACCTCTTGAAATAAAATCAACTTCGAATCCAAAGACCAGAGCATCGTCACATTGCAATTTCATAGCCGACAATGTTACATCACAACGTTTGAATACTATTATAGAAGGTGTGAGGCAAATACCGGTTGAATTTGCCGATACGGTACAACAAGATTATGGAAATAATAGCGGCTATGGAGCTCAGGGCTGGGTTCTCAGTCCACAGCCTTATGATCCGGATTCTGCCGAAACCCAAGACCCGCATGCCTGTGATTGTAACAAAGAACAAGACCACGATGCAGATCAATGTGATTGTCACGATCATTAATTACCAGGAACAACCCGGCACCTTTCCCGAAGCGGAATAAAAGCAGGAAAAATAGAGCCGGCTCACGCAAGTGTTCCACTGCAAACATTTCAAAGGGGCTAAAATATGAATCAAAAATCTGAGGCAATTGTATCTGATGCGATGCTGATGTCCGACGAAGACCGGGCAATGATAGCGGAAAGGCTTATTGCGAGTCTCGACCACGAATTTGAAAAAGACACAGAAATAGCATGGCAAAGCGAACTTCAAAAAAGAATAGATGAGATTGATAGTGGAAAAGTAATTTGCATTCCATGGGAACAAGTTCGCGCGCAATTGCGAAAGAATTCGAATGTACACGATTAATGTCCATCCGGACGTCTATGAAGAATTAGAATTTGCCCGAAAATGGTATGCGGAGCTATCTGCTGATTTAGGCAATGAATTCCTTGACGAAATTGATTTTGCCATGAATGCAATTCAAACTTCACCTGAAACTTGGCCAAGGTTTGAATGGGTTAAAGGAACAAGACATTTTCTGGTTCATCGTTTTCCTTTTGGGATTTTTTATCGTTTGACAGAAGATATAATTCAAGTGCTTGCCATTGGACATCTGCACCGTAAGCCTGGGTATTGGAAATCCAGGTCTTAATAGTATTTATCACCAGGTACGATTCCGCAGCGCATCCTTTAATGGGTTTTTCAACAAAAATGGAACGCGGGCTGATTGCCCAGGATAAGGCGCCATGATACCTGGGAAGTTCCCATACTCATCAATGATAAATGCATTGGGAAGCATGGGGTTAGAATAATGTCACGATCAATTCCGGGGCAACAATAGTCTTTGACGCAGGAAGCTGCTATACTATCGAAAACCTGACAATAACTAATGGTTCCAATGTTACTTTGAAAATCGATCCGACGTTACAGTAGTATCTGTTTTATTGCAATCACGGATATCTGCCGGTTTATTTGAAATATATGCCGGCAGATGTAACCTCAACCCAACTTTGCAGCCCATTTTCCTTCATCTTCACCCAATTCCATTTTTTTGAGCGGCCTTTAACTGTTGAATTCCGCTTTAAACATCCCTTTTTCAATATATACCTTAAATTTACAATAATTTAAATTCTATACTATACTTTTAAATAATTTTACCTAAAATTTTAGTATATAAACTAATTTAAATAAACAAATTTTTTAAAAAAAATAATGAGCAAAATTATGTTATTATTTCACATAATATCAACAAGTTACAACATTTTGACTGAAAATTGAAAAATATAAATTCCTTGACAGATGAAATGCGCATATATATATTGCATATATATATTGAACCTTTAACCCTGCCCTGCAATGAAATTTTACCTGAAACCAAAATTGTTTTCAGGACAATTAAATAAGGAGAGTGCCCTTGAAAAAAACTGAAAAAAAGACAGCAAAACCCGCAATACCTTTAAAAAAAGTTGAGGCAAAACCAATCGAGAATACGAGCTCGGCCAAACCTGCTTCTACAGTTAATGCTGATGCAGCAAAGCCATCGAATCAAAGCGCGTCGGCCAAACAATTGCCGGTTTTAAGCAAGGAATTCAGACCTTGGGTAATCTGGATTTGGAATCTTGCAATAACAAAAGATGAATTAATCAAACAGTTATATTTTTTTATTGAACAAAAATTTAGTGGAGTTGCCATAAAAATCGGTCGAGACATGACACCGGCCTTTTTGTCCGAAGAATTTTTTGATCTTTTCCGTGAGGTTCTTCTTATAGCTCAAAAAGAAAAGATCGGAATCCGGCTTGCCGAAGATTTCTCAATGCCCCTTGATGGCGCATTCGAATCGCTTGCACAAAAAAACCGCAGTGTCCGCGGTCAATATCTGACCCTCGAATTTTCGCAAATAATTCCAGACAAAGAAAATTTCGAGAAAACCATTGCCGACCCTATAAATGCGATTGTTCAAATTGCCAAAATCGAAAGTGAAAAAGTCTTTTGCTCAAAGCTTAAAACCATCACTTTTTCCCATAACGACAATCCGGTTGTTACGTGGAAGGCGCAGGCAGGCGAACACCAGTTCATGGTTTTCCGCAAAAAAGATGCAACCGATCCATTAGGCGGGTATGTTCCAAATGTCTACCGTGAACAAACTGCCCGCTTATATACGGATTTGGTTTGGGAGGCTTTCCATAAAAACTTTTCGAAATTCATTCCCACAACGTTCGAAGGATTTATTTCCGAATTACCGGCCTATTTGCCTACCGAAAACGGAATTCCATGGGATGATGATTTAATCGTAAAATACCGCTCCAAATACAAAAAGGACCTGCTTGGCGGCTTGCCGAGTTTGTTTTTCGCCACCGAGGCGCTCGAAGTGAAAAACCGGGCCCATATTTATTCTTTCCTTTTGCATTCCATGCACGAGCGTTTTACGACAGCCCTCGACAAATGGTGCAAAAAGTACCGCTTGACAAACTGGGTCTTGTGCCCCGAGCGCCCGATAAACAAATCAAACGCCATGCTTCGCGACGTGATGACCATCCCGGAACAGATGTTTCCTGTTGTCGGAATACAAAACCAGGAGGGATCGGATGAAAATGCGGCCATTGCGCGCGCCATGGCCGATGCCAATACCCGCGAATTCAAGCGCGAAACAATAACGGTCATAGGCCGTAACCGCATGGGAAACGCGGCCAGCCTTCAAAGTCTTAAAAGTGAAATAGACCAAAGTACGCTCGCGGGACCAAGCCGTATCGTTCTCGACGGATGCTTTTTTAATATCGACCATAAAAGTTACATAAAGACCCCGTGCAATCCTTCCTGGTATGCGCCGGGCAAGGAAAATGTAAAAGACCTTTGCGATTATGCTTCCCGTGTAAAAAAACTGATTACGCCTTTGCAATTGTCCCGTCAGGTGGCGATCCTTTTACCAACGCAATCGGTCATGACCGATTTTCTTGTGTCTAACGATGAGGCTGTGCGCAAGGCAATGCTGTCGATGCATAAAACCATGGACGAGCTCTTTGCATTGGACCTTGAGTTCGATATTATTACCGAAGAGATGCTTTTATCTTGCACCCTTTTTCCCAATGGGGAATTCAACAACCAGAACAAGTCCCGCAAAGGAAATTACCAGGCGCTTATCATTCCATATTGTCGTATGGCAAGTAAAAACCTGTTTGTATACCTTGAACGCATGGCCGTGAAAAAAGGCACTATTGTCTTCATCGATGAAGCGCCGCAGGGAAACATCGACGAGGGAATAACCCCTTCGTTCACCTCACGGGTGGCAAAACTCATGCGCTCGCGGACTGGAACAATTGCCGTCACGCCTGCCAATGACCTTGAGGCAAGCCTTGGCCATATCAAGCCCGTCGCATCGGTTAGCGTCCAAGGCAAAAAATGCGCCGACGTGTCTATTTCCGCGGGCAGCTCAAGCAGCCAGGCGGTATTCACTATTATCAACAAATCCGATTCCCTGGATTATTTCGCCACCGTCGAATTGCCGGAAGAAAAGTATTTCTATTTGTCCGATTGCACAAGCGGCGAACTTCACGAAATCATGGATGTCCAAAGAAAAGACGCTTTTTGCCGGATAAACCTGAATGTTGCGCCGCGTCAAGCGTACTTTATCATCGGTTGCAATCAAAAGCAGAACGCCACGGTATTGGCAAAAAGCAAGAAACCCGTCATCAATGTGACGGGGACATTGCAACGCAATTACCGCATCGTTCTCAAAGACCAATGGCAATTTACTCCCAACTCGCTTAATGTCCTGCCGCTTGCGGCATGGAACACAAGAATTGGGCTTTCCCGCGAGTTCGGTGGATTTTCCCATTTTTACGAGAGCTATTTCGAAGTCAAAGACGTGCCTGAAGTCATGGCGCTTTCGTTGTTTGGGCTTAACGGCGCCACCTTGTCTGCCTCGATAAACGAGAAATCCATTGAACTAAACGTCAATGGAATGCGCATCACCGATGCCGCGTTCTGCGACCCGGCAAAACTGGCCTCCCTTTTCCCCAGCCATGCCGCGCAAACGCCCATGGATCCGGCAAATCTAGCCGACCCACAAATCAACCTGCACACGAAACCGTGCTTAGACCTGTTTTCCAAAAATGTTCCCACATTCACGATAAAAGACTCTGTACGAAAGGGCATTAACCGGATTTCACTCCGTACCCTTGGACTTGTGTTCGATCCTATGGCTTTGACCTATCCGCCGCTCATTGCCGGAAACTTTGCAATTATCAAGGGACCAAACGGCTGGGTCATCGATACAACCATGCCAATGGTAAGTCACGATTCCTGGACAAAGTACGGCTTTCCCTATATGAGCGGTTGCGGGACCTATTCCCAGGTTTTTGAAATTCCAAGCGATTACAACAGGCTCGTATTGAAACTTTCCCAGGTTTCGGGGACAACATCAATCGCGCTCAATGAAACGCAATTGGATTCCTTCAACTGGCATCCCATGGAAATCGACATTACCGACATTGTCTCAACAAAACGGAATGAGCTTTCAATAAGCATTGTCAACACCATCGACAATATGATACGGATGAACAACCGGGCGTCGGGCCTGATTGGTGAAGTATATCTCGACGTTTATTGATAGGAACCGATACGGGCCGCAGCAAGCAGTTGCAGGCCCGTATTAAAAAAACGAGGGCGTATGTCTGTCGCAACGTATAAATTCGGAGACAAACTATCTTTTGGCAATGCCGATGCGTTCCGTCTGCACATAGACAGGCTCTTCGACGACGCAAAAGCCGATACAATCATGTTTGATATGGAAAACGTCCGGCTTTGCGATTCGTACGGCCTCAAATTTTTGCTTACCTATCATCGCAAGGCCGAGAGTTGCGGTAAAAAGCTCATTCTGTTCCGGCCCGATTTCATTCTCAAGGAAATGCTCGACAGCACGAAGCTTTCCAATGTTTTCACCATCCTTGGCGCACAAAACCAATTAGAATAATAATCTTTTGACAAGGCGTGGCGCGGAGCCGATCCAGGCCTGCGGGCCAAGCAGTTTGACGACTTGCTTATGGTTATGCAGGAAATCAAGGAACCATTTGTAGCGGCCTGCAGTTCTGCTGCCGCCCGACGACACCTCGTAATGAACAACAATGGCGTTGCCGAGATATTTGCCCAACTTTCCCTGCTTGGCAAGGCGAAGCCCGTATTCAACTTCGAATAAATATCCGTTCCCTATGATATTGGGGCTAAAACCGCCAATTGCTAAAAAAGAATCACGCCGCACGCCCATATTGCAGCCACGGGCGCTGTTGATGGAACAGGTGCCCGGCATATCGAAATTGCCAAAAAACAAGCCAAGGCCATTGAACCAGCTCACTATTCTTCCATTGATTTTCTTATCGCGGCTTAAAAAAAGGCCGAAAAACCATTCGACGATAATGCGGACAAAATCGGAACAGGCGTGAATCCCTTTGACCAATCGCACTTCCCTTCCGCCGGTATAGGTCAATGCAGGATCCTGCGAAAATGCTTCCACATGCGTTTCCAGCCAGCCATGGCATGGAACAGCATCATCATCAAGAATCAGGATAATATCCGCTGCAGAACCTTTTATGCAGGTCGTCATTGCGATTGTCGAACTGGGAAGTGCTATTTCTTCAATGCGAAGGTTTTGGTCTTTGGAAAATTCCTTAAGCATTTCCGGACTCGGCATATCACCCTGCAGTCCCAAGCAAATCTTGGTTGTCGGGTATAATTGCCGAATTTTCTTAAGCGTTTCAGTAATAATAAAAAGACGCTTATAGCTTGGAATGACAATTTCTACAGAGAACGTTTCCGGCATTTTTTCCTCACCACAAGTTAGTATCGAACACCAAATATATTTTGTTTCCAATGGCCATGAAAGCCGGAAACCCGTCCAATACTACAATTTCAGGAGCAAAAAATATATGCTGCGATATTCCCAATTTGAATTTTGTCCAAAGTGCGGAAAAAATAAGCTTTCGGTGTTTCAAAAAAACGGCATGGAATGCAACGAATGCGGCTATGTTTATTTCCACAATTGCGCATCAGCCGTGACTGCAATTATCGAAACACCCAAAGGAATCATCCTTACAAAAAGAAACCACAGTCCTAAAAAGGGATACGTGGACCTGCCCGGCGGGTTTTCAGATTATCATGAGTCGCTTGAAACAGCACTCGCAAGGGAAATCAGGGAGGAACTTTCCCTGGAATTATCGAAAGTAAAATATTTCGGATCTTTCCCCAACGAATACGCGTTCAAAGACGTTTTGTATTTTACCATCGACGCTGTTTTTATTTGTAAACCATTAAACATCTTATCGCTACGGGCCAACAACGAGATTTCCGAGGTTTTTTTTGTAAAGCCAAAATCGGTGGCGCTTGAAAAAATCGCATTCGCATCCGCCCGGAATGCACTCATAGCATATTGTGGCGTTTTATAAAAACAATCTGATTAATCTGCGGCGACGTATAAATTGCACATCCATTATGCTATGGATTTATCATTTGCCAGATTCCAAAGCGCCATGACTGTTTTCCAATTTCTCGTTGTCGCTTTGACCCTGAGTTTTTTCTCAAAATAATTATTGTTCAGTTTAGTTCGGCCGTATCCGTTGGGATAAACCAGAAAAATCTCTTTTCCCGAAACAAAATATTCTTCCTCTTTGTCTTTAATCTTATTAAAATCATCAACTGGAACAGAGGCTGGCATTTGCAACAAAAAGGTCACATAGAGTTCATCAATGTCCTTATTTAAAAACGGATTGGCTTTTATCAATTTCCTACAATCATCTTCCGATCGAATAATCACCGGCACTTCAAACCCGAATATCTTGGTAATTTGGTTTTCAATTTTAGTCGCCATGTCCAAGGCTTTTGCGTCAGCACTTTCAAACACGACGTTTCCGCTTTGTACATAAGTCCTCACATTTTTATAACCCAGAGATTCAAACATCTTCTGTAAAGCATCCATTTTAACGGTCTTTTGGCCGCCCACATTAATTCCTCGTAGCATAGAAATGAAGGTGCTCATGGATGCTTCTTTACCTTCTCTATTTTTACCTTTTATTAATCTTTAGGGCAAACCACTCGATTAACGATGGTCGAACGTACCCACCCAAAGCCTGTTTTTATTATCAAGTAGCAATGATTTAACACATGAATTCTTATAGCCCCAAAGTGTCGCCGCAGAATCCGCGATATGCGCGCGGAAAAGCCCTTTCTGCGTAGCAAGAACCAGAGTATCATGCGGCAAAAGTGCCGTTGCCCATAAAATATCATTCGCGGAGCCAAATTTTATCTCGTGGCAGCCTTGCTTCGAAATGACCAGGCAACGACCTATTCCGCCGGCAACAAGCAGGGAATCATAAACTGTGCAGCTCCAGCAAACCATGCCCTGCGCGTAATCCCTGCCATGTTTTCCCGTTTCCTTATCGTAAATACTGATGCCTTTCATATGCGCGACAACAACGTTGTTGCCCCAAAAAGCAATATCATGGCCTTCACGTATATCGCAAAACCGCTGCAGAGTATCGGCGCGCTGATGGAAAATTCCGAAATCGCCTGCAAGCCATATGTTTTCGTTTTCGTCAAGTTTTATAGCCCAGGCAGGATACGATGCCCAATGCAAAGGTACCAAGGTGTCTCTTGTCAGCGAAAATACACCCGCATAATACGATGAAGCAAGGCATGTGCCCTGTTTCGGTAAAAACACCAAAGACCGGAACGGTAAATGCAGATACCGGGCGACCGGCGCAACAACCGAAGGTTTTTCCGGATCAAAGCGGAATATTCCCTTTTCCGAAGTGGAAAAATAAATCGAATCGCGATGCTGCTTGATAGAATAGACCCAATTTGAGGGGACCTCAAAATAACCGTGCTGCGAGGGGCCACACGACGAAATAACGGCAAATATTAAAAGCGTGAGAATTGATTTTTTCATGAATATTGAATATAGCATGCAGCCCGAAGCCGGATACATGAAAATTATCGGTTTCCTTTCTTGACAATGCTGTCCCTTGCAGTTTAATTTAATATATTAGCTTTCATGGTTTTTAAACCTTCGACCCAAGGAGCTCGTATGAGATCCAATCGTTTGAACGTTTCTGTCGTATTGCTTTGTTCCGCACTCGCGGGTGTTTTTTGGGGCTGCGGCATCAGTTCGAAAAAACTGAATGCCGCAGAACAGCAGATTGCCGCATTGCAACAACAGGGAGTTGCCGACAGCTTGCTGAGTGAGGCAAGGGTGCTCCTTGTCCAGGCAAAATCCGCAAACCAATTAGGAAAAGGCACTCTCGCAAAAACGAGCTACGATTCTTTGGAATCGCTTCTTGCCAAAGCGCAGACGACCTTCGGCGCCACAACGGCAGAATGCAAACCTCTCGTCGAGTCAATACGACAATCGGTTTCCCAAAAGAAACTGGCGCTTACAGGGCTTCATCTGAGGGAAGCCGACAGCCTCATCGCCGCCCTCGATGCGACAATTGCGAAAAACGACTGGCCTGTTGCAAAGGCAATGGCATTAAGCCTCGACACCGCAGTATCGGTACTTATTAAAAACGAGCAACTTTCGAAAGAGATCAAACCCAAACTCATCGGATTATGGACAAATACAACAAAGCACAAGGAAGAAGGTGTCAATGCCATCGAGAAAAAAACATTTTTGTTTTCCAAAGACGGCACGGTTTCAATCTCCGAAGAAATGAACGGCCAAACAAACCCTTCGCTCAAGGAGGACTGGAAATTCGAGTCCAAAGGGACGTACGATGTTAAAGGCGACACTGTTTTCATTAATGTATTAAAAGAAAAATGTCTCAAGCAAACCTACCAATATTTAAAAGGCAAGGCCTGGGTAAAAGACCAAAAACCAACGTATGATTCAACAATAACAAACGGGAAAAAAGACCGGTATATGGCCTTTGATTATCTCAAGGAAACATTTCAGAAAAAATAGCCTTCGGTTTTCTCAGGTCAATGACCACGAGGAATTATCCCATGCGACATGTCCCCGAAGCGTTAGCGAAGGGGGAAGCATGGGGTTAGCTTGCCTGCAATCAGAAAAATCCATTGGCGGCAATGCGCTAAACCAATGTGGGCTCGTCAATAAAAACCGTTTTGATCTCAAACTGTTTTTCAAGGTTCCTGCCCAAGGCCTTGACACCCAAGGTTTCCGAATGATAATGCCCTAAATACAGGACATTCAATTGACCTTCAAGCGCCGTGTGATGGTTCCAATGCGACGGTTCTCCGGTAATGAAACAATCGATGTTTTTGTCAATTGCCTCATTCATAGCGTCGGAACCGCCGCCCGACACGATGGCAATCGAGCGGATTTTATTTTTCCCAAACGCAAGTTTCGTATACGTTCCGCGAAGGTGTTTGGAATAAAAGGCGCCGATCTTATCAAGAGTCAGGGGCTCGCAAAGACGCGCCTCAAACCCTATCATATTCCCATGATAAGCGCCGAATGGTTTGACATCCGTCACCTTCAGCATATTTACAAGCAATATATTGTTGCCCAAAACCCCATGCATATCGAGCGGCAAATGCGCGGCATACAAATTCAAATTTTGTTTGATCAAATATGCCATTTGGCTATGTATGCTTTTGGTTATGCTTGTGAGGCCTGTCCAAATCATGCCGTGATGGACAAGAAGCATCTGGCATTTTTTTTGCACCGCTTTTTTGTAGGTTGCCATGCAGGCGTCAACGGCAAGTCCGACCATGGCGACGCTTTCAGCGCCTTGCACCTGTAACCCATTGCAGGACGCATCCTTGATTTTGTCTATGTCAAGATTTTTATTCAAATAAGACACTATACGATCCCGGGAAGCAGGCATGGAATTATCCCCTTGTTAAGACTATCCGGTCAAAGCGTCGCAGTTCGTTACTGGAAATTCAATAAATATGCTTCGATAAACATGTCGAGGTCCCCATCCAAAACGCCGAGCGCATTTGACGTCTCAACATCGGTCCTGTGGTCTTTCACCATATTATAAGGATGCAGAACATATGACCGTATTTGACTTCCCCACTCTATCTTCTTTTTTTCAATGGCCTTGTCCTGGCGTTTTTTCTCTTCGGCTTCCTTATAAAATTGCTTGACTCGTGATTTGAGTATTTTTATGGCAACATCCCGATTTTTAAGCTGGGAACGCTCGTTCTGGCAGGCAACCACGATATTGGTCGGAATATGGGTCATGCGTACTGCCGAATCGGTTTTGTTGACATGCTGGCCGCCGGCGCCGCTTGCTCGATACGTATCGATACGGATGTCTTTTTCATCCAGGACAAAATCATCCACATTTTCGATGAGCGGATAGGTGTATACCGATGCAAATGACGTGTGACGACGTGCATTGGAATCGAACGGCGATATACGGACTAGGCGATGCACGCCTGCCTCGGCTTTGAGATGCCCGAAAACATAGTCGCCTTTAACTTCTATGGTAACGCTTTTCAGGCCTGCGCCGTCGCCAGGTTGACTATCAAGAACCGTGTACTGGTACCCTTTCTTTTCCATCCACATGCAGTACATGCGGAAAAGCATATCGCACCAGTCGCAACTTTCCGTGCCGCCCGCACCGCTATGAATGGTAAGTACTGCCGGGCTATTGTCGTCTTCGCCCGATAATTTCCTGACAAATTCAAGGTTCGTTACTTCTTTTACTATTTTATTTGCCTGTTCCAGCAGTTCGGCTGTTACGGCAGGATCATTGTCCTCTTGCGACAGCGAAAACAATTCCAGCAGATCATCGCAGTCTTTTTTTGTTCTGTCCCACAAGGTAATGACGTCACGGATGTTCTTAATTGCTTTTAGGGTAATCTGGGCCTTTTCATTGTCGTTCCAAAAGCCTTCTTTCCCTGTGTCAAGTTCATGATCGGTGAGTTCTTTCCTTTTTTGATCGATGTCAAAGATACCCCCGAAGGTTATCGACACGTTCGGAAATTTCCATGAGTCTATTTTTTTCAAGTTTCTCAGCCATGCACGCAATCTCCTTACATTTTTCTGTTTTTCTTCCGTTGCATTGTAAAATATGTTTATTTCAATTTTAATACATTAACTTCTTGATATTCCTTAAGCTTTGACGAAATAATTCGAATAATTGCACACTATATCTTGGAATCTCAGCAAAGGATATACCATATATTGTGTATTTTATTGTTTTTTAATCTTGACCATTTAAGATTCAGCGCATATTTTTAAAATTATGCCCTTCCTTATATCGTACTTGTTGAATAGGGTTTCTGTCTCTTCGAATTAAAAAAAGTTTTATCATAAAAAATGCAAAAGCCAGTAAGGAGTAAGAAGACATGTCATCTGAAGGAAAAATTGCTTCAAACCCAACCGTCATCGCAAGCGTTAAACCCGTTACTGTTGAGGCAGATGATAAGAATTTGCCCTTAAAAGAACGTTTGCTCCGGAAAAAGGCAAAAGTTTCCGATAATGCGAGGGTTGTCCTCGAAAAGCGCTATTTGAAAAAAGATGATAATGGCGCCGTCGTCGAAACTCCTGAAGAAATGTTTTTTCGTATTGCAGAAAACATCGCCAGTGCCGAAAGCAAGTTTTCCCCAGACACAAACCCCGATGTTTGGACCGAAAAATTCTACAATGTCATGACTGAACTCGATTTTCTCCCGAATTCCCCAACGCTCATGAATGCCGGACGGGAATTACAGCAGCTATCCGCCTGTTTTGTCTTGCCCGTGGGCGATTCCATGGAAGAAATATTCGAATCTGTCAAGAACACCGCGCTCATCCATAAAAGCGGCGGCGGCACCGGCTTTTCTTTTTCGCATATACGCCCAAGAAACGACACGGTCAAATCGACAAAAGGCGTGTCGAGCGGCCCGCTTTCGTTTATGCGCGTTTTCGACGTCGCAACCGAAACTGTGAAACAAGGCGGCACGCGGCGCGGCGCGAACATGGGTATTCTTAAATGTTCACATCCCGAAATAATGGACTTTGTTGAAATCAAGGAAACCGACGGCGTTTTGTCGAATTTCAATATTTCTGTCGGCATTACCAAGGATTTCATGGACGCGCTCAAACACGACGGCGAATACGACCTTAAAAACCCGCGCACCGGCGAGGTAACCAGCAGGCTTAAGGCTTCCGTTGTTTTCAAGCGCATTGTGGAACTCGCCTGGAAAAACGGCGAACCCGGGATCGTGTTTCTTGATAAAATCAATGCCGACAATCCCACCCCGCATATCGGGGAAATGGAAAGCACAAACCCCTGCGGTGAGCAGCCGCTTCTTCCCTACGAATCCTGCAACCTTGGATCCATTAATTTGGCCCACATGGTGACCGAAACAAACGGGAAAAGGGAAATCAATTATCTCAAACTCGGCAATACGATACGCACCGCCGTCCGCTTTCTCGACAATGTCATAGAGGTCAATTCGTATCCGCTGCCCCAAATAGAAAAAATGACAAAATCAAACCGCAAAATCGGGCTTGGCGTCATGGGCTTTGCCGATTTGCTCATTCAGCTTGGCATACAATACAATTCGCCGGCCGCCGCAAATGTTGCCGAAGAAGTCATGAAATTCATCCAGGAAGAGGGCCGTAGAGTCAGCGCGTTCCTTGCCCAGGAACGCGGTGTGTTTCCCAATTTCAAGGGCTCCATTTACGATAGAGAAGGCGGACTTAAAGTCCGTAATGCCACAGTCACCACCATCGCACCGACCGGTACCATAAGCATGCTTGCCGGCGCATCAAGCGGGATCGAACCCTTGTTTGCCATTGTGTATGAAAAAAATGTGTTGGACGGCCAGCATTTTCTTGAAGTCCACCCGGATTTCAAGCGCGTCGCCCAAGAGGAAGGGTTTTATTCCGACGAGCTCATGAAAATGGTTGCCTATTCGGGCAGCCTCAATAAAATTTACGGCATACCCAAGCGCATCCGCGATATTTTCGTAACGGCCCACGACATTGAACCGCGTTGGCACATAAGCATCCAGGCTGCGTTCCAGAAATATACCGACAATGCCGTTTCCAAGACCGTGAATTTCAAAAACGAGGCTTCGGCCAAAGACGTTGAGGAAGTGTTCCTTTACGCATACGAACTCGGATGCAAGGGCGTCACCGTGTACCGCGACGGGACCAGGAAAAACCAGGTCATAACCACCGGCACTTCTGGCAATAAAAAGGGCGCAAACGATGTGCAAATCGCAACACCGGGCAGCATTCATCCGCGTCCGCGGCCAACCGTTACCCAAGGGCGCACCTACAAAACGAAAACAGGCTGCGGAAGTTTATATGTCAATGTCAATGCCGACACCATGGGCCTGTGCGAAATATTCACGCAAATGGGAAAATCCGGCGGATGCCCGGCCTCGAATTCCGAAGCTGTTTCAAGGCTCATTTCCCTTTCGCTTCGCGCCGGTGTAGACCCTAAATCAATCGCCGAGCAATTGCGCGGCATACGGTGCCCTATTCCTACATGGCAAGAAGGCGAAATGATCCTTTCCTGCGCCGATGCGATCGGCCACGTTCTTGAGCAGGGAATTGCCGATTTTGAAGGCAATACCGAAGGCGGCGTTTCCAAGAAAATCAAATACACGGGCTTGGACCTTGGATTTTGCCCGCAATGTCCCGAATGCGGGACCATATTGGAACATGAAGAAGGCTGCGCCGTATGCAAAACATGCGGCTATTCCAAATGCGGTTAGTACCTATATCTGGATTATATACGCATTTTGCGTATATAATCTATAATGTAAACTTATCCCATGCGGGGCATGGGATAAGAATAATTTCTAATATTTGTCAAAAAAGGTGACCCAAAAGGTCACCTTTTTTCTTTCCGGTTTAAGTCGTCATAATCGTCCCGCTATTGATTATTTTTTAAAAAGCCCTTGGAAAAGTCTGCGCACTGCTGCGAAAAAATTCAATTTGGATTTTATAAACACAAAAAGGAGATACTATGAACCTCTTTGTCCCGGGCCGCATATGCCTTTTCGGTGAACACAGCGATTGGGCGGGCGGCTACCGCCGCATCAATGCCGAAATCGAAAAAGGATATGCCATCATCGTGGGCACAAACCAGGGAGTACATGCAAATGTAAAGCCCCACCCGACCAAACTCATTTTTCGCGCAAAGCTCGATACCAACACTGCCATTCCTGCGTGGGAAATCCCCATGGAGCGCAATGCACTTCTCGAACACGTACAACAGGGCGGGTTCTTCAGCTATGCTGCCGGCGTCGCGTATCAGCTTATGACGCATTACCGCGTCAGGGGCCTTGAAATAGACAATTACCTCACCGATTTACCCATTAAAAAAGGCCTTTCGTCAAGTGCTGCGGTATGCGTCCTTGTCGCCCGCGCATTCAACAGGACATACGATTTGAAAATGACGGTGCGCGGTGAAATGGAGCTTGCTTATAGCGGTGAAATCAGCACGCAGTCGCGTTGCGGAAGGCTCGACCAGGGGTGCGCATACGGGAACCGTCCCATCGAAATGGTTTTCGACGGAGACAACCTTGACGTATGCGAGCTTTCGGTGCCGCGGGAACTTCACTATGTCATCGTAGACCTCAAGGCCGGCAAAGACACGCGCGAAATATTGGCGCACCTCAATCATTGCTATCCGTTTGCAGAAGGTACAATGCAGCGCAATGTGCAGAATTTCCTGGGTCCTATAAATCACCGGATCGTAACACAGGCTGCTGCTGCGCTTAAAAATGGCGATGCCGAAAAACTCGGCCTGCTCATGAACCAGGCACAGGATGAATTCGACAAAAACCTTACGCCGGCCTGTCCGTCCCAACTTACGGCCCCTGTTTTGCATAAGCTGCTCAACCACCCGGCAATACAACCATTTATTCTTGGCGGTAAAGGTGTCGGATCGCAAGGCGACGGCACGGCTCAGCTTCTTGCGAAAGACGCGGAATGCCGGAAGAAAGTCATTGAAATCGTCGAGCGCGACCTCGGCATGACGTGCCTCGAACTCACCATACGTCCCGCCATGCGCGTGCGTAAAGCGGTGATCCCGGCCGCAGGGTTCGGAACAAGGCTGTTCCCCGCGACAAAAGCGGTGAAAAAGGAGCTTTTTCCGGTTATTGACAGTCAAGGGCGGGCAAAGCCCGCCATCCTTGCAATTGTGGAAGAAGCGGTCTCTGCCGGCATCGAGGAAGTCTGTATTTTGGTGCAAAGCCAAGACCGGGAATTGTTCGAAGAGATATTCTGC
>Ga0182027_10007784_pt1 | contig 15721 bp, 11 predicted proteins | sample 712E1DmetaG_FD_121300 | JGI IMG/M metagenome (GOLD analysis project Ga0182027, IMG submission 121300) | Permafrost microbial communities from Stordalen Mire, Sweden - 712E1D metaG (Illumina Assembly) | ecosystem: Environmental > Terrestrial > Soil > Wetlands > Permafrost | place: Sweden...
GCCTCGTGCTGAACGAAGTGACGCACGAGATGAGCGATAGCTATTACTACTACGGGTATTACGGGAAGAAGTACAAGTACTACAAGCATGTAGGGCCGGAGGAGAAGGGGTGAGATCCACCAAACGGAAATGTCGTACTTCTGCACAGTTGGCGAGTGGGGGATGTTCCGCAAACGTCCAATTATAGGAGGGCACCCCTTCTCACCTCAGACGCTCAAACCCGTATTGGACAAGGGTGACTCTATATCACTTCTCCGCTCTGGCAGCTCCAGTGGGTCTGAACGCCGACATTAACGCGCCGAATAACGCCGCCTGCGCCCCGGTGCACCTCATGCCCACATTCGCTTATGAAACCCTTCGACTACTACTCCGATCTTGACAATCGGACCAGCTCTTGGTCAGCGTACGCCAGCGATGATGGATATCTTCCATTTAGAGAAGTGCTGATGGCGGCCAGCCCCCTCTTAAAGCCCGGCAAACGGCTACTTGACATCGGGTGTCAAGGGGGACACCAGACGGCCTATCTGGCGAAACGCCATGAAGAGTCGTATGGTCTCGACATTGCGGACTACAGTAATATGTGGTGTCGTCATGGCCAGGTGCGGTTTCTTGTGCATGACGTCGATGCCGCTCCGATCCCGTTTCCTGACGGCTCATTTTCGACGATTCTGTGTCTCAATGTGCTGGAACATGTGTTTGATGTTTTCGGGCTAGTGAAGCAACTCGCGAGGCTGGTCGAACCAGGCGGAACTGTGCTGATCATGGTTCCTAACGCTGGCCAAATCAAGCACGTTCTTTCGCTAGCTCGTGGTAGAGTGCCGAGGACGGGTGCCAACACGAAGCGTTTTTCCGAGGCCCAAGGATGGGACGGTCAGCACCTTCACTATTTCACGGTGCAGGAGCTGTCTTGGCTCCTTACATACGCCGGTTTGCGAGTCGAACACCAGTGTATTACAGGCCGCCTGCGTCCTCTCAAAGCCGTCCTGCCGGGCCTACTATGTGGGGACATCGTGCTGGTGGCGACCAAACCTCAACGGTAGCGAAGCTGGCGAACGATGCGTGGACTGTCATTGTGGATCGTACACCCGGCAAGTGAGGCGTTTGGAAGTGGCTGACCGGATGCCCGTGTGCGATGTCACCAACACCCTTCGGCCAGCAGAGGATAGCCACTCAAGGGTGGTGACACGACTCTTCGAACGTCCTGCAAAGTTGAGCCATTGCCACCATACTTAAATCAATTGTTGACGTTTAGCAACGCCAAGATTAAAGCCTACTCGGCGAAGTATGGTTTTGTTCTAAGGAGACTTGCCGGTGCAAGTGCTTGGCAATTCTTCGGCTTAGTTATCATGCAAGGACTTACATTGTCGGTCATGGTCTATATCGGCCGACAATTAGGCGCGGAGAATCTCGGCCGACTTGGCGTAGTCCAGACAACCGTTAACCTCGTTGGTGGGCTGGCCGGAATCTCCTTAGGCCTAACGTCGACCAAGTACGTCGCTGAGTTTCGGGCGACTGACCGCAGCAGAGCCGGACGGTCAATCGGCTTGGCGTTTCTTATCGCAATGGGGGCCTCTTGTGCGCTGGGGATTGGGCTACTCACAAGCGCTTCCTGGATGGCACGGACGCTGCTCCACTCACCGGGCATGGCCAGCATTCTTCGTCTCGGAGCGATCTGGGTGGTTTGCGTCGTGGTAAACGCGGAGCAGGTCGGTGTATTGGTGGGCCTTGAGGACTTCAAGATGATCGCAAAGCTCAATGTAATCCGTGGCACGTTGGTGTTGATCGGAGGAGGCATGGGCGCGGCGAACGGAGGGCTCCTTGGGACGGTGATTGGTCTTGCTGGTGCATCATGTCTCCAGTGCGTCATTACAGCCAAGCAGGTCCATGATCGCTGCGACCGGATGGGAATTCAAGTCGTGTACTTCAGTGCGCAACATGACATGGCAATGGTTACCACCTTTGCGATCCCATCAACACTCTCTGGGCTGCTATCCCTACCTGTGAACTGGCTTGGGCCCGTGATCTTGGTGAACCAACCCGGCGGCTACATCGCCATGGGCTTATTCAACGCTGCGAACCACTGGCGCGCGGCGGTATGCTTCCCGTCGAGCGGATTCTCTCAGATATGCCTACCGCTGCTGGCTGGCTATGCAGGCAAGCGAGATAAGGCGGCTTACCGCAAGGGACTCGTAGTAGCAGTTGCGGCAATGATGATCCCCACGGTTGGCATTGCAGCAGTCTTGTGCGCTGGCACAGGAACACTCGTCAGGTTGTACGGAGATGGCTTTGGGTCGGCGCGCCCAGTATTCCTCATCGTTATTGTCACGGCCGTGGTTTCCACTCTCGATTCCACGCTGGGGATAGTGTTGTCAAGCCTAGGCAAAATGTGGCTGTTGACGTCGCTGACGGCGCTATGGGCAGGGGTGACGATCGGCCTTTGCTGTTGGTGGATACCTGAGTTCAAGGCTGTGGGTCTCGCCGCCGCATTCCTCGCCGGTTATGTGGTTGAGGTTGCCGTCCGTGGCTGGCAGACTCGCCGTACGGTTTCCACGGCTGGCACGAATGGCGCCCTAGCATGGTCGCAGGTATAGCCCGCATGACGGCCCCCGGTTCGTGTCCCCCTCCGGGCCTTGCTGGCCTTGCTCTGGATTCTGGCTCAGACCAACCCCAGATAGTATACTGTATTTGCCTGGTGTGGTAGCGCTCGGTCTGTGGCGAGTGCCAAAAATACAGGGGGGAGCGGGTTGTGCGTCGCTTCCCTCGTAGCGGCAGCGGTGGAAGCAGCCGCCCGTGCGGTGGCTAGACGACTGCTGGCTAAGCTGCTGGATGGCCTTTCTGCCGCACCCGCACTCTGCGAGTACGTCATGACATTCGCTGTCAGACCTGCATCCATGCGGCATTGCACAGCCAATACCCGATGACGACCGTACTCCACGTAGCCCGTGAGCCAATGACGGGTGTTTGGGCAATGATGAACGTACTTAGAACAGAGCAGACTCGTCGCGGGCTTAAGAGTGTCTTGGGCGTGATGGTGACGGCGTCTTGGCCCCACCGCAGTTCTCAAGTGGCCGAGTCTGGACCCATGTTCATCGCAACCAGCCCGAGCATCCCTGGTACACTCGCACACTTCTACCATGAGTTCCTGGCCAATCCAGTTCCTCGGTGGGTCAAACAGTTAAAGGCGCTTGGCGGCTCTGGCAAGGTAATAGTACACTTTCACAACGCGTGGTTATCCGGCTCGTTCCTATCTGCAGCGCTGTTCGAAGTGGCCGACCGTGTAATTGTGACATTTCATGGCTTTCCCGCCGCTTGTTTATATGATCAGCCGCTTCGGTATCGCGCGCACCAGCACTGGGCAAGCGCACTACTCGCCTCACCTTCTAAACTGACTAGCGTAGACGCCGCGAGTCTGTACGATTACGAGAGGCTGTTCGGCCTCCCGCCTGATCGCTTTACGATCATCCCTAACAGCGCGCCGTGCGCTCGCAGCCGCTCGCCGCGCCTTGACGGCGTTGCGTTCCGAGTGGGCCACGTTGGCGCACTCAACGCTCATAAGGGATGGCGGTATACGGCAGAAGCGGTTAAGACACTATATACCCGGGGACATAACATTCGATTAACAATCGTCGGAACGGGTGATGATCAGGAGGCGGCGGGCACGTGGTGTCGACTACACTCCGCCTTTGCTGAGTACCTAGGAACGGTTACTGATGCGGGATCGGTCGTTATCCCCACGATTGACGCGTTAGTATTACCTTCTGCGTCGGAGGGCATGCCGATGGTGATCTTGGAAGCTATGGCGGCCGGCGTGGTGCCGGTCGCGACGGCAGTTGGAGGAATTCCGTCGCTCATACAGCATATGAAGACAGGACTGCTGATCGACCGAAACACCGATAGTGTATCGAACGCCCTCGAACGCCTAATATCGTGCCCGGAGCTCACAGAAACCCTAAAGCGGCAGGCACGTGAGTGCTTCGAGCGTCACTACGCTCCCGAACAGATTTGCAGGCGCTACGAGGCTGTCTACGCTGACGAGTAGCAGCCCCACGAACTAGACTAGAGGGTCGCCCAATGAGCATTTTGTTGGACGTACAAAAGAACACCGGTGCTGCCGGTACGTTTCGGGCGGCGGTGCTTTATGGTGCCCTGCTCCTGTGTATGATCGAGGCGTTCAATGATACAGCGACTGCCGTGATCGTGGGGGCTCTCGCAGCGCTGATGGCGACGAGAGATTTGGGTACGTGGATCATGTTCATCGCAGCATCACAGATAGTTCCCGATCCGCTGCAATCTCCCCTGACGTTAGCACAGCTAGGTGTTTGCGCTTGGATCATTCGGCGCGGCCCGGCTCTCACGCGTCAATCGTTTCGGCTACCAAGTCGCTTTCTCCTCCTGTGCACGCCCTTTTGTGCGTGGATGGCGGTGGCTGCCGTAATTAACCGAACGATGCCAGAGTACAATATCTGGTTTGGTGTTGCCGTGGGCGCGATCACCTTGACGTATGTTAAACCCGGACAACCCTTTCACCGGGTGACGGCGTGGGCTCTCGTTGTTGGCACGTCGTACGTGGTCTCCGCAAATGTGCTGTCGCTGCTGGGTGTGCCAGTCGTATCTACTACCTACGATGTGTCGGTGGTCCGTGGCGCAGTTCAGACGTTCCAGCGGTTTGGCGTCGGTCGCGGGGACGCAAATCTAACGGGAGTTACTTGTGCAGTACTTGTCGCAGCGCTGTTCGGATTGTGGGCGAGTTCGTCACTGCGGTCGCGGACACGTACCATGTTGACGGCGGCCGGGCTGGCAGGCGCGATCATCGTATCGATGAATACGTACTCTAGGGCAGGTTTGTATGGCGCGCTATTTGCGCTTGCGGCGGTTGTCGTCGTGGGACGGGCAGGTCGAGTGTCGTTTGCGATACCCGGCGACCTTCTCATTGCTGTGCTGTTGCTGGCGCCGGTAGTCGGATGGTTTTTTTTCGAGCCGCTAGGCGCCCGTCTCTCAAGCTATTGGCAACAAATGGATTTGCGCAACCAGGACGACTCGTTGTACCGGATGGAGGGCGCGTCGGCCGGGCTCGTTGCGGGGCGGATGGACGCGTGGCTCACCCATACCCGGCTGATACTCGAGTTTCCGCTGACCGGGGTCCGTAGCGGCACCGTTGTAGATTTCGGCGAATATGGGGAAGGAATTGCTGGCGTGAACGACGTCTGGGGCGCCGCACACAATGTAGTCCTTGAAATGGGCTCGCGGACCGGCTTATGTGGGGCGTTATTGTTTCTATATTTCCTACTATACACGCCAGTGCGGGCGCTTCGGCGGGGCCTTTATCCAAGCCTTGTTGCGTTGCTAGCAACAAATCTCACATTCCTTTTTATTTTCTGCGCTTTCTCCGTTGCGGGGATGAAAACATATTGGATATGTACAGCGGTATTGTTTGCCGCAACACTGTCGCCTCGAAGACAGGGGCTGGAGGTGGCAACCGCCCCAGCCCGGAGATCCCAGGCACATTTCCCGGCGATTCTACAGCGGCATACTGCTAGTGTAATGCGGCTTAAATAGTAACGAATATACGCGCGCCGCCGTCTCTATTCTGTGCATTATTCAGGTTATACAGACATACGCGACCTCCCCTATGACGCTGTTGGCAATTACGCAATGCATGAACCTCGGTGGGATGGAGCACGCTTTGCTCGAGTTACTTCGCCGACTACAGCATGATGGTACCACCTGCTCGACGATATCATTAAATGAACCGGGACCAGGCGCTACTCTTTATCATCAAAGCGGCATCCAAGTAACCAGCGTGGGATGCACGGGAAAAGGCGGGTGGCGCTCGGCTCCCCGCATTGCAGGGTTGCTCAGGAGGCAGAGCCCGGACCTTCTGCTGATGACTGGGCACCATGTGCTGACGATGGTTCTGGTGAGTGCCCTGATTCGCAGGTCTCGCCGTGTGCTGTGGGTGCATCATCACCACGCTGGCACGAAGCCCTCGTGGATGTGGTGGCTAATATATGAATATGCTGTGCGCTGCTTTGATAGAGTGGCATTCGCATCTGAGTTTATCCGTAGCGAAGCGATGGGTCTTTGCCCTAGGCTTGGCCCTAAATCCATCCTCTTGAGGAATGCCTTCGAATCGGTCGGTGTTGTTAGCACTGAGGAAAGGCTGGATGCCCGAAAGCGATTGGGTCTTCCGCCAGACCGTCCGGTTGTCGGCAATGCCGGCTGGCTGATCGGGCGCAAGCGGTTCGACATTTTCCTTGAAACGGCCGCCCGCGTTAAGGCGAGTAGACCTGACGCGCTGTTCGCCATCGCGGGCGACGGTCCGGAGGCTAGTAAACTAAGAGCGCTTGCGGCCTCTAAAGGGCTCACTGATAGCGTGCATTGGTTCGGGTGGCTTGAGGACATGGATTCCTTTTACCGTAGCCTCGACGCGCTTCTGTTTAACACCGACTGGGACGCGCTGGGGCGAACGCCGCTGGAGGCCATTGGCCGGGGCATCCCTGTCGTAGCGTCCGCTGAACACTCAGGCCTGAGCGAGATGCTGCCAGTAAATGGCTGCACGTGCTGGGACGAGCATAATATCGAAGGAATGACGAACCAGCTACTGGTGTTGATCAACAGCCCTGCGGCCGCAGCGGAGATGGGGCGCAAAGGGCGGGAGGAATTCAATCGGAATGACTATGGTCGCACCGATTGGGAGGCTCTGCTCAGTGGTCTAAACGGGGGGGCGGGTATGGTGCGGACTAACCACCGGCTCTGAGCGCTTGCTTGTGCGCATGGTGCCGAAGAATTGCTTTCCTGAAGGGATGCCTTAGAACTGTGGTGAAGCGCTGGACCGTAGTGCATGCAGGTGGCCGGGATGGCTATCAGTTACCCATCGCATTTGCGGAAGTTGGCCGATTGGAACGGTTTATAACCGATTGGTACACGCCACTTGATCGCCCCGCTGTTGGAGCTGTGGTGCGACATTTAAGCGGCCGAGCGGCTGAGAAATTGCGGGCTAGGTTCCATCCAGGGCTCCCGTCTGGGCTGGTGGCCGATCTTAAACTAGCAACCGCAAACATTTGGCGCACGGATGGCACGGCCCACGAGATTGGGGTGCAAAGACAACTGGGGGACTGCGCGAGGCGGTGGGCAGAGAGCACCGATACAGCCATATTGTCGACCAGTTACTACGGGTGGCGTGCGTTTGCCGGCCCACGTCGGCGCAGCAGGGGGAGAGTGCTATTTCAGATTCACCCTGATCCGGTGTATCTGCGGCGTTTGTACGGTGAAATTCGAACTGCTCAAACGCCTGGATACGAAGGCCTGAACGTCGAGTTGGAGGTGCGGGCACCCGGTGACTATTTTAAGGAATGGAGCAGAGAGGCATCTGATGCTGACGCAGTCATCGTCGCATCGGCGTTCACGAAACGGACGTTGGTGGAGAGCGGAGTACGGCCGGAAACCATTCACCTGGTTCACTACGGCGTAGATCGCTGTGCGTTCCACGAGGATGAGGGGTGCGTTCGGACTCATCCTAGGCTCCTGTTCGTTGGCCAACCGACTATGCGTAAGGGCTTTTCATTGCTCATGGCATCGTGGCGCAAGGTGCAGCGGAGGGGTGCGACCCTTACCGTAGCAGGGAGAAGTCGCATCTGGTTGGAGGACGAATGGAATGTGTCGTGGCTGCCGGATTTATCGCGCGAGCAATTGGCGGAGGAAATGAGGAGGTCGGACTTGCTGGTCTTGCCATCCATTGCGGAAGGGTTTGGGCACGTCATTGTGGAAGCCCTTGCTTCCGGAACGCCAGTGTTGGCGACATCTAGTTCTGTCGGGCCCGACATTATTACAAATGGCGTGAACGGCTACATTATCGATCCGGGCAATGAGGATCAGCTGATTGATGCTTTACAACAGGCGATTGACAACGTCGGCCGAATTAGGGGCATGCGAAAGGCTGCCGCCGCTAGTGTAAATGGCTGGACTTGGGAGAGCTTCCGGGAAGGGGTAAGGACCGTTTGCGATGAATACCACTAGCACAGGAACGCCATGGTCGGCATCGGAGGAGGAAACCCGGCTTAACGGTACGAGTCCGCGAACGCGCGTTGCCGTCCTGTGGTCAACATACGGTCATTACCATATTGCCAGGCTCGTTGCACTGTCGCAGGTTTTTTCCGTCTTTCCCATTGCCTACGGGGCCTCCGACGCGAGCTATCGGTGGATGGGGAATAAAGGTTTGGGGCAGATAACCGAACTATGTCCGAGTACTTGGCAGGGGCATTCGCAGTTCAAACTAGCATGCCGGATGTGGCAAGTACTGGAAACAATTCGGCCGGACGTCGTTCTTATATCGGGGTATTCAGATCTTCCAGCAGTATCTGCGGCCGTCTGGGCATCCTTGCATCGGCGCGTTGCCATTTTGATGTCGGACACAACCCACGCGGACAGGCATCGATTTCTTGCCAAGGAAGGTGTTAAGCGAGCTATTGTAAGGGCATTCTATGATGGTGCAGTGTGTAGTGGAACGCGAGCAGAGGCATATCTACGGACGCTCGGTATGGCCGCGGCGAATATCGGGCATAAATATGATGTCGTCGATAATCGTTTTTTTAGTGATGGCACAGACAGCATCAGGCGAGAGCTGGCTCGGCGTGGAGGAGCCATCGTGCAGCCCTATTTTCTCTGGGTTGGGCGGTATTGTGCGGAAAAGAATCTCGACTATTTGCTTACGAGTTATCACGGATATCGCACTCGCGGCGGTAAGTTGGGTTTAACGCTCGTTGGATATGGTCCGCTAGAAGGTGCCGTGCGGAAGAGAATTCAGGAACTGGACCTGATCTCTTCAGTAGTGGTTGCTGGCGCGCGTGGGCCCGAAGGTCTTCTGGAGTTCTATGCATCGGCAGGATGTCTCGTCCTACCCAGCATAAAGGACACGTGGGGCCTCGTCGTGAATGAGGCGCTGGCGTCGGGATTGCCTGTAATTGTTGCCGATAAGTGTGGTTGCGCTGACGACCTTGTCCTCGGGCGAGGAACGGGCGTTGTCATCAGCCCCGACGAACCGTTCGCGCTGACGATGGCGATGTTGAAGATCGGAGCGATGTCACAGGAGGAGAGGCGAACAATGGGCGATAGGGGGCGGTCCGTTATTGCCGAGTTCTCCCCAGAGATGTGGACGGACGAGGTGCTGCACGTCATCAGAAAGACCGGAAAGGTCGAGGCATGACAATCTGTTTTGTCGCGGATCCTCGATGTGCGATTTGCCCGAAAGTGGACGTCGGGCCTTCGTCACAGTATCTTTTACTCCGCCCGCAAGCGGGAATGTGAATCGCTGGAAAGCGCAGCCCCTGCCGCGCCCTATCTCCGCGCAGGCGTAGAGGAGGCTTGCCCAGCTGAAGGTCGCGGCTCGCGCCCATTGATCGCCCAGGAGTACTCGCCGCGCGTCTTCGCTTTGGGGGTGCGGCGGATGCTGGAACTTGAGGACGCAAACACATGAACGTCTGTCTTTTCAAGGGCGCGGCAGGCCCGTTGCACGGAGTTCGATAGGTCTCCTCGGCCTTTGTGGCAGCAAGATCCGTACCCCGACGGTTTATTGACGTGAATCCATCGAGACAAAGACTCATCCTGGTCGGATCTGTCCCGCCTCCCTATAACGGGCAAACGATCGCGTTTGAGATGTTCCTGAAATTCGTTCGCGCAACAAACTTGGCTGTCTCCCTTGTCAGTCTGCCCACGCTGGAGGGGGCCAGGGGCAACAAGATACTTCAAGGCTTTTCGTTTCCTTTTGCGCTAACGACATATTTCGCAGTTGTTCTGCGGAATTCGGCGCCCGTCTATCTGACCATCGCTCAGTCCAAGCGAGGTTTCTTCCGAGACGCGTTTGTGATCTGGTTAGCCGTACTGTTTGGCCATCCAGTAGTCTGCCACCTCCACGGCGGGAACTACGACGGTTTTTTTGCTCAGCAACCGCGAATCCTACAGTGGTTGATCCGGCGGAGCCTTATCGAGGCTCAAACAGTCATTATCTTGAGCGAAAGGCTTCGCTCGATGTTTCGGTTCGAGCCAGCGATCGCGTCTCGCCTTCGCGTAGTTCCCAACGGTCTTCCGCTTGGCTTGAGCGGATCCAGCGTGACGAAGTGCCTGCCTGCGAATCCGGAAACGCCAATTCAAATCCTCTATTTGTCCAACCTCATCGAGTCCAAAGGATATTTCGACTTGCTGAGAGCGATCGCGCTCCTCGTCAACCGGTATAAGCTGAACGTCGTAGGGCACTTCTGCGGTTCCTTCGTTGGTGTGGACGGCGGAAGCGCTGCCGCGTCCGTTGAAGACGCGCAGCGTGGTTTCCTTGAATTCATCCAAGGACATGGGCTCGAGGCACGAGTTCAGTTCCATGGTCCCGTCCACGGAACCGACAAGGCCGCCTTTCTTACGTCTGCTCATATACTTGTTCTGCCAACGAACTACCAAAACGAGGGCCAGCCGATTTCGATTATTGAAGCTCTCGCGTATGGGACGGTTGTAGTATCGACGGCGTATAGAGCAATTCCCGACTTGGTCGTCGAGGGCGTAACCGGCCGACTGGTCCCGTTCGGCGACCCGGCACGTCTAGCCGAAGTGCTCGCCGAAATTGCTGGGGATCCCAACGCCTACCGCAGGATGAGTTCCGCAGCATACCAACTCTACCAGAGCAGCTACACTGGCCGAGCACACGTCGCTGCACTCCTAGAATTGCTATGCACCACGGGCGCGTCTGCTGCAAGTTCCGATCTTACAACTAGCGTCGCGTTGCACGAGGGCGATGACGGGGTTTTGGAACGCCGGGTCACGCGGACGGCGCAGTATTTCAGCCAAATGGCCGGTCACTGGACCGCGAAGTACACTCTTGGGGGACAGTTCAAGGAAAGACTAAGCCGCTTGTTGACGCCGTTATCCGCCGCGGTCGCACCACCGGCGCGAGTACTCGACTTCGGATCCGGTTCGGGCGTCTTCGCAGAGACTCTTTGCGATGCTGGTTACGACGTCTGGGCGCTAGACTCGTCCTCCGAAATGGCTAGATGCTGCAGGGAACTGCTGGCGGGAACGTCCGCGCGATTCCTCGAACCGTGCCCGGCCGAGTGGTCGAGAATCGAGACACCAGATTGCTGGTTTGACGCCATCGTCGCTTCAAGCGTTCTCGAGTACGTTGGGCAGGTCGAGCCACAGCTCAATGAATTCTTCAGGGCCCTCCGGGTTGGGGGCATCGTACTCTTCACCGTTCCAAATGGAGGTAGCTTCTCGCGCTGCTTGGAACACGTTCTCAGGCCTGCGGTGATCTGCAAGGCAATTGATTCACTCCAGGCTCTGATGCCTGCTCGACTGCAGGAGTATCGGCGTTATCTGGAATTCTCGATTAATCGTTGGCCACTGGAGAAGTGGGCTGACGTTCTTAGGCAGTCTGGATTCGAAAACATCCAGATACAAGGTGGCCGGGCTGCGCTGGCGCTGATCACCGCACGTCGCGCAGGATCACGTGGTAACGGTGCGCCCGTTACGTTTTCTCTGGAGCGATTCAGGTGAAACAGGTTCTCCAGAGTCTTCGTGACGGTGCGACATCCCTCGCCGATATCCCGTGCCCAGGCGTCGGCCCGGGCCAACTTGTGATCCGTACCAGGACTTCCCTCATTTCCGCTGGCACCGAACGCATGCTCCTCGATTTCGGCAAAGCCAACTCGGTCGACAAGGCCCGCCAGCAGCCCGACAAAGTCCGCATGGTGCTCGAAAAGCTTCGCACGGACGGCATCGCCGCTACTCTGGAATCCGTCAACGCCAAGCTCGATCAGGCAATCGCTCTCGGATACTCCAACGCCGGCGTGGTGCTCGAGTCCGGCGATTCCGCCTTCCGCCCGGCAGATCGCGTCGTCTCCAACGGCCCCCACGCCGAAGTCGTGCGCGCGGCCAAGAACCTGTGCGCCCACGTCCCCCCGGGCGTCACGGACGATGCCGCATCGTTCACCGTCGTCTCCGCCATCGCGCTCGAAGCCATCCGCTTGGCCGCGCTCGCCCTCGGCGAGTCTTTCGTCGTCACCGGTCTCGGCCTCATTGGCCTAATCACCGTGCAACTTCTGCGTGCGCATGGCTGCCGCGTCTTAGGTATCGATCTCGACCCCAGGAAGCTGGAACTGGCCCGATCTTTCGGCGCCGAAACCGTCGACCTTTCCGCAGGAGAAGACCCTATTCGCGCGGCCGAGGTTTTCGCGCGCGGCCGGGGCGTGGATGGCGTCATCATCGCAGCCACCACCAAGAGCGATGAACCCGTCCACCAGGCGGCGCTGATGTGCCGGAAGCGGGGACGCATCATCCTAGTGGGCGTGACCGGCCTGAAGCTCTCTCGCGACGATTTCTATAAGAAGGAGATCAGTTTCCAGGTCTCCTGCTCCTACGGCCCCGGCCGCTATGACCCCGCCTATGAGGAGGGCGGCCAGGACTATCCCCACGCCTACGTGCGCTGGACGGCGCAACGCAACTTCGAAGCCGTGCTCGACATGATGGCCACGGGACGCCTGGATGTGGCCCCGCTGATCACGCATCGCTTTCCCTTCGAACGGGCGCTCGAAGCTTACGAGCTGATCCAGAGCGAGGAATTCCATTTGGGCGTGCTGCTGGAATATACGGCGGACCAGCCGGGCGAGCGGCTCCTGTCGCGCACCGTTGCTCTGCGGCCAGCGCGCCCGGCGAGTGTTGCCGGTGGAACGGTCGGGTTGATAGGCGCCGGGGCGTACGCCACCAAGGTCCTTATCCCCGCCTTCCGGAATGCGGGGGCCGAACTCCACACCATCGCCTCCAGCGGAGGGGCGACCGCGGCCCACGCCGGGCGGAAGTTCGGCTTCGCGGAAGCCACCACCGATATCGATGCGCTGCTCGGCAATCCCAAGCTCGATACCGTTGTCATTGCCACGCGACACGATAGTCACGCTTCGTTGGTCTGCCGGGCGCTTCAGGCCGGCAAGCATGTATTTGTGGAGAAGCCGCTGGCGATTCGGGAAGAGGAACTGGGCGAAATCGAAGGCGTGTGGGGAAGCCTGGAATGCCGTCCGCTGCTGATGGTTGGCTTCAATCGCCGGTTCGCGCCGCAGGTGGTGCGCATGCGGCAGTTGCTCGAAAGCGTGCGCGAGCCGAAAGTTTTCGTCTATACGGTGAACGCCGGCAGGGTCCCGGCGGGACATTGGACCTTGGATCCGCGGACGGGGGGTGGGCGGATCCGTGGGGAAGCTTGCCATTTCATCGATCTCCTGCGGCACCTGGCAGGGTGCGCTGCAGAATCCCTGAAGGTGACCAGACTGGATGAGCAGAGTGTCAGTATCGGCGTGTCCTACGTGGATGGATCGACGGGAACCGTCCACTACCTGGCCAACGGCGACAAGTCCTTTCCCAAGGAGCGGCTGGAGGTTTTTTGCGGCGGGCGCATTTTGCAACTCGACAATTTCCGAACCATGAAGGGATACGGCTGGCCGGGCTTCCGATCCATGCGGCTGTGGCGTCAGGACAAAGGCGCCAATGCCTGCGTGGCGGCATTCGTGAAGGCCGTGCGCGAGGGCGGGCCTTCGCCGATTCCGTTTGGGGAACTTGTGGAAGTGGCACGGGTTACGCTGCAAGCGGCTGGCGGGGAATGGCCCGCGTGCTGATGGGAATGCTCAGACGTGGCGTATCCGAACGGGCAAAAAGAAGGGACAGACAGCCATTTTCCGAGGCGGAAAATGGTGTCAGTCCCCTTTTTTACTTGCGGACGGTGCAGCGCCTGAAGCCGGTGCAGATGGTCAACCGGTTTACACGGCGGCTGCCGCGGGCGCCCAGGTTTCCAAAGCCGGCGGCGCGCGCACGAGCGGGGTATTGGGTGGAACCGGTGGCGTACGAGCCGGCCCCGCTGATGGCGGCGTCGCGGCTCAGGGACTATACGGTGCACTATCACCCCAGGCCGGAGGCGGAACTGGTGGAGCGATGGATTCGGGAGAACCCGGCCGGAAGGGGAGCCGGGTGGGAGCCGTATCCGCTGTCGCGGCGGATTGTCAACTGGATCAAGTGGGTGATGGGCGGCGGATTGGCCACCCGTGGCGTGTCCGAAAGCCTGGCCGCCCAGGCGGACTATCTCTCCCGAACCGTGGAACACCATCTGCTGGCCAACCACCTGTTCGCCAACGCGAAAGCACTGGTGTTCGCGGGGTGCTTCTTCGAGGGCGAGGCGTGGCTAGGCGAGGGGCTGCGGCTGCTGAAGCGGGAGATCCCGGAGCAGATCCTGGCGGATGGAGGCCACTTCGAGCGCAGTCCGATGTACCACTCGCTGATTTTCGAAGACGTGCTCGACCTGGTGAACCTCGGCCGCGCCTATCCGGGGCTGCTGCCGGACTGGTCGGGGGCGGCGGCGCGGATGTCGGGGTGGCTGAAGCAGATGGTGCATCCGGACGGGCAGATTGCGTTCTTCAACGACTCGGCGTTGGGGGTGGCGCCGGAACCGCGGCTGCTCTTCGATTACGCGGCACGCCTGGGCATCGGGCCCGTGAACGTGCAACTGGTGGAGAGCGGGTACATACGGCTGGAGAACGGCGCCACGGTGGTCCTGTTCGATGCCGGGCCGATTGGCCCCGACTATCAGCCCGGCCATGCTCACGCGGACACACTCTCGTTTGAGCTGTCGCACGGGGAGCGGCGGGTGCTGGTGAACTCCGGCATCTCGACCTACGAAGATAATGCCGATCGCCACGCCCAACGGGGCACGGCGGCGCACAACACCGTGCGCGTTGACGGCCAGGATCAGTCGGAGGTCTGGGCCGCTTTTCGGGTAGCCCGCCGCGCCCGCCCACTCAACGTCACAACCGATCATCGAACCTTCGCCGAAGCCAGCCACGACGGCTACGACCGCCTCAAGGACCCCGTAATCCACACTCGCCGCCTGGATCTCGGCGAACGCCAACTGACCATCACCGACACTTTGTCGGCAAAACACGTGCACCGGGCTGAAATCTACTTTCATCTGCACCCGGAAGCGGAACCCAAGATCCAATTAGATCCGAAGCTGACTCGTGCCGAAGAATCGACGCTTTGGTACCCCAAATTCGATAAGAGCGAAAGAAACAAAACGGTTGTGGGCCGGTGGGCCGGCAAGTGCCCCGTCCAGTTCACTACGCGCATCCAGCTTTATTGAGCTTCGCGGAATACAGTGACAGCGGCGGTTGCAAACCGCCGCGCAGGATGCCATCCTGCCCCACATCGGCTGTCACCCAATTACGTAAAGCCAGGTTAATACCCCGCCTATCCCGAAGATGAAATACCTCCTCGTCGCCGGTGCCCGCCCCAACTTCATGAAGATCGCGCCCCTTATGGACGCGTTCGCCCGCCGTAAGGCCCGTGCGAATGACATCTCGGTCCGCCTCGTACATACCGGGCAGCACTACGACCGCAGGATGTCGGACGATTTCTTTGCCGATCTTGGAATCCCCGAGCCCGATATTAACCTCGCGGTGGGCTCTGGCACACACGCCGAACAGACAGCCCGAGTGATGATCGCATTCGAGCAGGTCTGCCAGGCCGAATGCCCCGACTGGGTGATCGTTGTCGGCGACGTGAATTCGACGCTGGCGTGTTCCATTACCGCAAAGAAACTCGGCATCCGCGTGGCCCATGTGGAAGCCGGACTGCGCTCTCGCGACATGTCGATGCCGGAAGAGATCAACCGTCTCTGCACCGACGCCATTTCCGATGCCCTTTTTACGAC
>Ga0182027_10007785_pt1 | contig 15718 bp, 10 predicted proteins | sample 712E1DmetaG_FD_121300 | JGI IMG/M metagenome (GOLD analysis project Ga0182027, IMG submission 121300) | Permafrost microbial communities from Stordalen Mire, Sweden - 712E1D metaG (Illumina Assembly) | ecosystem: Environmental > Terrestrial > Soil > Wetlands > Permafrost | place: Sweden...
CAGAGCCGGCTGACGCGCCAGCAGGCGTTGGAGGCGGCGCAGCGCGCCAATGCCGTGATCTTCGCCGTCTCGACCACCGACCAGAGCGTCCCCACCCAGGGCGACAAGATCCTCAAGTTCCTGGCCGCGGAGACCGGCGGCGCCGCGCTCTTCCCGTTCAAGGTCGAGGACCTGGCGCGATCCTTCGATACCATCGCCAAGGAGCTGCGCCACCAGTACAACATCCTGTACCGGCCGGAGCCGTTGGCCGCCGACGGCCAGTTTCATGCGGTGGAGATCCGCTTGAAGCAGCCCAAGGGCGGATTCCTGGTGCGCGCCCGCAAGGGCTACTACGCGCCGCCCGCTCCCGCACCGCCGGGCAAGTGACGGCGGGAGCCCGGTGGCGGCCGTCGCACGGAACCGCGAGCGTCAGCGAGCGGCCCGAGTGGGCGTCCTTCACCCCACTTCCCTCCGCTCCTCCCGCGCGGCACGTTGCGTGTCGCCCTTCCCCTCGCGGCCGGGCCGCTCGCTGACGCTCGCGGTTCCGTTGAGACCGCCGCCGGTGACCCAATCCCACAATCGGACACTGCCCCGCCCCGCCGTGTATCCTAAACACTTGAGAGCCCGATGCCGGGTTGTGGCACGGCACGTGCCCTAAGACAAGGCTTCGCCCCACTATCATGCGATCCATCGATTCCCATACGCCCTGTATCCTGATCGCCGACGATCAGCCGGATGTCCTCGAGGCCCTGCGCTTCCTCATCAAAGGCGAAGGTTACCAGTCCGAGTCCGCCAATTCGCCCGCGGCCGCCATCGCAGAAGTCGAGTCGCGCGACTTCGACGCCGTGCTGATCGACCTCAACTACACGCGCGATACCACCTCCGGCGAGGAAGGGCTCGATCTGTTGCACCGCATCCAGGACCTGGACGCCACCCTCCCGGTGATCGTCATGACGGCCTGGGGTTCGGTGGAACTGGCGGTGGAAGCCATGCGCCGCGGGGCGCGCGACTTCATTCAGAAGCCTTGGGACAATGCGCGGCTCTCGGCCATTCTCAAGACGCAGATCGAGCTCGGCCGGGCGCTGCGCAAAGGGCAAAGGCTGGAAGCCGAGAACCGGGCGCTGCGCGCGGAGCGGTTCCCGCAACTGATCGCGCAATCGGCGGCCATGCGCCCGGTGCTGGACGTGATTTCGCGCGTGGGACCGTCGGACGCCAACGTGCTGATCACCGGCGAGAACGGCACCGGCAAGGGGCTGGTGGCGCAAACCCTGCACTCGGTCTCGCTGCGCTCGGCGCGGCCGCTGGTGACGGTCAACACCGGCGGCCTGGCCGAAGGGCTTTTCGAAAGCGAGTTGTTCGGCCACGTCAAGGGCGCCTTCACCGACGCCAAGAGCGACCGCGTGGGGCGCTTCGAAATGGCCGAGGGCGGGACGCTCTTCCTGGACGAGATCGCCAACGTCTCGCTGGGCTTGCAGGCCAAGCTGTTGCGCACGCTCGAAACCGGCGACTTCGAGCGCGTGGGCTCCTCCAAGACCCGCCGTGTGGATGTGCGCGTGTTTTCGGCCACCAATGCCGACCTGGGCACGGCGGTCGCCGAGGGCCGCTTCCGTCAGGACCTGCTGTTCCGGCTGAACACCATCGAACTCCGTCTGCCGGCGCTGCGCGAGCGGCGCGAGGACATTCCGGTGCTGGCCGCCCACTTCCTGCGGCTGCACGCGGAACACTACCGCAAGCCCATTACCGGCTTCGACGAAAGCGCCATCAAAACGCTGCTGGCGCACGGTTGGCCGGGCAACGTCCGCGAGTTGGACCACGCCGTGGAGCGGGCCGTGCTGATGGCCCAGGGCGACACCATCCGGCACGGCGACCTGGGGCTGCGGAGCGGCCGCGAAGGCCCGCCGCGCCTGGAGGAGATGAGCCTGGAGGACGTGGAGGCCCTGCTCATCAAGAAAGCCCTGGCGCGCTTCAACGGCAACGTCAGCCATGCCGCCGGCGCCCTGGGCCTGAGCCGCAGCGCCCTGTACCGGCGGCTGCAGCGGTACGGCCTATAGGTGTATCCCGTGCGCCCCGCGGCGATAATAGAAAAATGATCCGCGCCACCAGCCAGTCCGCCCCGTACCAGACCCGGTTCTCCGACGGCGAACATGAGGGTCTCGCCGATACCACTCCCGCGAAAGGCGGCCAGAACTCCGGTTTCCGGCCACATGACCTGCTGGAAGCGGCCCTGGCCAGTTGCATCAACATGACCGTGCGGATGTATGCCGATCACCACGCGATTCCGCTGCGGTCCGCGACGGTGAGGGTGAGCCTCGACCGCAGCCATGCCGAAGAGGTTGTCTTCCGTTATGAAGTGGATGTGGATGGCGAACTGAGCCCCGCGCAGAAGGACAGGTTGTTCCACGCGGCCCGTGCATGCCCGGTCAGCCGGACGCTGTCGAAGCCAATCCGGGTCGAGCCTGGCCCCGGCGCGCCAGGCGACTAGGTGGCCACGTGAAGTCCAGCGCCGAATCTTCGGCTCCCCGGCACAAGGATGCGCTCCTCGGCCACCAGGCGCGCATCGTGCTGCTGGCCGTCCTGGCCGGGCTGCCGGGTTCGGTGTCGGCCCTGCTGCTGCTGTGGTGTTGGACCGGGGAGCACTCGGCGCGCACGGAGTGGACCCTGACGGTGGCCGTCCTGCTCGGCTGGATCGGCTTTGCGATGGCGGTGCGGGAGCGCGTGGTCTTCCCCCTGCAGACGGTGTCGAACCTGCTGGCCGCATTGCGCGAAGGCGACTACTCGGTTCGCGGCCGTTCCCCCCGCGCGGACGACGCCCTGGGCGAGGTGATGCGCGAGATCAACACCCTGGGCAGCACGCTGCGCGAGCAGAGGCTGGGTGCGCTGGAGGCCACCACGCTGCTGCGCACCGTGATGCGCGAGATCGACGTGGCCATCTTCGCCTTCGACGAGCACCGGCGGCTGCGCCTGGCCAACCGCGCCGGGGAGCGGCTTCTGGCGCAGGCCCCCGAACAACTGCTGGGCCGCTCCGCCGCGGAACTGCATCTCGACATGACACTGGACGGCCCCGATCAGACCACCTTGCAGGCGTCGTTCCCCGGGGGCGCCGGACGTTTCGGCGTGCGCCGCACGCGCATCCGCGAGCGCGGGCTGCCGTTGGAACTGGTGGTGATCTCGGACTTGACGCGGGCCTTGAGCGAACAGGAACTGCTGGCGTGGCAGCGGCTGGTGCGCGTCCTGGGCCACGAGCTGAACAACTCGCTTACGCCCATCAAGTCCATCGCCGGCAGCCTGGCGAGCATCGCCGGGCGCGACCCGCTGCCCGAGGACTGGCGCGACGACATGCGGCGCGGCCTGAACGTCATCACCTCCCGGAGCGAGAGCCTGAGCCGCTTCATCGGCGCCTATTCGCGGCTGGCCAGGCTGCCGCGCCCGCAATTGCAACCGCTCGATGTGGCCGCCTGCGTGGGCCGGGCGGCGAGCTTCGAAACCCGGCTGCCGGTGGAAGTGGCGGCGGGGGAACCGGCCACGGTGCCAGGCGATCCGGACCAGTTGGAACAGGTGTTGATCAACCTGCTACGCAACGCCGCAGACGCGTCGCTGGCCACCCGCGGCAAGGTCTCCGCCGGCTGGCGGCGCGATGGCGCCATGCTGGAGATCTGGGTTGCCGACGAAGGGCCGGGACTCTCCTCTACCGCCAACCTGTTCGTTCCGTTCTTCACCACCAAGCCGGGAGGGTCGGGCATCGGACTGGTTCTGAGCCGGCAGATAGCCGAGGCGCATGGAGGAGCCCTTATGTTGGAGAACCGCGCCGACCGCGAGGGCTGCATTGCGCGGTTGCGGCTGCCGGTCTGAGATCCCGCCACCTTCTCGGAGGGCATCGGCCGGCTAACTAACGACAACTTTTCGCGGCGTGCGCTAGCTGCTCCAATAGAAGGTGCCGGATTGTCGCCATGACCGCGGAATTACCCATGATACTCACCGCCGAGACTGAAACCCCAACTCCGCTTGAGCCGGAATCGCTCCAACAGACGGGGCTTCCCGAGTCGCTCGTCGAGCAGCTCATTCTCAAAATCCTGTATTTCCGCGGCGAGCTCTTCGGCCAGGATCTCTCCCATGCCATCGGCTTGAAGTACAGCGTGATCCAGGAGATTGTGGAGTCGCTGAAACTGCAGCACCTGGTGGTGGTCAAGCGCTCCATCGGCATGGGCAATGTGGGCGCGTTGCTGACCCTGAGCGAAGCCGGCCGGGGGCGCACCCGTGAGTACCTGGAGGCGAACACTTATTCCGGACCGGCGCCGGTGCCCCTCGAGCAATACACCGAGCTGGTCAAGCAACAGCGGCCGAGATCCGGCTGGCTGACCAAGGAGGCGCTGCGCCAGGCGTTCCGCGGCATGGTGATCACCGAACGCCTCTTGTCGCAAGTGGGTCCCGCGGTCAGCGCCGGCAGTTCGCTGCTGATTTACGGGAAGCCCGGCGACGGCAAAACGTTTCTCATGGCTTCGCTGAACAACCTGGACGCGGTGCAGGTGTTCGTGCCCTATGCCCTCGAGTGCCAGGGCAACATCATCCAGGTCTACGACCCGGTCTACCACGAGCGGCTGGAGGACGGTACTCCGTCCGTGATGGCCGTCTCGGCGGAGCGGTCCCACGATCGCCGCTGGCTGAGATGCCGGCGGCCGTTCATCGTCTCGGGCGGCGAACTGACGCTGGACATGCTCGATCTGCGGTTCAATGAGACATCGAGGATCTATGAAGCGCCGTTCCAATTGAAGGCCAATAACGGCATTTACCTGATCGACGACTTCGGACGGCAGCGCGCCACGCCCACGGAGGTCCTCAACCGCTGGATCGTTCCCATGGACCGGAAACTGGACTACCTCAGCTTCCTATCCGGCGGCAAGATGACCGTTCCGTTCGAGACCTTCCTGGCGTTCTCCACCAACCTCAACCCCGCCAGCTTTGGAGACGAGGCCTTTCTGCGGCGCATCCAGTACAAACTGTTGATGCGCGGGCCGGCGCTGAACGAGTTCGTGAAGATCTTCGAGGAGTACTGCGACGATCACAACATTCCCCGCCCAGACGGCGTTCTCGAAAGCTTCATCGAACGGCACTACGCCCGCACGGGTAAGGCGTTCCGGCGCTGCCACCCGCGCGACGTGCTGATCCACGCCGTGAACCTGATGAACTTCGAGAAGCTCCCGATAGAGCTGACCGACCAGCTCCTGGACCGCGCCTTCGACAGTTGTTTCCTCAGCGAAGAGGACACCGCGGTTCCGGCGGAGGCCGCGATTCTCCCATCCGTTGGCCGGACTTGCCTGGACCACTGGGCGGAGAGAGGGGCCTGGATCGCCACGACCTTCGGCTGCGTCTACTATCTGGCCTCCTTCCGCGATTTCACCGTGGAGGGATATCGGGATGAAATCTCGGAGCAGGAATTTGGCGTCGAAGAAACCTCCCGCACCCTGGCCGTGATGCACCAGCGTGCGTTCCAGGTTTGGATGCAGTTGACCTTGGACCAACAGCGAAACGACTTCGAGCGCTTCCTGCGGTCCGCCGAGGGAAGCGCGGCAAACCTGACCCCGGATCGCATCGACGCGTTCGCCGTCCTTGCGCCCGTTCGCGCCAGTCTGGACGAAACGGCCCTGTTCGTGAGAAACCTGGCGGCCATCATCACCCCCGCTGCGCCTCCGGCCGAGGCTCACGAGGCCGCCGTGAACCGGAGTCCGGCGGCGTAGCTCCGCCCGGCAAGTATCCCCGCGCCAGACGGGGCAGGCGCTTCCGCCTGCCAGCCGGTTCTTTCACAGCGAGGAACTCTGCGATTGGATGTGAAACGCGGCCGGTGGTCGCCACCGGCCGCCGGTCTACTTCTGGGCTGCGAAGGTGATGCTGATGTGCGTCTCGTTCTCGACGGGTGTGCCGTTCAGCAGCGTAGGCTTGTACACCCACTGCATCACGGCCTCCTGGGCCGCCTTCTGCAGCATCGGCGGGCCTTTCAGCACTTTAACGCCTTTGACTTTGCCATCGATGCCGATGGTGGCCACCAGTTCGACCACGCCTTTTTGGCCCATCTGCTGCGCCATCTTCGGATACTCGGGATCGCGCTTATACACCAGCACAGCCTGGCTGATCTGGCTTGCCGCGGCCTTGGATGAAGGTGGCGGCGGGGGGGCAGCCTGCCTGGGAGGCGGAGGTGCAATACCAGCGAGATTGCCGCCCGGCAGAGAAGCCGCCTGCGGCGCGGCGCCGGCGCCGCCAACGCTAGGAGCGTCGTCGGGCAGGGCGCTGGAGAGGTCCCTGGTGCTGGCCGGACGAATCCGATTGCCCAAAGCGGCCGAATCGAACTTACGCGTGGCCTTCTCCGCCGCCACGGGAGTCTCCTCCGCCGCGGGCGTGGCAGCGGCTTCCGCGGGAGTCTCGCCCTTGGCTGGGGTGGAAGGCGCCGGCTTGCCGGCATTGGCGGCCGTCTTTGGGTCATCCATGGGTGAAGGACGCGGGTGCAGCACGCGCTGGCCGCCCTTGCCAACCTCCACTCCCTTCTCGTCGGTTACGGTCATTGCGAAACTCACGTCTTGCGTCTGTGGCGAATACACAACACCCAGACCGCTGGTGAGCTGCTCGCGGTCAATCTCGTAGTTCTGGTGGTTGTCGCCGTCGAACACCTGCAGCACGCCATGCTTGCCGTTCTTGGCGCCGTACGAGTCGCGGTTCCAGGTCAACAGCAGGTCGGGTCCGGAATGTTCCACGCGCAAACCCAGATCGGTGGTATCGGAAGCCGCCGACGGGACCCGGGCGGCCTTATGGAACCCCGGATACAGCATATAGCCCCCGCCCAGTACCGCGGCCAGCGCCACCACAGCCACCGCCCACACCAGTTTGCTTCCGCCCCCCGAGGATGGGGCTTCGGCGGGAGCCGGCTCGGCTTCCGCAAAAGTCTTCGGTAAAGCCAGGTCGCTTCGCCGGGGAGCAGGCTTCTCTTCCGCTTTCTCCGCTTTCTTCTCTACCTTTTCAACCTTTTCAACCTTTTCCGCCTTCTTCTCGGCGGGTTTCTCCACCTTCTTCTCGGCGGGTTTTTCCGCCTTCTTCTCGACGGGTTTCTCCACCTTCTTCTCGGCGGCGCGCATCACCGGCTCGGCCGGCGGTTTGGGCGCCGGAGCCGGAGTTGGCGGCTGCACCACGGGAGCGGGTTGGGACGCCTGGACGGCTGGCGCCGGCTCGGGAGCGGGCTCGGGCACTGGCACGGCCATCTCCCGCCGCGACGCGATGGGCACAATCTGTCCGCGAACGGGCGGCTTCTGCGAAGCCTCGGCGGCGGCGCTGGCGGTCTCGATCTTCGGCGGAGTCGGGCAAGCCGTGAGCTGCGAGGACCGGAACGGAAACTCCAGGTAGCTGCCCTCCGTGCGAATGGCGCCGTTCTCGCGGATAAAGATGGCGCCCGTCGATGCCTTGCTGGCAAAAGGCCGCACCAGCAAGGCGAACTGCTGGGCCTCGCGGAATCGCGCGTCGAGGAAGGCCACGTCGTCAGGGTCGAGCGAGAGCCCCTTCCGGGTGTGACTACGGAAGTACCCCACCACGCGCGGTCCGGCGCCACTGCCGTATTGTTCGATGACCCGTTCGAATCGCCCCATGTCCGATTCCGACAACCGGTACAGCGGGCCGCGGCTGTAGTCGCAGGACACCAGTTCGAAATTCTCGACCACAACCACCAGGGGAGCCCCCTGAGCGCCCCGGCCCAGTAGCAATCCGCCGATCTCCGAGCCGCGCGACGTCAGCGAACGGAAATTCTCTACGACCAGACTCTCCAGCCGGTCGATCATCTCGAACGGCAGATACACCGATACAGGCTTCTGCGGGACTTCCCAGAGGTAACCCGGCCGCGAGGGCGACTCGGCAGGGGTACGTTCCACTCGCGCGGTAGACTCGATCATGGCTATTGCCTCCGCCGGCGCCAGGCTTCCGCCAGCGCCGTCTCTGGGAAGATTTTACCGGAAATCGCACCCGAAGATTCAAGAATTTTTGCCGTATTAACCAAAATCAACAGGGTACTTGCAGTAACATCAAACTAGAGTTAAAGCTGTTTATATCAACATATTAACCTTAGTTATCAGGTGAATGTTCTCACCATTTATTGTGGTAATTTCGAAAAATTTTGCCTATAATTTAGCCGAAAATGACTGGCAGGACTTGCCAATTCTGCGGAAAGCCTCTCGGCCGGCTTAAGGCCGCCGGCGACGAGTATTGCTCCAAGGAGCACCGCAATCAACACCGGCTCCGTCTGGGAATGGACCGGTTGATGGAAGCCAACAAGGTGGCCAGCCTCATGCGCCGCCGGGAAAGCATGAAGCCCATCAACCTGGTTCAGCCGGAGAGCGCGTCCGCGCTCGACAGCCGCAGCTTCCCGGCGGCGCAGATCGCCACCACGCGCAGCCCGGCGATCGACTTCCGGCCCGTGCCCGCCGCCCTGGTCGTGCCGACCATCATGCATTCCGCGCCCCAGTGCCTCGCGCTGAGAGGACACAGTGTCGCCGGAGTGTCCGTCCAGCGGCTCATGGATAAGAATGGCACCCAGATGCGGCCTCGAGCCCTGGCGGTTCCGCGAAGCCCGCGCAGGGTAAGTTCCAAGGTGGCCGTGCAGCAGGCGCAGTTGACCATGCTCCGGCAAGGCGTGGCTCCGCAGCAGGTCGGCCGGCGCCCCTTCAACGCCCTTCCCATCAGCAGACGCAAACCGGCTTTCGGCAGATCGCTGCTGCAGCGCCGGCCGGCAATTGCCCGGCCGTTTGTCCAATCCTGCCGGGTACGTACCCTGGCCGTCGACATGCTCGTCGGCAGGGATGCCTGGAAATCCCAGTCTAAGGGGTTCCGCCCGCCTCAACTCCGCAAGCGCTCGGTGGTCGTCGCCCCGAAGAGCCGGAGTGCGCTCGATTGGAACGACGACCCGCGGACCCTGGAATTGGGGCGTCTGTTCCCCGCCCCGCAGCCGCCGCTGGCCAACCAGTCGATGCCCGCTCGAGAGCCCCGCTACCCCACGGCGCCGGAGCTGTTCACGAGAGGGGGCCGCGAGTGGCCGGTGGCGCGTTCTCCTATTGTCCAGGATACCTACCAACTCGATATCGCCCCGCTCACCTTGCGCGTGCCGGGAGTGCTGTTTAGCAGCACCCCCCTGGAGGCTTCGCTGCGCTGCGAATGGTACCGCAGCTCTCCAGCCATGAGTTCGGGCTACTCCAAGGACAAGGATAAAGAGAAAGACAAGGATTCGCCGCGCGGGTCGGCCGCGGCCGCGGCCGCCGAAACTTCCAAAACTCCGAAGCCCGCCGACCTCCGCCTGGAAGAGCACTTCGAGTCCGGTTGCGGCAACTGGGTGGGCGATGTGGCGGATTGGCGCCTGGATGCGGCCGGAGCCCGCACCGGGTCGCTGGCTCTGTTCGCCCCCTCCATCGAGTTGGTCGACTACGAGTTGGAGTTCCTGGTTAGAGTCGAGAAGAAGAGCGTTACCTGGGTATTCCGTGCGTCGGACCTGACCGATTACTATCGCGCGGTTCTGCGCGTCAACCCCGAGGGCGGTTATCTGTTCGAGCGATCGGCGGTGATCGCGGGAGTGCCGGGACCGGTGGTGACCAAGCCGGTGACGGTCAGCAGCAACGCGCGGACGGCGCTGGCCGTTCGTACGGAAGTTCAGGGCAAGGACTTTGCGGTCTTCCTCGAAGGGCAGGCCGTGGACCGTTGGAGCGACGACCGGCTACCCATGGGGGGAGTCGGCTTTGGAAGCGCGCCGGAAGACCGTGCGCGACTGTATTGGATGAGGCTGACCTATTCGGGCGGCCCCGGCCTTAAGGATGGAAAGCGATGAGTACGACAGTCATTCGAAGCGTGAAGGTGCCAAGCCCCCGGCAGACCGAACTGGAGGTGTTGGACAAAGATGGAGGACCCGCGCCTGCAAAGGGAGGATTCCTGGCCCGCGCCGTCGCGCTGCATCTCGCAGGCCGGCGGGAGGAAGCGCTGCAGCAGTTGCAGCGTGCCATTGCCGCCAATGAGGCGTCCCCCGAGTTGTACCGCGCCATGGGCCACATCCAGTTCGAACTGGGCGCGTTCCAGGATGCCGCCCGCAGTTACCGGTCCCTGGTCCAGATGAAGCCGCAGTACGCCACGGGATGGTTCAACCTGGCGGTCTGCCACGAACGCATGGGCGCCTCCGACAATGCTTGCGAGGCGTTCCACAAGGCCGTCACTCTCGATCCGTCGAACTTCGACGGCCATCTCGGTTTGGGCGTGTGCCACCTCCGCCTGGAGGATCCCAAGTCGGCGCTGTTCGCCTTCGAACGCTGTCTGGAACTGACGCCCGATCACCAGGACGCCATCTTCGGCAAGGCCGCCTCGCTCCAATCGATGGGTCATGCCGACGATGCCTCGAAACTCTATCAGCAGATCCTGGAACGCGACCCGGACTCCGAGGAATCGCTCTCCAACCTGATCCTCATCGGCATGGCGAAGGAAGACTTCGACATGGTCCGGGAGTACTCGGAGCGGTTGCTGGATCTTCGTCCCGATTCCACGGTGGCCCTGGAAGGACTGGCGGCCTGGGCTTGCGCCGCCGGCGAGCATGCCCTCACGGCCAAGTTCTGCACCCTGCTGGTATCCGCCGTTCCCGGCCACTTCGAAGGCTGGTTCAACCTGGCGCTGGCGCATCAGAAGTCCGGACGGTGGGAGCAGGCGGCGGAAGCCTACGAGGAAGCCCTCAAGCTGAAGCCGAAATCGCCGGAAACCCTCACCAACCTGGGTATCGTGCAGGAACAGCTTCACGACCTGACAGCCGCGCGGGCCACCTATGAGCGCGCCATGCAGGCCGCCCCCGACGCCCTTGCCCCGCTCTGGAACATGGCCCTTCTGCTGGAGCACAACGATCAGCCGGAAGAAGCCGAGCGCTGGTACAAACTTGTGCTGGAAAAGGCCCCAAAGGAAGAAGAAGCGCGCTTCCGCCTGGGATATCTGCGGCTGCAGCGGTCGGATTATCGCGGCGCCTCCGAGGCCTTCGAAGGCTGTCTGAAGTTCCGGCCGAACTGGCCTGAAGCCTACGCCAATCTGGCCCTGGCCTACATCGGCCTCGAGGAACGCGAACGCGCCGAGCGCATTTACGAGAAGATGCTCGAGAGCGACTCCAAGAACGTCGATGCCCTGCGCGGGCTGGCCGCCCTGGCCATTCACTCCAACGACTTCGAATCCGCTCTGGAGTATCACGTTCGACTGATCGACCTCGGCGAAAGCTCCCCCGAAGTGCTCTACAACACCGGACTCATGCATGAGAAGAACGGCCGTCTCGACAAAGCCGTCGCCATGTATCGCGAGGCCCTGGCCCAACAGGCCGATATGCCGGAAGCGCTCCTGAACCTGGGGCGCATTCTGGAAACTAACGGTAGGTCCGATGAAGCGCGCTCCTGCTGGGGCAAGGCCCTGGAAGCCGAACCGGCACTGGCGCAGGGATATTTCGGGCCTGCAATCGAGTAAGCCGGTCTTCATGGCCAAGCCATTAACGGCGCTGTTGGAGTTTTTGGCTTGGTTCACGTGGCTTGCCTGTTTCGCCCTGTTCCAGAACGGGCTGTGCGCCAGGTACCCCCGCATCCGCTCCGTTTGCCGCAAGGCATACGCGTTCACCATGATCCTACCGATTGTGGCGGGCATCTGGTTGATGGTGCGTTCCAGCGCTGGAGCCGATCTGTTCGCCGTTCTCAACCGTGCGTTTGGCGCGGGAGTCTTCGCGCAGACGTTCCTGCGATCGGTGGTGCTGTTGAAATGGCTGGTAGCGAGCGGCATCCCATACCACGTCGCCATTCCCGCCAACGGAGCCGCAACGGCCCTGTACGCCGAGGGCGAGATGGTGGCGTTGGCGGGAGTGCTCGGCCACTCGCTCCCCCTCCAGTCCGCCGCCCCGGAAGACAACCCGGAAGTTCCGCGCAACGCGAAATGAATGCTGGGTTAACGGCTGCCCACCGGCGGATGGACCACGCGCAGGCCACCGTTGGCGATCTCGACTCCCTTCTCATCGGTTACGCTCATCTGGAAACTCACGTCTTTCGTCTGCGGCGAATACACCAGGCCAAGACCGCTGGCGAGCTGCTCGCGGCTAATCTCGTAACTCTGGTGGCTTTCGCCGTCGGACACCTGCAACACGCCATGCCTGCCGTTCCTGGCGCCGTAGGAGTCGCTGTTCCAGGTCAACAGCAGATCGGGCCCGGAATGTTCCACGCGCAGCCCGAGAGGTGAAGGACCAGGCTGCCCCGCCTGCCCCGGGGGCGAATCCGGTGAATCCGTTTGCGGCCCGCTAATCATGAAACTCACGTCGATGGTGGTTTCCACCTCCATCGGCTCTCCGTTCAAAAGCGTCGGCTTGTATCGCCACTGCCGCACGGCTTCCATCGCCGCCGGGGCCAGCAGCGGATGGGCCGGCGGAATCACCTCCAGGCTCTGAACGGCGCCATCTTTCGCGATGATGGCGTGCAGGTGAACCACACCCGAGATCCGCGCCGCCTTGGCCAAGTCCGGATACGCCGGCTTGGGCCCGTAGGTGAGCAAGGCGGCCTCAACGTTACCGCCGACCTGGATGCGTGACGGCGCTCCCTCCAGCGGGGCTGGAGATATGGCGTCCGCGGAGACCGTCACGATCAGGGTCGTCTCGCCATTGTGGGTCTGCCAAGTGACCCGCAAGTGTTTGTCGAAAGCGCGGGCCGCCGCCGTGATCCTGGCCACCGCTTCGAACGAACAGGCATCGCCCACATGCACCGGCAGGGCCGCCAGCAGGTCGTTGCGCGCCTGGTCGGACAGCCCGCGCACGTCGATCCTCACGATGTGGGACGAATTCAACCCCGCCACGGCAGACGCGGCCCGCGCTTGGCCCGACCCCGCCGGCTCCGCAACAGTTGCGTCCGCCGCCCGGTCCGCCAGTTCCGCGCGCAGTTGCGGAGTCATCCCGTGCGCAGACCCCGCCGCCGCCGGCTCCGGCGCCGGGAGTTGGAAACTTACCGTTACCGTCCGCGTGCCGCCCGCCGAATCCTTGGCGAAATGCCAGTTCAGCACCGATTCCAGCACGGCCTTGCGCAATTCGTCCGGCCCGCTGACGATGCTCGCGTCTATTACATTGCCGCTCGAGTCCAGCCTCACCTGCGCCGCAACCGTTCCCTGCACGCCCTTGGCGGCCGCCTCGGCGGGATACCGCACCGGCGCACGGTGCAGCAGTTGGGCGCCGTTCAGTTCGACCGTTATCCCCGGGCCATCCGCTACCATCTGCGGCTCGGCCGCCAGCGGAAACGCAGCCGTTACGAACCAGCTCGCGGCGGCCAGCAACACCAGCCCCGCCGTCAACGTCGATATCAATCTCGTCCTGGACATCCGAATCTCCTTCACCACCGCCATCACCCTTTGTTTGAGATGCCGCTTGCGCAGAAACAGCGGAGCCGGCGCCAGGTCCGGCTCCATCCGCGCGCCCGCCACCGCCAGCAGCGCGTCCACATACTCGTCGCGCGCCTGCGTCCGTTCCACCACTTCCCGGTCCACCGCCTGCTCGCGCGCCAGTTGGATCTCGCCCAGCAGCCACCAGATCGCCGGATGGAACCAGAAAACGGCGCGCACCAGTTCTTCCGCCACCGTGAACGCCCAGTCGTGGCGCTCCACGTGCAACGCTTCGTGACATAGCACGGCGTCCCGCATCGCCGGCGCCAGTTCTTCGAAGTTCCGCGGCAGGAGCACCACCGGAGACCGCAACCCGAACGTCACCGGGCTGCCGATGTCCTCGGAGATGCGGTATTCCGGCCGTGGGCCGAACGCCATCGCCGGGCCGCGCCACAGCGTCGAGTGCCGGCGGTAGCGCCGCAGCTTCCCGAACCCCACCATCAGCCATCCAAGCCGCGCCAGCGCGCCCGCCGCCAGTATCAGGAGCCCGATCTCACCCGGCGCCCAGTGCCTCCCGGTCCGGGCCATCGGCACGGGCGTCACCGCAACCGCCGGAGCCACCGGCGCCGCCGCCGGAGTACTCACGGTCACCGTGGCCTGCTTCCACGCGCGCGTCTGCGGCAGCACCAGGCAAGCCACCAGCAGAAGCTGCCAGTAGGCCAGCCGTGCCTTCGGCGCGGCCGTTCGCAAGAGCGCCGGGATCACCGACGCCACCCCCACCAGCAGCCCGATCTGCAGGCTGTACGCCACCAGGTTGTCCCACACCAAGGCCGTATTCATGGCTTCCTCCGCAGCATCGCGATCTCTTCCAACTCTTCCCGCGTCAGCTCGTTATCCTCCACCAGGTGCACCAGCAGCGGCTGGGCGCTCCCGTTGAAGACCCGGTTGACGAATTCCTTCACCATCGCCCCGATCACCTGCCGCTTCGGCTGCGCGGGCCGGTAGACGTATGCCCGGTCCACCTCGGTCTTTTTCAGATACTTCTTCCGCTCCAGGATCTTCATCATGGTCATGACCGTGGTGTAGGCCACCTTTCGCCGCTCCAGCAGCGTCTCGTAAACTTGGCGGACGGTGGCGCTGTCGCGCTCCCACACGATCTTCATGATCTCCAGTTCCTGTCCGGTTAATGTGCCGCTCGGATGCCGCATACTAACTACTTAGTACTAAAGCCCGTGAATGTCAAGAAAAATCCTCCAGCCTTGTGTGGGGCACCGTTGAAAACGCCGGGCCACCGCCGCGCGGCTCCGTTCGGAGGCACGACCGGGAGGGAGTGGTTGCGCGCATCCGAACCGGGTTTTCATTGCCTTCCGTGGGCCGCAGGCCCATGGCGACAGGTTGGCAACCTGCGGCCCCGCCCGGGGGCACCCGGCAATCGGCCCGGCGAGCGAAGCACGCCCGCACTCTCGCCTGACCTGGTTGCGGCGATGCCGAGATGCGTGGCAACCTGGCAACCCGCCTTGGGCGCTTGCCAACAGCCGGCGTCGGGCCGATTGCCGGCCGCCTTCGGGCGCGCCGGGCCTGGCAAGCGCCCGCCGCGGCACTCACTCTCGCCTTGAGAACCCGCCCCCGCGTGCGGCGGCGGCCGCTCAGCGGTTATAATCTCCAGTCGGAAGGAGATTCTGCAATGAAGCTGCGATTCGCCGTGCTGCCGCTGGTGGCGGCACAACTTGGTTTTCTGGTGGCCGCCGAGGCCCAGCAGAAGAGTCCCGACCATTGGGTGGCCACCTGGACTACGGCGGAAACCCTGGTCCGGACACAGCCTCCGGCGGCGCCCGCCGCGCCGCCCAGGAACGCTCCGCTGGGGGCGCTGGGCTTTCACAACCAGACCGTGCGCATGGAGGCGCGCGCCAGCATGGGCGGACGCCGGCTGAGGGTCAAGATCGCCAACGCCTTCGGCGCGGTACCGCTGGTGGTGGGTGCGGCGCATATCGCCGTGCGCGGCAAGGATTCGGAAATCGCCGCCGCCTCGGACCACGCTCTTTCGTTCGCCGGCAAGCCGGGCTGCACCATCGGACCGGGGATCGTCGAGATCAGCGATCCGGTCGACATGACCGTTGCCCCACTGGCCGACCTGTCCGTGAGCCTCTACTTCCCTGGCGAAACCGGTCCCCCGACCGGCCATTCCACGGCGCTGCACTACACCTACATCAAGGACGGCGACGCAACCGGCGACGCCTCCATGGCCGATGCGCAGAAGACCCAGCAGTATTACTGGCTAGCGGGCATCGATGTCCTGGCGCCCGCGGGCGCGGCGGCGATAGTCGCTTTCGGCGATTCCATCACCGACGGCGCGCGATCCGAGACCGAG
>Ga0182027_10007787_pt1 | contig 15716 bp, 9 predicted proteins | sample 712E1DmetaG_FD_121300 | JGI IMG/M metagenome (GOLD analysis project Ga0182027, IMG submission 121300) | Permafrost microbial communities from Stordalen Mire, Sweden - 712E1D metaG (Illumina Assembly) | ecosystem: Environmental > Terrestrial > Soil > Wetlands > Permafrost | place: Sweden...
CTGACTGCAAAATCAAGACGTTTATTTACAACCTGAACAAGATCTTTTTTATCATGGTTCAAGGATGATTGTACTGATACAAACTTATAAAGGACAAGCTCTTCACCTTTATTGGCTAGAGCTGAAAAAGCATTTGCAATATATTTTGGTTGATCAATAATTTCAGCTGCAGCACTTACAGGATTGCTATCCTTTTTCAGAAGATACATCATCCCGAGAGCAACATGAAAGTCTGTCTTCATTGTTCTGGCAATGAGAATTCCTTTTCCCTCGACTACCTCACGATTAACCTCTTTCCAGAATTTTTTACCGTAGTTAGTGTCTTCATTTCTTACGTCGGCATCGATGTAAACTGTAAAATGAACTGCCGCTGTAAAATTTTCGGGTTTGACTGAATACCTTATTATACCAAGATCAGGTTCTGCCATGCTGAGGAATCGCTTTGAACTGACAGAAAGTGTTCTGCCTTTAGAAATAGTGATGATGAATTGTCTTTCGAGGAATCCTTCTTTCATATTCAGGATTCTTCTGAAAGATTCTATTTTTACTTTAGCCAGATCGATCTCGATACCATTTACAGAGATATCTATTCCTATCCAGTTTGGTGCATTCAGTACCTTGGCAAAGTATTCCGGGTAACCGTTTTTCCACCATCCGACTCTTGTTTTGTCAGGATAATAAATACCTGCAACATAACTTCCACGATGGAAATCTCCGCTATAATGCTCCTCAAAGTTTGCTCTTTGCCCCATGTAGCCATTTCCTATCGAAAAAACACTTTCAGATTCCCTGTTTAATTCAGGGTGAAAACCTTCTTCGATAATAAGCCAGTCATCTTTTTTGTAACAACTATTCATACCCAAACATTTATTCCATCTCACGTAATTTATCCATACTCATCTCATTAAGACCCTTTACGATCAACCGGGCCTTTGACAAAATCCCGGGAGAGCCAATCCCAACACATCTCATACCTGCATTAAGCGCAGCCTGAACTCCTGCTTCAGCATCTTCAAAAACGATACACTTTTCAGGTTTCACTCCAAGCATTTTTGCAGCAGTAAGAAATACTTCAGGATCGGGTTTTGCTTTATGTACATTATTTCCATCAGCCACGGCATCAAAAATACTTTTCAGGTCTAATCTTTCAAGGATCAGTGGAGTGTTCCTGCTGGCTGAACCAAGAGCCACAGATATATTTGCCTTTTTCAGTTCTCTGATAAATTTAAGACTTCCTGGCAATATCTCAGCAGGGGTCATCTTGTTTATATAATTAACATACCATCTGTTTTTCAGATCAGATAATTCCTCTTTTCTGGCTTCATCAACTTTCACATTCCCAATTTCAAGAATTATCTCAAGAGAAGCCATTCTGCTGACACCTTTAAGTCTTTCATTATCTTTTTCGGTAAAATGAATCCCAAGATCATCTGCAAGTCTTTTCCAGGCCAGGAAATGATACTTAGCAGTATCAACAATCACTCCATCGAGATCAAATATACAGGCCTCAATCTTCATTTTATACTTTGTGTTTTTACTTCATCGACATCTTTCACGAACAGAACAAGTGTTGCTGCGATGAACATTGATACGCCTCCAGTTACAAGAGCCAGTATACTTTCTCCACCAAATAAAGTTTTAACCAGGAATCCCAGAATTGTGGCTGCCATTATCTGGGGAATTACTATGAAAAAGTTAAAGATACCCATATAGGTTCCCATCTTATTGGATGGAAGTGAACCGGTAAGGATAGCATAAGGCATTGCCAGGATGCTTGCCCATGCAAGTCCGATTCCCAGTTCAGAAATCATAAGCGATTTTGGATTCTTTATAAGAAAGAATGAAATCAGACTCAATCCGCCTATAATCAGACTGATTGAATGAACTGTTTTCCGGCTCGTAATTTTTGCAAACGCTATGAGAACAAAAGCCATTATTGCAGCAAAACAATTATAAACCGCCATCAAAATACCTACCCAGTCAGCTCCTTTGTTATATTCTTTTTCAATATTTAACAACCTGTCTTTTACATTTGCATCCAATTGCAGGACATCCTGTTTTTTACTGTCGTTAAAGAATTGAACTACTCTCATTGTTGCAACAACATTCTTGCCTGCATCGAATTTCTTTTCAAAAACCACCATATCGGATTTTACATCCTCCAGATTAGTCCATGTTTTTGCCTCATCAAGTTTTGAAATTCTTTCAATTGTTTGCTTTAATGATAAGAAAACGTTGCGGTCAAGCTTCATATCATATTTTGTACTGGTCACTCCGGCTGTGGTATATATCCACATAGAAAAAAGAGCAAACCACGAGAAGAACTGAACAAAAGCCAGTTGAACCATTGTTTTTGGCATTTTGAAAAGGTCATTAATTATAATAACCAATCCATTGTCAGTTCTTTTCTTCATTGTTAAGACTCCTGTAACGAACTGAATAAGCCCAAAGATTATCAGTCCGAAACCAAGTATATAAACCTCGGCTTCCATTTTAAACATGTAAACCAGAAAGCTGATTAACAAGCCTCCAAGTATCCAGAAGAATGATGATCTGAAGAATCTGGATTGTGGAAGGAAATTTCCCTCCTGGATTTTTTTATTGTTTGGTTCATTATTTTCGGTTATGTTGAACTCAGCCATTTCTTCGGGAGAGTATTCTCTTGTTTTTAGAACAGTCCAGAGAACTGCCAGAAAAAATACAATAGCTCCGATTAAAAATGACAGAATAATATGAGGTGGAATCTTGCCCTCAGTTGAAATATTTGAAACACCAAACCAGTTTGTCAACATATAAGGTAAAGCGGATGCTACAACAGCACCAGTCCCGATGAAAAAACTCTGCATTGCGAAGCCAGTTGTTCTTTGCTCAGACGGTAGCATATCACCGACAAAAGCCCTGAATGGTTCCATTGAAACGTTTATGGATGCATCCATAATCCAGAGCATCCCGGCGGCAACCCACAAAACAGGTGAATGAGGCATAAAGATTAACGCCAGTGAAGCCAGAATTGCTCCGGTTAGAAAATATGGCCGGCGTCGTCCTAGCCGGTTCCATGTATTATCGCTCATATGGCCAATTATCGGCTGAATGATTAATCCTGTTACTGGGGCCGCAATCCATAATATGGGAATATTTTCAACCTTTGCACCCAGGGTTTCGAATATTCTGCTGACATTGGCATTTTGCAGAGCAAAACCAAATTGTATACCAAGAAACCCAAAACTCATGTTCCAGATTTGCAGGAAAGTCAAAGCAGGTTTTGATTTTTTCATACGGATATTTATAAAACAGAGTGTTGAAAAAAGGCAAGGTTTCTAGTCAAAAATAGAGAAAATGGTTTGATTAATACCCTTCATATTTCATTTATTTTCACAGAGATTCGTGATTTTTCTGAAGGAAAATCTCCTGAACTTTGTTTCAAACGTTTTCTGAAAAAAATAAAAAAATAACCTGTTCTCTTTTTTCGACTAATTATAGACTATTATGAAATGAAACCAGAATATATCTGGAGCAAAAAAGCAATTATTGGTAAAATACAATTTCTACTGCCAGAAAGGAAGTCATCTAGATTAAAGCTTAAGATTATAAGTAAATTAAAAAAGTCCATTTAATAGATAAGAGGAGTAATAAAAAAATATTCCTGACCTGAATTCGATAGTACTATTCCCTCACAGCACTTCCTTTTATAGCATAATACAGGATAAAAGCAAATAGAGGGATCGGTGCAAAAAACCCGATTGACATTGAATATTTATCAGCAATTAAGCCCATTATAGGTGGAAAAACCGCTCCTCCAACAATGGACATTACAATAAATGAAGATGCTTTTTTTGTTTTTGGTCCAAGATCTTTTATGCCCAGTGCAAAAATTGTAGGAAACATGATTGACATGAAGAAGAATACTCCGTAAAGAGCTATAAGTGAAACCCACCCTGCCTTAATACTTACCACAGGTAATAAAAGGCAACAGATTAACGCATATATTGCCAGCATCCTTGTCGGTTTGAAGATTCTCATAAAGAAGCTCCCTGACATCCGGCCAATCATAAACAATGCAAATCCGATTGACAGAAAATATGGTCCGTGGGCTACTTCAAAATGAGTTTCCTGATTAACATCTGTGACAAAATTGATAAGGTAACTAAAAACACCTGTTTGCGCTGCAACATAACAGAATTGAGCTATTACTCCAAGTACAAAATGGCGGTGTTGTGTAAGTGGTATATTCTTAATCGCTGTTTCAGATGTGCCATTGTATGAGTCTTCAACTGTGGTTTCTTCATCCTTGATTTCAGGCAGTTTTGTGAAAACAAATACCAGTGCAACCAGCAATACTACTCCACCTATTACGCAGTACGGTAAAACCATTGAACTGAGTTTCTGACCTTTAACTGTACTGTTATTGCCATAAATGAAAAGGCCGATTAGCGGACCGATTACCCAGGCTAAACCATTAAATGATTGGGAAAAATTAATTCTTCGCTCTGCTGAATCCTTAGGGCCAAGTTTTGTTGTATATGGATTTGCAGCTGTCTCAAGGGTTGCTAATCCGCATCCCATTACGAACAGGCAGATCAGAAAAATCCAGAAAGATTCAAATGAAGTCGTTGCAGCAATCAGAAATGCTCCACTGGCGAACAATGATAACCCAAGGATTATTCCGCTTTTGTACCCGAATCGTTTCATGAAATATCCTGCAGGCAATGCCATACCAAAATAGGCAGTGTAAACAGAAAATTGAATCATTCCGGACTGAGCTTTTGACATATTCAGCATATTCTGAAAATGCTTATTCAAAGTATCAAGCATACCATGCGCAATTCCCCAAAGAAAAAAGAGGCTTGATATTAGAATAAATGCCATCAAAAAACCTGATGAAACAAGCTTCTGTTTGCCTTCACCGTTTGTATTAGTATTATCCATGATTAAAATTAATTAGTCCTTACAAGATTATGATCATTTATGAATTTTCCAAACCTTTATTCCTGTTTTACAGCTCCTCCTGATTTTATCTGCTTTTAAATATTAATCCGGAAAGAATTATAAATGCATATTATTACGATTAAATTAGTTCGCTCTTTTATTGTATTATCTAACCCTTATTCCACACCGAAAAGATAATTCTTGAATAAGACATTTTGCCGACCTGATTTTTATATAATTTTGGAATTGCATCAAATCCGGCTCATTTATACAAGTCCGTTATGAAATTGATTTTTACCCTTGTTTTAACTTTTTGCATTTTAATTCCATTAGAATCCCAAAGCAGCGTTGCTCAAACACCAATTTTCAGACCTCCGTCAGTGCCTTTGGTTACACATGATCCCTATTTTAGTATCTGGTCTCCTGCAGACAGGCTTACAGATCAGGAAACAGTGCACTGGACCGGGGCAAAGAATCCATTGCATAGTATGATCCGGATTGATGGACAGACATTCAGGATCATGGGGGCAAGTCCCTCTTATATTGAACCCTTGAAACAGACCGGTCTTTCTGTGACTCCGACCCGTTCAGTGTATGAATTTGGCAGCTCCAAAATTAAACTTACGCTTTCTTTTACATCACCTTTGCTGACAAATGATCTGGACATTTTATCACGACCTGTAACCTATATCTCCTGGAATATTAGTTCAACTGACGGGCAGCCTCATGACGTTCAGCTATATTTTGATTGCGGCTCTGAAGTTTCTATAAATACAACCGAACAATCAGTAAAATGGGAAATACCTTCAATTCAGGGATTGAAAACGGCAAAAATCGGTTGCCAGGATCAGAAATATCTTAATAAATCCGGAGATAATGTCCATATTGACTGGGGGTATGGATATTTATCAGTTCCTCAGGAACAGAATGCCACTATCTCTATAAATTCAAGAATATCATTATTCAATAGTTTTGTGAAACTCGGTACATTACCTGAATCAGAAACCTTCGCAGCACCTAAAAGTGTAAGAGATGGCTTCATCTCGATGGCTGCAGTCTGGAACCCGGGGAAAGTAGGATCAACCGGAAATACGCAATGGGCTATGTTGGCTTATGATGATATTTACAGCATCAGATATTTTGAAGATGATCTGCAGGCATATTGGCGGCGTAATGGTCTTACATTTGACCAGCTTTTACAAACTGCGGCAAAAGATTACAATAAACTAATTAATTCATGTATCTCGTTTGATAAAGAATTAATGATTGATCTTGAAAAAACCGGAGGAAAAAATTATGCACAGATGTGCGCTCTGGTCTATCGTCAATGCCTGGCTGCCCAGAAACTTGTTGCCGATAAAAAGGGTCAGCCATTACTTTTTCCGAAAGAAAACTTCAGTAACGGTTGTATTTCGACAGTTGATGTTATTTATCCGTTTTCTCCATTTGTTTTATTATTCAGTCCCGCGCTGACAAAAGCTATGCTGCAGCCAATAATGGATTATTCTGCCTCAACAAGATGGAAGTTTCCCTTTGCTCCTCATGATCTGGGGCAATACCCATATGCAACCGGACAGGTTTACGGTGGAGGAGAAAAAGATGAAAGAGATCAGATGCCGGTTGAAGAGACAGGAAATATGATAATTATTCTGACTGCTTTAGCCAAAGCCGAAGGCAATTCTAATTATGCAAAGAAATACTGGCCTTTGATTGAAAAATGGGCAGATTATCTTTTATCAAAAGGATTTGATCCTGAGAATCAGCTTTGTACCGATGATTTTGCCGGCCATCTAGCACATAATGTCAATCTTTCGGCAAAAGCCATTGTTGCCATAGCTTCATACTCTTTTTTATGCGAATCAACAGGAAATAAAGAAATGGCTGTCGAATACCGTAGAAAAGCCGAAACAATGGCAAAAGATTGGGTCAGGCTTGCTACTGAAGGAAATCATACGCTTCTGGCATACGATCAGCCAGGTACTTGGAGCCAGAAATACAATCTTGTTTGGGATAAATTGCTCGATCTTAATCTGTTTCCAAAAGAGGTATTTCAAAAAGAAATAAATTTTTATAAGACGATGCAGGCTCCATTTGGTTTACCACTGGATAATCGTGAACGTTACACTAAGAACGACTGGATAACATGGACTGCAACACTGGCTGATAGCAAGGAGGATTTCAGAACTATTTTTGATCCGGTTTACTATTTTGCAGAGAATACGCCGAACAGGGTTCCTGTTTCAGACTGGTATATAGTTGACAACGCCCAGCAAAAAGGATTCCAGGCAAGATCTGTTGTCGGTGGTTTCTTTATCAGAATGCTGAATGATAAAGCTATCTGGGAAAAGTGGTCCGGCAAATAAAGATACAAATTCATGCATTTTCGGATCGAGCTCTTTGAATAAGATTTTTTAAAAAATACTGACTATTCATTTAATCATAAAAGATATGAAACAAATTAAATATTTTCTTCTGATTCTCTTTATATCGGTATCATCTTTCGCCATTTCACAGGATGAAACTGAACTAAAAATGCTTAATGAATTTCATAAGATCACAAGCGAGGAGATGATGAGCTGGATTCAAAAACTTTGTTCGCCTGAATTTAACGGAAGGTTAACTGGAACACCTGAATTTCAGGCAAGCGCAGCATGGGTCGCTGACCGGCTTAAAGAATGGGGCATTAAACCGGGCGGTGATGCGGGCAGTTATTTCCAATGGTTCGATCATCCCTATACGGTTATAAATGATATCGGAAGCCTGACCCTTAACATCCCGCTATCTGATGGATCGATCATCAAAAAAAATTATAGTTATCCCGATGATTATTATCCCGGAATGAACTCCGGCAGCGGAGAGATTACAGCTGAAGTTGTATTCGTGGGTTATGGAGTAACTGCTCCGGAACTGAATTATGATGATTATAAAGGGATTGACGTAAAAGGTAAAATTGTAATCATGAACAGGGATGTACCCTATACCGATCCCCGTAATCCTGAATATAAGAAATGGGTTGCCTACTGCTATCATCAGTATAAACTCGAGAATGCGGTAAAACATGGCGCAGCAGGAATGCTGTACATCGATGGTGCTCTGGCAAATCCTAATATTTCTTACGACCCTTCCATAATCGTATGCGGGATAGGTCCTCAACCACTTGCAGATATTTTTGCAGGGCTGAAAACATCAAATAAAGAGATCACTGATAAAATTATTAAAACATTAAAACCCGGTTCTTTCAGTACCGGCAAGAAAGTGACCATTAAAGCTAATACAACAAGGCATCCTGAAGGTAAGGGTTGCAATGTAATTGGAATCATTGAAGGGGCTGACCCAGTTCTGAAAAATGAGGTAATAATTATAGGAGCACATCTCGATGCTGTCGGAAACGCCGGGAAAGTTGTAAACGGAGCCCTTGATAATGGCAGCGGAGTCGTTGATATAATGGGCGCTGCTAAAGCCATGGCTCATTCAGGGATTCAATTGAAAAGATCTGTCATGTTTCTTTTCTTTGGAGGTGAAGAGAATGGTCTTCTTGGAAGCAAGCTTTATACTCAGAAACCTGTTTTTTCAAAGGATAAAACAATTACTTATATAAATCTCGATATGGCTGGTAATGGTACAGGGTTTGCGATAAGTGCAGGGAGTACCTATAAAGGATTACTGACTTATTTTGAACAGGCTAATACAAAATATATCCATCGTACAATGCAGTCATCTGCTCCAGTGCCCGGAGCTTATTACGGCCGCCCGAGAACAGATGGCGTTGTTTTCGAAATGGCGGGGTACCGGACTATGGCAATAGGAACAACAAACGGATATAAAAAAGTTTATTACCATCTCCCAGGAGATGATCCTGATGCATTGACCATTGATATTATGGAAGATGTTGCAAAGATGATATATATTGGTTTGACAAATATGGCGAACGAAATATCATTAAATTACTAACTGCCCTTTAATATTAAATTCTGACATTTTATGTTGAAAAGAATTAAGTCGATTGCTTTTTACTCGATATTCTGGCTTTGTTTCTTCGTTGCAGCAAGGGTTTTCTTTTTAGTTGTTCAGTACAAAGAAGCCTTGATGTATAAACCTTTGGAAATCCTTGGAACATTCTGGCATGGTTTCCAGATGGATATTTCGGTGACAGGTTACCTTCTTTTAATCCCACTGTTGCTTTCTATTCCCGGAACCTTTTTTAACGGCCGCTGGTATATGGTTTTTATGAAATTCTATACATATCTTCTGATAATTCTATTCACCGTAATAATTGTAATTGACGCTGAGCTATATACATATTGGGGATTCAGAATGGATTCATCTTTGATCAACTATTTGAAAATCCCAAAAGACGCGATGGCTTCTGTTGATACAAAATTGACACTTTATTTTATTATTTCATTTCTTCTCTTCGCAGGTCTTTCAATTTATTTATTTAAAAAACTCATTTATAATACTTTCGATAAATTTGAAAGATTGAAATACTGGTATTTTAAAGCAATTATTTTTATGTTGCTTCTCGGATCAATGGTTATCCCGATAAGGGGAGGATTCGGGGTAGCAGCGATGAATGCCGGTTTTGTCTATTTTAATGATAAGCCATTCCCAAATCATGCGGCAATTAATGTGGTCTGGAATCTCGGAAATTCAGCTGTTTACAGTCAGCCCGAAAAGAATCCATATAGTTTTGAAAATCTTGATGAAGCATATGCCACAGTGAAAATGCTTACTGAAAGCTCAGGTGAAACTGATACCATAATACGGCCGGGAAAGCCTAATATTTTATTAATTATTATTGAAAGTTTTGGCAGTGCAGTAACCGGAGTACAGAAGAATGATTCAACAATTACTCCCTGTTTCAACAGGATGATGAAAGAAGGTGTATTCTTTAAAAACTTTTATTCCGCTGGCTACAGGACAGACAGGGCACTTCCGGGAGTATTAAATGGTTATCCTTCATTAACGAAAAGCTCAATTATTCAAAACCCTAAAAAAACCCAGTTTCTTCCGGGTCTTGGTAAAATTTTTCTTAAAGAAGGATATAGTACAAGATTCTGGTATGGAGGAGATCTGAATTTTGCAAATTTCAGTTCAGACATCATTAACTCTGGTTTTCAGACTAGAATTACAATGAACAACTTCGATAAGAAATACCGAAATTCCAAATGGGGCATTCATGACGGGGTAGTTCTTGATGTACTCTATGATTCTTTAAATCATGCCAGACAACCATTTTGTGAAGGAGTTCTTACGCTCAGCAGTCATGAACCTTTTGAAGTTCCGATGAAAACTGCTTTTAAAGGAACCTCAGTTAATGCAAAATTCAAAAACTCTATATTTTATACCGATAGTTGTTTAGGAGCTTTCATTGACAGAGCGAAGAAAACTAACTGGTGGAACAATACGGTTGTTATCATGGTTGCGGATCATTGCCGACGTCTCTCACCGGAAGCCCCGGCATATTCTGATGAAATCTTCCAGATTCCGATGCTCTGGTTGGGAGGTGCTTTAGTGAAAAAGGGTATTACAATTGATAAGATTGGAAGTCAGATAGATATTGCAAAGACGTTAGCAGGGCAGCTTGGCTTTAAAGAGGAATTTCCTTTTTCTAAAAATCTTCTGACAAAAAATTCTAAATCGTATGCATTCTTTACATTTATCGAAGGATTTGTTTTTGTAACAGACACATCATACGTAGCTTATGATCATACGGCAGGCAAATCTGTCGCTCAGAAGGGGAAGAATCCGGAACTGACTGAAAAATATGGGAAATCCTATCTTCAGGCAGTATACGATGATTACCTCAAGAGATAATATTATAAATGAAAATACTATTCATCATCAACCTTGGCCATGGTTATTCAGCAACATTACCTGAAAGAAATATGTTCCGTGGATTACAAGCCAGGGGTGTTGACCTGACAGTTCTCACTCACTGGAAAACAATCGAATCTCTTGAACTTGAATCTTCTGGTATCAAGGTAGTCTATATCCCTATCATAAGAAAATTCGACATTCCTGCCATATATAAAATCAGAAAACTTATAAAAGCAGAGAATTATGAAATAATTCACATTACCTACGGCAAAGCAATAACCAATCTATTAATCGCATCCTGTTTTCTAAAGGTTAAATTCGTTGCCTTTCTGGGTTCTCTGAGTCTTCACTGGCATGATCCTTTCACGTACTTTTCATTTCTTAGCCGACGGATTGACAAATTAATATGCCTGAGTGATGCAGTTCAGGCACATGTATTGAAGCAAGCGCCAGCAAGAATGAAGAATAAGACTGTCAGGATATACAAAGGATATGATCCTGACTGGTTGAAGTACGTAGTGTCTGCCGACCGGAAAAAGCTCAATATTCCGGTTGATTCTCTTGTGATTTGCTGTGTTGCTAATATCAGGAAAATAAAAGGGGTGGAATTTCTTATTGAGGCTGCAGATTATTTGCCTGATGATTTGCCTGTCTGGTTTATTCTTGTCGGTAATAAAACTGATTCCCGCGTAATTATGAAAATGATCAGAAAAACAAAATACTGTGATAATTTTATCACAATTGGTTATTCTGATGAACCTCTTGTTTATACTTCAATTTGTGATCTTTATATACAGCCCTCTGTCAGTGAGGGTCTTGGCAGATCCGTAATAGAAGCGATGTGTTTGGGAAAGCCTGTTGTGGTAACTGATAAAGGTGGTGCAAAAGAGCTTGTTAATGAAGGCATTAACGGGTATGTTGTTCCTGTAAAATCGGCCAGAGCGCTTGCAGAAAAGATTACAGAATGTTATGAAAATCGGCACAATCTTCATATAATGGGAGAAAAAGCCAGGGAACGAATCCTGAATGATTTTAATCCACAAATAGCTATTGACAGAACCTATAATCTGTATGCAGATCTGTTAGGGGAAAAACTATAAGGAAGGATTGCAATCCGTCCCGGCAAAATCTAAAGTATATTTATTTCAACGTTACAGTCTCCCTCCAATACCTCGCTTTCCCGACTCCCTGAACATCAGGACTACCATCGTAAGCCAGACCAAAATATGCTGGTTTTTGTTCGAACAGAAGGTTTCCTCCATATAACATTTTGGTAACATTTACTACGGTGTACGAAAGTTTATCTCCAGATTTTCTTGTGATAAAAAAATCACCATTTGTTTCAACTTTATCATACACTATTTTTCCTGATTCATAAGTATATTTAGGTCTGCGATAATCTCTTATCATATCCATTCGCAGATCAGATTTGACACCTACCTGAATTATTTCATTCCCATTTGTAATCTCGACAGATAACCCTGGTTCAGCTTCACCTGTCTCTACAAGCTTTATACGATCCTTCCAACCAGATGCATCCACATCTTTGCCGTGAGGTACCAACACTGTGATAAAACCTATATGTTGCCCAAGTTCAAAGAACTGACCCGTATACTCTGCAATGAGCAGTTCATCGGTGAAATTCCTCTTCTCACTTTCAACTGATTCAAACCTGTAGTGACTTTTTGGGAAATAAATCCATAAATGATTATCGGTGTTATTTTTATAAGTATAGACAGAATCATACATGGTATCGTACCAATGAGCTCCTGAAGAGAGAATTTTTCGGGTGTGCCACATATTTGCAGCGGTGAAGTATTGCTCCTTCTTCCCTTTCATAATATCGAAAATAATATAAAGACCCGGATCTTTGACATATGCGATTACTCTGTCCCACTCATAACCCATGCTCTCATCAGTGACTTTTGTGCGGCTGTAATCAAAATCCGGAAGTGTAATGAAGTCCACTTTGTTTGTCCTTACCTGCCTGTAAGAACCTGCATTATGGACAAAGTCCAGGATGGATTGTCCCTGCACTGGAGTCATATTTGTCGTACTATATCTTGTCTCACCCTGCTTCTGACCCATAAAGATCTTTTCAGGTCTAACTACCAGCCTGTTATGGAAATAGTCCTGTCGATAGGCTCCGAAAGGACCACTTGGCATATAATCTCGATAACCGCCATCAGCAAGCAGAACCGAACCGTTATTCATAAGAAGCGCTATACTGTTTTCATCAGCATGTCCATGTGTCATTTTTTCCTCTTCGACAGGTATGCCATCGCGGAGATAATTGCGGTAGATAAGCCCGCCATCTCCTTCATCTTTGTAATTCAGAAGAAGAAATGATGATTTCGCATCCCATCCATTACGCATTACAATTTTCTTTCCCTGAACATCTTCCATTACCTCCTGACTAAGGTTTTTCGGAATTGCCGGATCAATATTGTCAGAGCCTAACCTGTAACAGTCGAGCAGTTCATAAGCAAGACCTGTGGCTGTTTTGTTATTAAAATCAATAAATTTGTTTCCAATAACTGAAGCTGCCCACTTTAATTCCGGATTTGAATAGATATTGGCGGCTGTTTCAAAATAAACCAGCCATCTGTCCCAGTTATCATTCATCCTGGAGTCGCCAAAAGCAGCAATCATTCCCAGCGGAGACATCAGATTAAGAAAGTAATATGAATAATAATACATTACCGGAGTTTTGAATAGCTCTTTTATCTGTTGGTTTGAATCAGCATAACCGATCATGGAATATAGCCAGACAGCGTGATAAAGCATTGCATCCTCAATTTCCCAGTGACCCCAGTTATCATAGCCGATTGCATGTTCATAAGATTTCCATTTTTCTGATTCAGAAATATCCGGCAAAGCACGGACTGCCCATCCCAGAGTCTCTGCACGCAGCGCGGATCTGTTCATCGCTCCCCACTCCTGTGCCTGAAGCAGGTAGTTTATATTATGAATTATCACTTTCGTCATATGTCCGGTTTCGGCGCTTGTCAGATAACCCTTTCTTTTCAGGATCTCGAAGGGTTTTATGTACCTCATCGTGGTAAAAAAGTCGGGCAGAGCAGGAATTCCTTCAGAATAATCGGGTCGTGCTTTTGCGGCAGATTCAGGATAATATTTTGTATAATCATCATATTTTAAAAGTATTGTCTTAGCTCTATCGGCATATTTTTTATTCCCTTCCAGTTCAAACAATGTTGCATAAATAGTTGCGGCCTCGAGATACCTCGAAGGAGGACGATAGCCGAAAACATTCATAGGATCGATACTTTTTATCCATGACTTTTCAAGAGAATCATATTTATCCCATGTCCAGTCAGCGGCAGCACGGGCAAATTCAAGGTATTTTTTAAGAGGGATTTTATTTACCGGTTGTGACAACATCGATAGAGATAGAATAAATGTGAAAAGGATCAGAATTAATCGTTTCATGATATTATTTTTTTAAGACTTTATTCCATGAATCAAAAACATAAAAAATATTTTCAGGATTAGCTGCCGGACCGAATTCACATTGGGCTATTACACCACCATTGGAATAGAGATTATTGTAAACAAGATTGACTGAATTTTGTATGTCATTCCTGGTACCATTCGGAAGAATGTTCTGCCGGTCAATTTCTCCCCAGAATGTTATCTTGCCTCGAAATTTCTCCCCAAGCTCTTCAATATTCATACAGAAAAGCTGGCTGTTGAGAGCATCTATACCGATTTCAATCAGGTCAGGGATTATTTCTGAGATATTTCCGTCCGAATGCATGAAAACATACTTATTATAATGCCGGGCTATCTCAGCATAATCCTTATATAACGGTTTGTAGTATTTCCTGAAGTAATCGGGTGATACGATCATTCCTTTCTGCATCCCCCAATCATCCATTATTCCGATCGCATCAATATTTGTTTTTGCCCATGCCTCAACTTCTTTTAGATAATGGCTATGAATGATATTTAAAAGTGCTTTCATTTCAGGAGAATCGAGAGCAATATCCATCATTGCCAGTTCTGTTGTGCGGATGAACTGATATCTTTCAAACGGACGGACCCATGAATTTGAGTAAGTGAATTTATCGGTGGTTTTGCAGAAAGCATTAACTTGTTTTATATCAACAGCTAGCATTTCTTCGGGCGGGTTCAGCGAAGGGAGCTGGTCCCATGAATTTATGAGTGGTTCTGCAGGAACACCGATCAGGCCAGCCTGGATATTTAAAAACCTGCAGCCCCATTCATCTGTATAATATCCCTCATCATACCTGTTTCCTGAATATTTTTGTGGCTTTGTATACATCCCAGCGGCAGCAACAATATCATCCGGATATTCATTTGCCAGCCTGGTTACTTCTCCAGGATATCTTTTTTCTGCCCAGGGCAATAACCAGCATTGTCTTGGGATTCTTTCCGGATAATCGAACTCAATTGTACGGATGACAAGTTCCTTTGAATTCATTCAATTGTTGTATTATATAAAAGTAGTTTTTTTATTTTTAACTGTTCATTCCTTTTGCTACTTCAAAAGAAAAGAACCAAAGAAAAAGAGGCCCGAAAATACAAATTAATGGTGTTGCTACAGACAGGCCCTCCGGAAATGGCGAGAACCGATCAAAAGGAACAAGTTACAAATCAGCGTAAGTTTTACAGGAAGTATTATTTTGCGAGCTCAGCGAAACCAATTAAACCTAACCTTCGGGTACCTCCAGGATTTCTTCTCGTATTCATAGCTTAGGCAAAGGATACTAGAAGGAGGATTAAGCTGGACAATGAAAATCAATTAAAAAATTACGATTAAAATATAGACTAAAACTGAAGCATTGAAAAATGATTCTGAATAACAAAGAATATGATTACCGATTTAATTATAGACATCCTCTGGAATTACAATTTATTATCATATTCCATCTCTTTCTTTTTCTTCTGATTACCGAATGTATATGTAAAGCCGGCATAGATTATTC
>Ga0182027_10007788_pt1 | contig 15716 bp, 17 predicted proteins | sample 712E1DmetaG_FD_121300 | JGI IMG/M metagenome (GOLD analysis project Ga0182027, IMG submission 121300) | Permafrost microbial communities from Stordalen Mire, Sweden - 712E1D metaG (Illumina Assembly) | ecosystem: Environmental > Terrestrial > Soil > Wetlands > Permafrost | place: Sweden...
ACCTTCAGCCTTTCCAGTACCAGAGAAACACTCTGTATGGGGGGCAACCCTTCAGCGGGCTATTGGGATCGATCTGATAAAACCTGATTCGCAATACCTGTTCCGGGAAGTAATGGATTCCTTCTTTTTGCTTGAAGAGAGAGATCGTGGAAGAGAACGGAATGCCGTGTTCCGTGTTTTACCGGATCCGGGCATTGAAAGAGACCTGCTTCAAAGCCGCTGGCGGCACCGTAAAAATGATGAGCGATACCGATGTCCCGGGAGTTATCAATGACTCGCTTGTTCATTATTATCACTCATTAACCTGTTGCGATGCATCACACGGGTTTTTTATTCATGAATGTGGTTACGGTCAGAAGCATCAGTGTGCTGTTGTCGTTAATCTTGGAATAAAAAAGAATAGCCTGATCTGGTTTACAGGGTAGGATCCCCCGGATTGGTATTCTGGTGTGGTTCGTCCGGAACGGTCCTGCATATCATCATTATACTGTTGCACTGATAGTCCGCTGCCCTTCTACAATCCGACGGAATTTGACGCCGGGCTGCTCGGGGATCCTTGCAACCAGCGCAGTCCGCTCTTTCCCAAATATTATTGCCCGGAGCGTGTTGAGTGAGAGGGTAAAGCTGCCGACATTGAACATCTCGATATTAAGCGCCTTCCCTGACAGGGAAACCTGTGCAATCCCGCGGGTGATGCCGAGGTAATAAGCATAGCGGTGAGTAAGCTCCTCGACCTGCACGGCCATGCCACCGGAAACCGCCCGGACCAGATCCGAGCGCCTAAGGGCAAATCGTTCGCCGCAGATATGCAGATCCAACACTTCATGGAGCGTGCCTTCGCTGTCAACAGCTCTGCATCCGGTCCGCTGGAGATATCCTGCTTTTTCCATCATACACAACCACCTTCTGTCGTATACTGGCGTCAGTTCAGGGAGTATATAACGGGTCAGCGTGTGCAGGGTGAAAGTGAAAGATAAGTCAGGTTATCCAAAATCGATTATCCGGTATCAGGGCACTTTACGGGACTTATCCATGCAGGCATTCAGGACCTGCTCCATAAAGAAGAGCGTCCCGTTGACTCCTGCAAGAGGAACGGGTGCGAGCCTCACAACACCTCTCAGGGGAGGCGTGATACCATAAAACGCCCGGTTGCCGCTCACGGACCGTTCAAAGGAGGAACCAAGGACAAGATCAGGATTATGCTGCCCGATTATTGTTTTTACTTGTGTCAGTCCTGTCACCAGAGCGGCGGGATAGCGGGATGTACCGCCCGGGTTCCGTGTCCCGAGAAACCGGATGTCGGCATCCAGATAGTGGTCAAGCGCCTGTGCAGCAAATTCCGCATACGATGCCCCGGCAAAAATCACGACCGTTGGCGGATCGAACCTCCGCAGGAACTTATCGCAGATGCGGACGGTCTCTTCCTCCTGCTGCGATAGTTCCCGAAGAACAGGATCGATATCCGATTCCTCAAAGGCAGTGCCCAGCCTTTCAAAGGTTGCCCGCAGGGTGCCAAACCCAAGGGTCCCGCCAAGATACTCACCGACACTGCTCCTGAAATCCCCGTTAGTACCAATTGTATATATCGAGGCGGTGCGGGTCTTTTTGAGGGCATCGCGGCAAAAAACCGTGGCAACCGGGACAGATGCCAGACCGAGCAGCCGCCGGATTTCCTGCAGGTTTCCCTTAAAGAATGGATCGATCAGGCAGACCCCGTCGATATTCACCCCGTCAGTTGCTGCATCGGTCTGCGGTGCGAGAAGCGAGATGGCTTTGGTGTAACCTGCTTCCACGTCTCCCGAGAATCCGGGGCTGTCCACCAGAAGCACATCGTGCTCCGCGAGCTGGGACTGGATATCCTCGCCAAGGATCGCAGGGACGCAGGTCGTGATCACCGCAATACGGTTGCCGGTACCGGTAAGCTCTCCGATTACTTCGCGGAGCCGGTCTTCCGATCCGAAGATCACCTCGTTTTCCAGGATAAAGGTGCCGTGAAGGGGTGCATGCAGGAGCGTCGTGGGATAATAGTAACAGCCGCTGGAGCCGTGGATAACGACAGTCATACCCTCGAACCCCGCAAGACCGGCTGCAGCCCCGGTCATGGCACAGGGCCAGAGAGGGTTATCGCATTCAGGCATGGATCGCCCGCCTCCAGCGGTGGAGCATCCGCCGTATTCCCGTAGTACCAACCACGGGATGGACCGGCAGCGGATATGCTTCCGGGTTCCCGCTGACGCGGATATGCAGGGCATCGGCAGCTTCCCTTGCTGCCTTTGAACTCTCGGGATCCATGACCGGCCCGCAGAAAACCCCTTTTGTATCGCCAATGTCAGCAAAGTCTGCAAGGACCTCTGCCTGGAGAGCCTGCTCGATTCCGAGTGCCCGTCTCCCGTCTATCCTGCAGGCATCTGCAATGGAATTAATGAACGCAAGGGTATCCGAGAGGCCGGTGGGGAACGACGGGATATACGGTGTCCCGAACCGTTGCCGGAGGTGATCCCCGACCGGCACCAGCAATGGGTTACGGAGGATGTTGAGTTGTGCAGCGCCCAGTGCCGGAACATCGTCAAGAGAGAGATTATGCACGAAGCGTATCCCCACCGGCAGTCCAAGCAGGGCAAGGAGCCGCACCACTTCGGCATAGTTCTCCTCCACCTCGTATTCAAGATTTTTTTCCCCGATGATATTCACGCACGGGCCTGCCTTTGAGGGTTCTTGTAAATCCGCAAGCGCGATAAGGGCGTTATTGACGCCGTCCTGAAACGACCCCCCCAAAAAGCCGTCAGTAGGAACGGGGATAACCGGTACCGGCCAGTTCCGGCCGCAGACAGCTTCCACATCATCGCCGATGGTAGCGACAATGCAGGTAGAGAGAACAAAAACTGCCATAACATCCCTCTCGCAGACGGACTGAATAGACCGGGCAAGGGCGTCTTCGCCGCCAAAAACAATGTCGCTCTCGCCAAGAGCGGAAGATACAATGTCCGGGAGGGTTGCCCGCTCATTGTCGGGCATCGTCGCGTGAAAGAGGGAAAAATTGTGGTGGGCGCATCCCCGGGGGCCATGGATGATACTTGCAGCATTAAGAACCTGGGTCGTTACCGAGAGTGCTCCCGTGAGGGTACATCCCCCGGACCTAGATGTATGCATAGGCGAGGGTTTCAAGTTCATCGATCTCGAGAGGGTTGGGGATCGTCAGGCTGGTATTCTCCATGATCCGGGTGGCAAGCGAGCGGTAGCGGGAAGCCTGCGCAGAAGCCGGCTCATACTCAATCACGGTCTTCCGATTCAGTTCGGCGATCTGCACTACACGGTCGCGGGGGATGAATTCTACAAGTGTGCTGTTCACCCGCTGAGCGAACTCAGCGACCAGTTCCTCTTCCTTCGGCTGGCCCTTGGCATTGCAGATGACTCCGGCAAGCCGGCACTTGCTCTTTATACGCGACGCCAGCCGCTTTATTGCTTTGCAGATATTGTTCGCCGCATAGAGCGACATCAGTTCGCCCGACGTGACAAGGTAGATCTCCTGTGCGTACCCCTCCCGCATGGGCATGGCAAAGCCCCCGCACACTACATCGCCCAGTACATCATAGAGGATGACGTCCCCCTTGAGCGCCCCGAATTTCTCCAGCAGCTGGAAGGTGGCAATGATGCCCCGGCCGGCACACCCAACCCCGGGTTCCGGCCCGCCGGCTTCGACACACCGGACACCGTTGTAACCCTTGAACACAATCTCCTCAAGCGAGAGCTCCGCATTGCCCCGTTCCCTCACAAGATCCATCACCGTCGGGATGAACGTCCCGTGCATCAGCATACGGGTGCTGTCCCGCTTAGGGTCGCAGCCGATCTGCAGGATATCAAGCCCCATACCGGATAACGCGGCAGAAAGGTTGGCCGATGTCGTAGATTTCCCGATACCTCCCTTGCCATACAGGGCGATCTGCTTCATGAGGGTACCATGGAACGGCTGTTTATATGAGATTTACTTAAGATAACTCAAGTAAAATGATTTTCAATAGTAACTGTATCTTTCCGTTTGATTTTCCTTTCTTTTTTTAAGATAATTTTGCGCGGACAGGATTATCCTGTCCTGCCATGGTTCCCCAAGGCGGTATAATTTTTATTTTACTCTTGCCAGGCAGTCAATTTGACCCTTTGAGATTCTCGATATTGCAAGTCTGTATGCAATCATTGAAAACACCGTTATTATGGTCAACAGAAAAAGCTATTTTACACGCACTTAAGCAATCTGAATAACTAAATTTACCAGGACTGCCCTGTCCGCCTCCGGAAAGGTTTGTTGTATTTATCCGTTGAGTCAGTTGTGTCTGAATGGCTGTAATGGTAGGTATTGTTGTGGGTACTGGTGTTGGTATTCCCCGGGCGAAGGTTTCCAGCGACCCCCGCTTGTTGATCTTATCTGAAGCCGGATTGTATATCCATTCTGTTGAGCTTACACTCCGTGGGTTATTTGCCCCCGGGGATAGCATATCGGATTTTATGAAATAGGAATTATTCTCATTCTCGTTAACTTCCCACGTGGTATGCCCATCACTACCGACAGTGCCGTTAGCATAAAAAACCATTCCGTTCAGCCAGGAGCCGATTATTGGATTCTGGTTTGATGGGGTTGTCTCAATGGTCGTAAATGCAGGTTCAGGTGCAGGTGCCGATGTTGGCGATATCGTTATTGTTTCAGAAGAAGTAACGCCGGTATTCTGATTTAAATTAACGAAACCTATGATAATGAGAACTGCCACCAGTACTGCGATAATGAGAGCTGCCATCAATAAAAGGATAACAGAGAGATATTTCATATCCTCCTTTTCATCTGGTTGGCGATAAATTTATCCAAAACGTGATGAAACGTCCAGGGTGATCGCTGCCCCGCATTGACAACAGCGTCTCGCCATTGCGTTTCTTTTAGCATTTGTCGCGATAGGAATGTTTTTCGCAGAGTATAGACCACACTTAATGGTTTATGGATTACCCCATGAAAAAATGGAATGCAACCGGTATTTTAATCGTTCTGGTTATCGGGATGGTTTTGATGAGCGGATGCACAAACACCGGATCCACGAGCACGGCTCCGGTGGCAACACCCACTCCACAGATCGTTAACGAGACGGTGCTCGTAACTCCAACCCAGACACCAGCGATATCGCCGAATTCGACATCCGTATCCGTACCTGGGACCAATCAGACACAATCAACCCAGGATCCGATAATCGGTTCCTGGCTGAACGGGATGGTATTTAATGCTGATGGCACAGTTGGCAGTGATGGGTATACCACCTGGAAAGTAAACAAGAATGAGAATAATTCCTATTTTGTAATAAGCGACACCCCCTCTCAGGGAGCAAATAACCCACGGGGAGTGAGCTCAACAGAATGGATATACAATCCTTTTTCGGATAAAATCAATATACGGGGTTCTTCCCAGACCTTCGCGCGGGGAATACCAGCACCCACACCAATACCTACCGTTACGACCAGTCAGACACCAACAACTGCGGTAACCTTCTCTGCTGAGGATAATCCCGGCTCACTTACGATCCTCACCGGTGGTGGTTTGGGAAGTGACGTAACCGTGTATATTGCTCGTGAAGGGTCGAACGTCCAACCGATCAACACCGATCCCTACGCGAATACTGTAGCAAATCAGAACCCGGGGTACATTCAGGTAAAAATGTTACCCAGTGGGGAGACACCGACGGTGAGCCTCGCGCCTGGCAGTTATATCGCGTATCTGCCAGCCAAGAGTGGTGGTGACCCGGAGCAACAGTCATTTACGATTAGTGCAAACAGCAATACCGTCGTAACGTTTTCAGGGTATTCCTACCGTGCTTCTTCGGGCGGGGGATGCGGAACAGGATGATTCCGCTGGTGTTACCGGCAGACACAGATGCGGCAGCAGGATCGATAAGATGATGGTTTGCAGACACTGGTTGAATTCCTGAAGGAACCGGAGATGGAGGATCCCGTCCGTGGCCGGCTTGCCGCAGTTGCCGGGAATCAAAACACCTACGTTTTCGTCGGCAACGTGTAATTCATCGGCGGTGATAAACACCAACAGAAACGCAATGACAGAATCTGCCGTGAATGCTGCAACGGGGTTTCATCCCCCGTGAGGACAAACAAGTAAGTATATCATCGATTAATAAAAAGTGAGGGAATATGAAAAACTGGCAAATTACGGGACTCTGTGCAATTCTGACACTTGGATTTTTACTGATCGGGGGGTGCATAAACCCGTTGTCTGTGAGTACATCACCGGCGGCAACACCCACTCTGCAGATCACTGATGTTGCCGTGCCCGCAACCCCGTCCCCGACAACAATCGCGACACCAACGGCCAAATATATGGTAGGGGATATTGTCTGGAGAAATGAGAGCAACTATGACACCGATTTGCACAGGTCAAGAGGTATGATCATCCTCCAGGTAAACGCACAATCTTATAATTATCAATATATTTCGAAAGATGACGGAGACCTACTCTGGTCACAAATCTACCCGAATACAGAAATCGATACTATTGTATCATTTGAAGGGATCTACCCTCGTAAAGTGGACCATGTATTATCTATTACAAGCCAATACCCGAGCAGGGCTGCATATGAAAAAACAATATCAGAGGAATCGTGTAATTTATCTTCATACTGTCGGATCTGACAACGAGATATCGGGCAGAGTACCAGGACCGGCAATGACAGCGGGAAGAAAAGATCACGCTGACATTGGGTAAAATCCTGAAGGAACCACAGATGCAGGAGCTCATCCGTGGCCGGCTTACCGGGGTTGCCGGGAGGTAAAACCTCTCTTTTTTATCGCTACCAATAAAAGGAAGTTACATTACGGAACTGATTGCAGGGTGTCCTTATTCGGGTTCACGAAACAGGGCAACAAAGAGCATCACGACCGGTATCACTTCCAGCCGCCCGATCCACATTACCCCGATAAAAATCCATTTTGAGATCACCGGCATATCCGGCGAGACATAGCCGGTTGAGATCCCGCTGGTCGAGAATGCCGATACCACCTCAAAGACCACTTCCGTGAAGGAGAACGACGTGAGGTGGTACTGGAGGACGGCCAGCGTTGCGACAAAGACCGTGATGACCGACAGGATAATGACAAGCATATTCTTGGCCGCTTCCAGCTCAGCCGTTGCCTTCGGGATAATGCGCCCCTCAATCTTGAACGGGATGAGTACTTTGCCGCTCACGAAAAGGCGGCGGAACCACCAGACAAGCGCCCGGATGGCAAGGGAAATCCGGCTGAGTTTGACCCCCCCCGCGGTGCTGCCGGAACATCCGCCGATAAAAGCAATCATGGCAAGGAACAGGAGCGTGACGCTGGCCCAGGTGTGCAGGTTCACGATCTGGAAGCCGGTCGTGGTGATTGCGGAGACTGTCATGAACAGCGCCTGCTCAATTGCCAGAAAAAAACCGAGATCCCCAAAAAACATCAGATCGTATGTCAGAACCGCAATACCGATCATAATAATGATAAAAAAGAGTTTGATCTGTTCGTCGCCAAAGAGGCTGAGGCGGCGGTTCTCAAGGACCAGGTAATAGATCTTGAAGGGGAGGGCGCCGGCAATCATTACCGGTATAAGCAGGAGTTCCAGAAAAAGACTGTTGTAATAGAGGATCCCCTGCTGATGTATACAGAACCCACCGCTGGAAATGGCTGCAAGGGCAAGGTTTACCGATTCCCAGAGCGAAAGCCCCGAGAACAGGATAAGACCGATTGCCATGAAGGTTAAAAAACCGTATATCTTCCAGAGCGACCTCCCGGTAGCGATCACGCTTGGCATCAGTGCTTCCTCCCGGCTCTCGGTACGGAAAATCTTGGAGGGGAAAAGACCGGTACTGCTTGCCGTGGTTATGGCAAACGCAACAATCCCGATCCCGCTGATCCACTGCATATAGGACCGCCAGAAGAGAAGCGTGTGGGGTGCAGAGTCAACAACGGGCATCATTGAGAATGCTGTGCCTGTCCAACCTGCCATCCCTTCGAAGAGCGCGTCAGTGAAACTCATATGCAGGCCGAGCATGAAGGGGATCCCGCTGATCATGGCGCAGAAGAACCAGAAGAGGGCAACCGAGCACAGGGCCGTTGAGAGACGGACCCCGCGCTCGCTCTTGGGGATGCTCCTGAAGACGATCCCGAGAAGGAAAAAGATCACCGGAACCGCTGCCATGGGGAGGAGCATATTCCATTCAGAAAAGAGCACGGCTATGGCAAGAGGGACACAGGTAACCGGTGCAACAAAGACGAAAATATCCCCGAGATCGGCAATGATCGTGAAAAGATGCCTGAGCCGCCGCATCACTATTTGGTTACCGCGAGGACGCTATTAGTGTTTGCCAACAGAGGTGATGGTGCAAAAAAGGTGAGAGGAACAACAGGAGCCCGTGATTACAGGCGGTTTGTCCACAGCCCATGCACATTGCAATAAGCCCGGGCTTTCACGTTTATATCGGAAATACAGAACTCGGCTTCGGGTTTTTCTCCGGGTAACAACCATTTGACAGAGACATTGTTTCCGCTCCGGACCTCTATCCACTCGATATAATGCTTCTCCTCCATCGGGTGGGGCACCGACCCGACCTTTACGAGGATCCCCTTTGCCGATTTCTCAACAACGGGCACGTGCTTCTCCTTCCCCTGGTCGCTGTTCTTTTCCTGCTGAAGCGTCATGGGTTTTCCGCAGCAGACCATAGTACCACCGGAAGCATGAACTACTTTGGTTATATTCCCGCACACTTCGCATTTATATACTTCAAACAGTTTCGTCATAATCTGGTTCTCCTTATTCCATGGTTAGGTCACAGGATGTTATTCTCTTTATGCTTTCGGGCAATCTCATCTGCCAGCCGGTCGAGGGCCGCAAACGTCTTTTCATCCGGGAGTCCCTTCACCATGACCGGTTCAAGGACCTCTACCTTGACATGATCGAGCATCTTTACAATCGTTTCGGGTACCTTGCCTCCCCAGCCATATGACCCGATGACCGATGCATACCGCATCTTGGGCTTGAGCAGGTTTGTGAGGTAGGCAGCAGAGACAACCTGGGGGTGCGGGCCGAAGAGCACGGTCGGAGTGGCAATGACCACGGTTGCGGCATCCACGAGCGAGAGGGCGAGTTCCCCGATGTCTGTATGGGTCAGGTTGAAGGGTCTGACCGTAACACCACGGGCTATCAGGGCTTCAGTAAAGTGCTCCACCATCTTTGAGGTACTGCCATGCATGGACACGTACGGGATCACCACTTCGTTTTTCACAGCATCAGAGACCCAGTCGGCGTAGGCTTCGAGGATCAGGTGCGGGTTTTTGTGCACCGGGCCATGGCTCGGGGCGATCAGATCGATTTTGAGGGCCCTGATCGTTTCGAGATGGCCCCTGATACTATTGCGGAACGGCATCATAATCTCGGCATAATACCGCTTTGCCGGAATGTAGAAGTCGGCCCGTTCGGTCACGTAGAGGTCGCTTGTCGCTGTATGGTACCCGAAAAGGTCGCACGGGAAGAGGATCCGGTCTTCCCGCAGGTAGGTGACCTGCGTTTCGGGCCAGTGAGTCCACGGCGTGAGGATGAACTCGAGCGTTCGGTCGCCGAGCGTGAGGGTTTCCCGGTCCTTGACAACCCTGAACTTTTCCACAGGGAGGTGGAGCAGGGCGATGAGCAGGTCCCTGCACTTCTCGTTCGTCACCACCATTGCATCGGGGAAAAATTCAAGGACCATAGGAAGTGAGCCGGCATGGTCCTGCTCTGCATGGTTGATGATGATATAGTCGATGCGATCAATCCCCAGTTTGACAAGGTTGGAGATCAGGTCGAACTCCTTGGTAGGGTCAACAGTATCGATCAACGCGGTCTTTTCGCTGCCCCGGATGAGGTAGGCATTGTAACTGGTGCCGCTTGGCAGGGGGATGAGTTCATCGAAAATCCGCCGGTCGAAATCAAGGGCACCTACCCAGAAGACCCCCGGGACAATTTCGCGGGATACCATGGTAATCAGCTCTTATGCCTCTTTGAATAATCTCTTCTCCGCACCACAGACAGGGCAGACCCAGTCAGCCGGTAGGGCTGAAAATGGTGTTTCTGGCGGAATGTTCTGTATCGGTTCACCCTTTTGCGGATTGTATTCGTGCCCGCAGATCTGGCAAATGTATGTTGTCATCAGATAAAACCCCGAAAATACTGGTTGTTACAACAGTAGCGCAGAGAATTGCAATAATGATTTCGATAGTGCATGCCCCCCGTACCGGCTCTTATGGAGGAACAGGGGGGAGTGCTGCCGGATCTTCGAGATGGTACCGTTCGAAAAAGAACTTGAACGACCGGTTATGCCGGGCGGCAGTTACTGGCGAGAATGACTTGAGGATCTCGAACATGAAGTCAATCCGCGAATCGTACGTTGACGGGATAAGGGCATTGAAGTCCTCTTTCGTGAGCCCGTCGGTCGAAGGGAGGGATGGGAGGCCTAACTTCTGCAGGGTTTCAACGGTGAGCCCCGCATAATACCAGCTCTCGATCTCCATGATGACAATTACGATACTGCCCCCGTTGATATTAGAGAACCAGTGGTAGAGGAGCTGTTTCTTATCCCTTACCGATCGCTCCGTGTCGATATCCGCGACGAAGATATAATCATTCTTCATCTCTGCCAGACTTTTTAAGAAATTATTCACTTTAAAGCGCTTGATGCAGGCATACGGGAGGATCTCAACGGAATCGTATTGAGGCACAATGAGGGGTTTTATAATCCGGCCGAAGAACCGGACATCGTCTTCGCCCTCAACGAGGATAAAGAGCCGTTTTTTCATGAATCAGAGCCCCAGCAGGTTCTGGACATAGAGCTCTTCGATCCCGATCTCATTTGCAAGAAACGTCCTGACCTCTTCCTTGTCGCCGGGACGGGAGATGATGGAGAAACCAGCGCTGTCCCGCGAGATGAGCAGGAGGTCATCAAGCGCCGCATGCTTGACCACCTCGGTGCTGTGAGTCGTGATCATCACCTGTTTTTTCTCCGAGGCCTCCTTCATCATCCGCATTAAGCGGGCAATTAAAAACGGGTGGATGTGGCTGACGGGCTCCTCGATGATGATGAACGGCTTTTTCTCGAAATAGAGCGCGATGATCATGGCAAAGATGGCAATCGTCCCGTCCGACAGCGAAGCGGCCGGCAGGTCACGGCTCTTCGTGTACCGCTCCCGCATAGTCAGGATCAGAGAGACATCCATGAACTTCTGTACGGAGAAATCCTCGACAAACGGCAGGACGTCGCGGAGCAGGTTGGAAAATTTCCGCTTCTTTTCCGGGTTCTCGAGAATGGTCTTTACCACGAGGGCCAGGTTGCCTCCGTCATCGTCGAGTTCGCGTTTCCCGGTGATGAGCACGCCTTTCTTGGGAAGTTTCGGGTCGATATCATAGATCGCGATCCGGTCGAAGAATTTCTCAAAGTGGGGGAGCGGGTACCCGTAGAAAGTCTCGAGAAGGAGGGTCCGTTCCGGGAGCCGTTTTCCCCGGAAGAAGAGAGGGATTACGTCGTTCTCTGTCAGGGGGCAGCCCGCAGGAATGTCCACGCCATACTGCACTTCCCCTTTCTCGCTGGAGACCCGTATTGAGCCCCTGCCGATGACCTGGGTTTTTTCCTTCCGGTTGCGACCGTTCCCGCAGGATGAGACCTCGCAGCCGATGAGAATCTGGTCGCGGACTATGGAAAACCCGTCACCGGTTGCATTGAAATGCAGTGCAAATTCGTACGAGGACTCACAGGACCGCACCTCAAGCATCGACTCCCCCTTACTGGTCCTGTCCATGACTTCTTCCGCGTTGTCCGGTTCGTAGGTCACCTTCACTACGAGGTCCCGCTCATTCCCTATCTTTGCATTCCGGATATAATCTGCTCCACCCTGCATGGCGATGGCATTGACGACCCCGTGACGGGCGATATCCCGCAGGAACTTAAACACACTGATGAAGTTGGATTTTCCCGCCGCATTAGAACCGATCACGACGTTGAACCGGGACAATGCCACGTCAATCTCTGAAAAACTCTTGAAATTTTCGATATGGATCTGCTTTATTGGCATAGCTGCTCCCTTTAGTCATCGTTACTTTCCGACAAAAAGAAGGTATTGGTGAGCAGGTAAAAACCGGTCAGATCACATACGTGAGGTTATTGAGGACCATGATCCCGTAATTGAGATACGCGAGCCAACAGATCCAGATGAAGGAGGGAACCAGCAGCATTCCCCCATAAACAGAGAATCCAGATACGTGGATGATTGCGCACAGGAGCGTTGCCCAGAGGGCAATCATGCACAGGGAGGCGAGGAAGATCGAATGAAGACCAAAAAAGGCAAAGGCCCAGAGAAGTGTGAACAGGAACTGCAGGCAAAACAGGATCAACCCGAACCTGACTTCATACTGCTTGGTACCAGACTGCAGGATAAAAAAGAGGGTAAGTCCCATGAGAAAGAAGGAGACCATCCATACCGGTGAAAATATCCATACCGGGGGCGAGAAGACCGGCTTTATGAGACTCTCATACCAAATGGGCATCCCCACTCCTATCAGGTTAGGATACCCCCCGATATAATCCCCGATAGGAAGATCAATAATTACGCCTAATGGCATCCTTGACAGAGCAGGATATCCCCCGATATAACCGGCAAGCAGGCATACACCAAGCGCGACTATCAGTGTCAGAAAGGTTTTTGCAACACTTTTAATCGTCATGTGTTTCGTGATAGCGATTTGTGATACAGGACGATATATATTTGCTTGAACCTGCGGGTTACCTGCACAAAGACCTGAAAAAACAGTTTATTTTCCTTTCCGGGCAGACCAGAACGGATCAATCCAGCTGAACATGCCATGTGGCTGCCGTTCCGGAAAGACTCCTTCTGCCACCGATTTTACCTCTTCAACAGAGTAGAATGCATTCGGGTGGAACTGCTTGATGATCCCGATCACGTGCGACAGGTCCTGCCGTTTGATGATGGTGAATACCATTTTGACCCTGCCGGTACCCCCTTCCCCGTCAATACTGGTAACCCCATAGTTATGCGAACGGAGAAACTGCATGAGTTCCTGCGGGTCCTCTTTGGTGATGATACGGACACTGGTCAGCCCGAGTGAGATCTTCTCTTCGACTGCCATTCCGATGAATGTACCGGTCGCAAATCCCGCGCCATACGCAATATAACAGACCACGTTCGTCATGTTATTCATGACCTGCCCGATGGCCACAAGCCAGATGATCACCTCGAAAAACCCGATCGCGGGCGGAAGATACTTCACACCCTTCGAGAGGAAAATAACCCGTATTGTATCGAGCGTCATATCGCAGACCCGGGCGGAGAAGATCAACAGGGGCACGATGATATAAGTGAACAGGCCGGATGAGAGTACTGCGTCGACCATGCTTACCTAATGTTCCGGGCAGCAAAGTTAATAATTTGTGGTTACGGCATCATCCGGCGGGTACTTTTATTAGTGGAGGGGAAGAACGGATCGTGCCGCAAAAAAACGAAACGGTCAATTCTCTTCTGTGGTAGCATTGGTGACCACGAATTTTTTTACCCAGGTGCCTTTATGTCCGTCTCTGATATTCAGGACAGTGATGTTCCACTCCCCGGCGGAGGCTCCACGGCTCGTTGCCAGGTCAAGATTACAGGAAATCTTTGAGGAATCCATGGACAACGGCTCGTCACAGACCAGCTCGGTTGAGTTTTTCATAAAGCTGACTTTGACCTCATCCCTGAAGTTCTGACCGCTGATTGTCAAAGGGACCTTATCGTTCAGCGCTCCGGTAACGGGATACATCCCGGCGATAACCGGGGACGCTTCCCCTATGGTAAATATTGCCTGCTGTAAATCAGACTGCCCGTCAGGATTGATCACGATGAGGTTGTAACTGCCATCACTCTTTCCGTTGAGGTTGAAGAAACACGAAATGTCAAAAGCCGTTACCGAGACCCCGGTGGCATTTATCGGAGCGGAACCGGTCTTGTACAGTTTGACCACCGCACCGTCCTGGAAGTTTGAGCCGGTGATGGTAACACTCACGACCGTATCCCTGGCAGCAACGGTGGGGGAAATTTTCGAAATGGACGGGGCATTTCCGGAGGGGTTCCGGGTAGTTTCCGACAGGCTAGTCGGCGTGATAACCGGAACGATCGAAACCACGACGTGGCCAACCTTGACCGTATATATTTTTTCCAGAGTTATCCGGGAACTCTTTTCCGTCCAGTCGCTGGACCGGTAGCCCCATGAGCCGTCGGCATTTTTTTCAATAACAGCCCGTGTGTACTGATCCGTTGCTGCATCATAATTCAGAATAAGATACAGGGTGGAAGACGCTGACGAGGAGGCAGTTGCGATAATATCCCCCTCGCCATACTTTGCCTCCGGGTGTGCAGGGAGGGGAGTGGTTGTTTCAGCCGAAGGGGATTCATTGGAACAACCGGCAAATATCACGCTAAAAACCAGAAGAAGAGAAAATAAAAGGCAAAACAGGTAATTTCCTGTCATAGTCCTATCTTAACGCAGTGATGTATAAGATTTTTGCCGGGACGCAGAAATAACAGGCTTATGCCCTTTTGTGTACTCTGAATTATCTTTTCCCGGATACAGACGCGGGTCTGGCAGGTACAGGGATAGATGCGTAATTCCGTGACAAGGAGATAGGGAAAAAAAGGGAGCACGACTACAAGGGTCAGCAGCGAAGAGATGCATATTTACGGGACAGATGGTGTTGCAGGTCGTGATTCGTTCCTGCGGATAAATAAGCGAAGCAGGAAAATTCAGGTCCTTTTTTTCAGCACCTCCCGTACTGCCTGTTCGCGCTCCATGGTACTCAGCGTCCGTGCAGCTGTTTTCCCCTCAAACACCGGGGAGTTTCTCTTAAAAAACGTTCCAAGCGCAATGGGTGCATCGCCATTGTAGTCCCATTCCCGTGCCTTTGCAAAGGCTGCCTCAAAACTCGCCGGGTCGTGCCCTTCCAGATCGTAGATACGCGGCGAATAATAATCGGCGGCAGGGAAAAACGTTGCACAGATCTGGAGCACGTCGATAAACGCAAATCCCTTATGGCCGACACCCTCACGGATCAGCGTCCGCAGGAGATCCATTTTCTTCGAATACCCCCGCGCAACGTACGTTGCACCGCTCGCAAGCATCAGTTCAAGGGGATTGAAGGGATCCTCAAGAGTCCCGAGCGGGGTGGACTTTCCCTTAAAACCCCGGGGGGACGTCGGAGTATATTGTCCCGTTGTCAGCCCGTACACACGGTTGTTATGGACAATGACCGTGAGATCGATGTTCCGTTTGGCAGCAAAGATAAGGTGGTCAAGCCCTTCGGCATAACAATCGCCATCACCGGCACAGCAGATTACGGTCAGACCGGGGTTGGCAAGCTTGAGACCTGTTGCTACCGGTATTGTCCTGCCGTGGAGGGAGTAGAACGAGTTGATATTGAGGTAATCGGCGATCTTTGCATGGCAGCCGATACCGGAGACCAGCACGACATTGTCAAGGGACTGCCCTTCCCGTTCCATGTCGGCAAGTACGTTCTTCAGCGTGTGCTGGATGGAGAAATTCCCGCAGCCCGGGCACCAGGTGTTCTGGGTATCCGTTATCAGCTGGCGGCCGTTCATGAAAGCGCCTCCCGGACCTTTTCTCCCAGGAGTTCCGG
>Ga0182027_10007790_pt1 | contig 15713 bp, 16 predicted proteins | sample 712E1DmetaG_FD_121300 | JGI IMG/M metagenome (GOLD analysis project Ga0182027, IMG submission 121300) | Permafrost microbial communities from Stordalen Mire, Sweden - 712E1D metaG (Illumina Assembly) | ecosystem: Environmental > Terrestrial > Soil > Wetlands > Permafrost | place: Sweden...
AATCTGCAATCTCAAGTTGTCGGCTTCTTCGCGGGTCAGTTGGAAGGCAAAGTCTTCTGGAAAACGGTCTATATTCCGTCGGACGGCAAGATTTAAATTGCCGGTTTTTACGTCGTAAAGCTCTGCCAAATCCACATCGATCATGACCTTGCGGTCACGGATCAGATAAATTCGGCTTTCGATACGTTCCATCGGGATCAAAGCCTTCATAAAATCCTCCATCGTGCCTGGAGGCCGCAGATACCCCCGGACAACGGACCAGGGGTACCTGCCAGGCGCTCCACAGAGCCGGGACGTTCTTTGTTAAGCGGCGGCCGCTTCAACGCCTTGCTCCCTCGCTTTTTCTTTGAATTGACCTCTCTGCCTGCCTTCGCGCATCTGCAGCTTGTCGGCGGCTGTCACCGCGCCTTTAAGTCTCAGGTTGTAGCTGCCGTCTTTGTTCATGAACGCCACCCCGACTTTGGGCCAGGGTCTTTGGTCTCCAGTCTTGAACAGATTCCAATACGGTTTTGCCATGATGATCTCCTCTCTTGATGTGACGTTGCGTCTTTCAGTGGCTTGCTGAAATCTTTTCTTCCTCGACGTCCGCCTGCGCCTCCGCCTCCAGCGCCTCTTCCTCCTCCTCTTTGGTCGGCAGTTCCACGTCGACCAGAAGCGGCACCTCCGTCGACACGGGGTTCACCTTGGGAACCGGCGCGGCTGGATAGAGCCGGTTCTTAAAGACGGACTCCTTGAAATAGCGGATCTTTTTGGCGCGCACGGGCGGCGCGGCTTCGACCATCACGATCTCGTCTTCAGGGGAGAGCTGCATGATCTCTTGAGGAAGGAGCAGGGGCCTGGGGATGGCCGACACCGAGAGGCTCTTGTATCCTGGATCAAGCGAGAATCCCCTTTGGCGGCTTTCCGCGCGCGTGTCCACGTCGAGCCCGCAGTTCCCCACCAGTTTTGAGATGAGCTCCGCCGTCTCATAGTTGTTGGCGGCGAAGGTCACCCGGATGCGGGAATTGCCCATAAAAACGTTCATCCCGGAATGCAGGTAATGGGCTTCCAGTTGAGGGATGTCCTGGACGATCAAAAGAAGCCGGACACCATAGCCAGCCAGATAGGCGATCCCTTGCTCAAACTGTCTCATCCGTCCGAGACTTGGGAACTCATCCATCAGAAACAGCACCGGGTGCGGTTCCTGCGCCGGGTCGGGCTGCTTTTCGGTCATGATGTCGATGGCCTGCTGGTAGAAAATCTGCATCAGAGGACGCAGGCGCTGAAGGTTGCCGGGAGTAACGCCGACATAGATCGTGGTCGGTTCTTTCCTGAGACGTCGCAGATCAAAGTCGCTGCGTGCGGTGGCCGCATCGATCAGAGGATTGGCCCATAGTTCCAGCGCCGCATTCAATGTTGAAAGCACCGCGCTTTGCTCCTTGTCGGCCTTCTGGACAAAGGAATTGAGCGCCATGTACGCGGTCGGGTTCATGGACTCCCGCTTGGCCTGCAGGAGCCGCTGGATTGTTTCCACGAAGTTCCCCTGTCCGCGGACGGTGCGCAACAGACGCCCGAAACTCAAAGAGAAGGATTCCGTGATCAAGTGGAGGGCCAGACCCACGAAGAGCGTGCGCGCCTCCTGCGTCCAGAATTCCTGCTCCGGCATGATCAAGTGCGCGATCCGCTGGATGTCGTCGATGCGCTGTCCCGGCTTATCGCTGATGAATTCGAGCGGGTTGTAGCAGTGAGTGCGGCCGCCGGGGTCGCCGGGATTCCAGAAGAAGACCCTCTGGCCGTGCTTCGCCCGGAAGCCGCTCGTTTTCTCGAAGTTCTCCCCCTTGATGTCATGCACTATGGCCGATCCCGGCCAGTTCAAAAGATTAGGAATGACGATGCCGACGCCTTTGCCCGAGCGAGTGGGGGCGAAACAAAGGACATGCTCAAAGCCCTCCGCCATCAGGAATTCGTTATTGAAGCGCCCGAGCAGGATTCCATGGCTTGCGCGAAGGCCCGATTTGCGCACGTCCTGTTCCGTCGCCCATCGCGCATCGCCGTAAGGGCTCATCTTCCGCCGTTTGAAAGCCAATACCCACAGGGCAGAGATCGTCAGTCCCGAAAGCAGCCACGAGAGAGAAATCAACTCTCGAATCTTGGGAGCCTTTCCATAAAGCAGCGTGTAGTGAACAATCGTCCACGGGCCGGCACTGGTGGGCGTGCGCAGGGCCAGACTGATAAAGAGCACGCTCGCCAGCCACAAACAGGCAAGGACAGAGATCAACCCGAGAGTGAAAAATCCAAATGTCCGGGCGCTCACAGATTGCCTCCCGCGTAGTAGATCTCGGAAACGTATCGCCGCCCGCCTTCCCCGCGCTTCACCTGGATCACGACCTCGATGATCCGGCGTACGTACTCCATGATCTGCGGCTGGTCCAGGGCCATACCTGCCTGCATGACCATGAGCGCAAGCTGCTCAAAGGCCATCGCCGGAGAATCCGCGTGCAGTGTGGCGATGGATCCCGGGTGGCCGGTGTTGATTGCGCGCAGGAAAGAGAAAGCCTCGGCTCCGCGCAGTTCCCCCATGATGATGCGGTCGGGCCGCAATCGCAGCGAGGCTTCGAGGAGCTGTTGCGGCGTCACCCGCGCTTGCCCCTGCTCGCCGCGCGAAGCCAATAAATGAACGCGATTCGGATGCGGGATGACCACTTCTCTGGCGTCTTCGATCGTGATGAGGCGCTCATGGATCGGGATTTCCCGCAGGCAGGCGTTCAGGAACGTTGTCTTGCCCGTTGAGGTCCCTCCGGCGATGATGATGTTTTTCCGTCGTTGCACCGCTTGCCGGATGAAGTTCCCGTAGTCCCCCTGGTTGTAGGCGGCCGACAGAGTTTCGTCGTGGTGATGTGATCCATTTTGCCGGACTGTTTCTTTGAAGGCTCCTCCGGCCTCGTACGTTTTGAGATCGTAGGCCAGCGACGACGGTTTCCTGATCGAAAGACAGACGTCCTGCGCCGCCGGAGGGAGGACGACCTGCACGCGCTGGCCCCCCGGTAAGGCGGCTGAAAGGATAGGCCGCTCCGCGCTGATCTCCTGGCGGGTCCATTCCGCAATCAATTGTCCGAGCGCCAGCAAGTGCTCGGCGTCGAGTTCCGGCATTGAGACCCGGTTCATATCGCCGCCCTTTTCAATCCAGACTTCGCCCGGCTTGTTGATGGACACTTCGCTGACGCCTTCCTGGTCGAGCCAAGGGAAGATAGGTTTTAGGAATGTTTCCAAAGCTACTGTGCTCATTGGATCACCTGATATTCCTGACCGCCCACGAGCGCCGGATCAAAATGGAGATCGCGGGCCACAAAGACTTTAATTTCAATACCTTGCCGCACCTTGATCGTCGGTTTGATCTGGGTGAATTGCTGCAGCACGGTCCCGGCGGCGCTGTTGAGGCCGTTGGTGATATTCTCGCGATACTGAGCAAGCGAATTGTTCTGATCCAAGGGATTTACGCCGACGGTCGAAGCGGCGCCGCCGATGACGCTCAAAAGACTCGCGGCGCCGAACATCGCCCAGAAATGGTAATTGACGCTTCCTTCGATGCCAGTCCCGCCCAACGGATCGGTTCCTGCTGAACCCAGTTGAACGTCGACGCCGTCAGGTCGGATGACCCGCTGCCAGAGCACAAACACGCGGTTCTGACCCTTCGCCACCGCCGAGTCGTACTGCCCGATCAGGCGCGATCCCCGCGGCAGGAGAACATTGCCGCCTATATCCGCGTAGACGTCATGGCTCACGAGCGCCCGCAGCAAACCCGGATGATCGGAATCGATGGAAGTCTCCAGGACCGCATCGATCAGTTTCCCCTGCCCGATCAGATTGTCGCGATCGCCAAGAAGTGATGCCTGGACGCTTTCAGCTAGGGATGGACTGAACCCGCGCGGTAGCGGCACTCCCGTACCCGCCGAAGGATTCTGTTGTCCATTTTGACGATCGACCGTCCCGCGGGGCGTTGTGTCAGGATTCGCGGGTTCGTTGGTGGCCTGTTTGTTGAAGATCACCATCGGCGATTTGCGGCGGATGTCCATGAGCGATTCGCCGCCCGCCATGGATTCCGTTGGCCTTGTCACAAGGGTTTCAAAGGGGACCGAGGTTCTTGCGGTGGCCAGGGCGGGCGGCAGCGCAGGCATCGGCTCGCTGCCGGCTGTAACGGTCTCTTTCGGATGCGGGCTCCGGCAGACCATGACCCCCACCACGGCCATGATCCCCAGAAATCCGACAATCATTCCGTAGCCTTTCTTCGGGGAACCGCCCACAATACTTGGAATCTGTCCAAGCGCGCTTGCCGGGTCCGGCGCTCCTGTCATGTTCGGTGAAGTTTCATTCATGGTTTTCCCCAATTGGCGTCTATAGAGGGATCGGGCCCCGGATCGAGTCGGAGCTTGTTGGTCACGGTCGATTTCTCATCTCCGCTGCGCAGCACGAATTTCTCCCCCACGCGCTCGACGACCATGTACTGGCCTTCCATCCGGTAATTAACCAGGCTCTCCTGGCCGTCCGGGCTCACCCAGAAGACGGCCGGAAGGTCCGTGTTGCGCGGGTTTGAGAATTGAAGGAAGGTGAAGAGGCCATCATCAAAGACGCGTGAAGGCCGTACGCTTTTGTCGCCTTTGATCTTGTAGTTGAAGTTGAAGGCGGCCGCGTTGGCGTCTTTTGTTCCCGCGCGCGACGATAAAATAACGTTCCTCTGGGGGTATTTGAAACGCACAAGGTAGGCCATGTCTTCGCGGTGGGTCGCGGATTCGGCGACCAGTTCAAAGAGGTACGTGCGCTTCGTCGTAATGACGGAAACATTGGTGCGGGCGTTCGGCGCCATCGGTTTGATGAAAAGGTGTTGCCCCGCCGAGACGATCTGCCAGCCGACGGTGTCCCCGGCGGCCACGGTGCGCACGTCCTCGTTGTCCGCCAGCTCGATATCGATCTGATACCCGTAGTAGGCGGCGATCTTGTAGACCTGATTTTCATTGAAGACGAGCGTCCGCACGCGGCTGTCGAGCAAGGTGCCTTGCGGTGTCGATTCGGCGAACGCGCCGACGGCAACCATGAACATGCAGCCAATGGCGAGCAAGGTACGCAGAGTCATTCGGTGACCTCCTGATCCAAGCGATAGCTTGTGACATAGAATCCAAGCGGGTTGATCAATCGGTCCGATTCCGAGGCCGGAGCGGGGCCGAACCGAAATCCGACGAGCGCCACCCATTCGCTGGCCGTCTCCGTCCCAGAACGGTTCTTATCGGTGGCGATCAGCCGCAATTGAGCCAGACGTTCGTTTAAGAAAGAGATCGACTTTACCCGCACGAATCGTTTTGTTATCTGTCCATAGACCCGGATCGGACTGTGGGGATTGGTCTGCGCGATGGACTTATTGAATTCCCTGGATTCTTCGGGGTCCGACATCAATCCGACCGCCGTGTAATTTTCGGCGAGGCCTGCCGGGTCATAGGTTTCCCTGCTGATGACATAGCGGGCCAGAAAATACTTTCGAGCGGATTCCTGATACGTGACCGAGTTATCGCCCGTCAGAGGCGCGATCGTCGTGACCGCGCCGGAGACTTCCTCCTTGATGACGAAGGGAACAGAGGTTTTGAGCGGGACAAGTCCGACCAAAGCCAGGGCTTGCGCTACGGCAAGCCCAAGCGACAAGAGCGCCGTGACGAGCCAACGGTTTCGACTCACAAAGATGGATTGATAACGGTCGGCGTACCAGTCGCACGCCGCTGCATCCATTTGAGATGGAACGACCTCAGTCATACGGCGCCTTCCTTTGAATTGGATTCCTTGCGCTTGAAGAGAGAACCGGCTTTACCGAGACTCCAGCCGCTCCGATGCGCGACTTTCAGCGATAGCGTGCCGAGGGCTTCTTTGGTCTGCGTGGCGTGAATCTGCGCTTTACCCATGGCGATCCCTGCCGCCATGCCGGCCAGATTCCCGTGGTGCAGCTGGAGTCCCCCCACGATGCCGCTCGCCATGCCCATGACTTGGTGCAGCAGGAGCCACAACACAATCAGGCACAAGATCACGTAGACGCACTGAGGGCCTCCGTGGCCGGTGTGGGTAGCGAGCGTTGTCTGCAGCTGCGATATCGCGTTATCCACGATCCCCAACATCAGGCTCAAGATCGACGAGGTGAATACGGGGATCAAAGCGAAATTGCAAACCTGCCGCAGATATCCGGCGAAGAAGTCCTTGGTTGAGGAGAACAACAGGAACATGAAGAAGAGCGGGGCCAGTCCCAGGAGGACCGCCAGCGCCAGCTTCGCCAGGATGAGAAGATACAGAGCGTATCCGACCACGATCAGCGTGCAGTAAAAGACGCTGTACCCGATGATCAGAAACCCGAGCGTGGTGAAACCGGCGTTCTGGTTGATGGCGTTTGCGCCCAGGATGCCCTTGTCGAAGACGTCGCTCAGCATCGCGTTGGGATCGTAGGAGCCGCCTGTAATCGCCGCGATCAACTTCGCCGGACCGCTCGTGAAGACGTTGTTGAAGAAGATGGCGAAGGTGTCCCAGTGGGTCGCGAGCGCCGTCACCACCGTCATCACGAAAAGATGCCGGACCGCGCGCGGGATCGTGAATTCGAGTTCGCCCGTCAGGACCAGATATCCGAAGATCGCCGTATAGAGCACGAGGGCCAGGGTGATTTCGGTCTGGTGCGATTGCACGACAGCTTCATAAGCAGTCTGCGTGAAGGTCGCGACGACGGCGTCAATGTTATTCAGGAGATTGGTCGTGAATCCGGCATAAGGACTCGTCATGGTTCTCCTATTGGGCGAAGAATTCCGCCTGGGCGGCATAACCGTTTGAAGCCTGGGTCTGATTCCCGGCCTGCAGGCGCAGTTGTGCGGCCTGTAGGCGCAGCATTTCGCCATTCAATTGCGCCACGCGGATGCTCACGGCTGTGTTTAAGTCGACAGCGGCTTTTAAATTATCCGTCTGATCAATCCGGCCTTTCAGGGTATCGATATCCGAGAGATATCCGTTCACTTGATTGAAAGTGCTCTCGCCCAGGGCCGTTCCCGTCATGCCGTCCGAGTAGGATCGGCTGTAAGCGGCGTTCATGCGTGGATTGGAGGTTTGCAGATTAACTGAAAGCGCCGGATTTTGCACCGCATATCCGGCTTGCGCCTGCTTATAGGCCTGCACTTGGGCCGCGTCGCCGGGATTAACGCCATGTCCAACCATGTTGGCGATATCCGTCCAACTTGTAGCTCCCCACCCGTTGACCGGCGCTCCGATGGCGCCCATTCCATAGTGGCCCGTGACCGAGGATAGTTGCTGTTTTAAAAGTCCTACCTGCTGGGCCATGGTTTCCAATTGCTGCGCCATTTGAATGGATTGCTGAAGCATTTGGGTTATCGCTGCCGTGTCGATGACCGGCAACTCGGCGCGCACTTTCCTCGGGAGCAGCAATTCGGCGGACAAGAAGAGTGCGACGCTCAGCGCGATGACGCCCAAAGAGCGCTTCAGCATCATGCTCAATGAAGAACCTTTACGAGAAAGGTCATGCGGCGCGGACTTGGGTTTCATGGTAGTCATCCAGATAAATCGGCAGCCAAATCGATGGATCGTCGCCCACCTTGGCCCGGATAGCGTCGAGCTTCCTCACGGTTTCAGCGCGGCCTGAGAGCACGGATATCGCATCCTTCATCCCGGATAAATCTAATCGGGCCACAACCGCCTCTTTTCCTTGCTTGATCAAAAAGCATCGGCTTGCGGGATCCAGTTCACGCACGATCTGCAATTCCCGCTCTGACAGCTTGAACGCCGTTTGGTAAGTTTCAGTGGCTTTGCTGTTTGGTAGGTAAATCTGCGTCGCCGATTGTTGAACCAGGGTATCGCTGATCGCAGACTTGGAAGCGTCTTCCACGCTCTGCGTCGCGAACACGACCAGGGCATTCAGTTTGCGGAACGTCTTGAGCCAATCCTTGATCTTGGGGGCAAATATCGGATTGTCGAGAAGCGCCCAGGCTTCGTCCAGGACGATCATGGTCGGCGTTCCATCCAATACCAGATGAATCCGGTGGAAAAGGTAGAGGAGCACCGGCGCCAGCGCCTGCCGGCTTTGGAGGATCGGACCCATTTCAAAACCCGCGATGCCGTTGGAGAGATTTAGGACATCATGCTCGCTTGCGAACAGGTTCGGGAGAGCGCCGCCCGTATGCCACATCGCGAGGCGGCCGGCCAGCGTTCCCGGCCCCGGCATACCCAGGAACGGAGCGACCTTGGCGATCGTGCGGTCTGCAGGCGCGAGCTTGTAGTTTCCGTTCACCGCCTGAGCGACTCGATCCGAGTCCTGGCTTGTGAAGGGTTCACCCAGTGTCGTCACCAGGCTTTGGAGCCATTCCATCAGAAAGGTTCGGTTTTCAGGCGTGTCCGGAAGTTGGAGCGGGTTGAATCCCGATGACTGCCCCCCACCCAGAATTGAATAGGTCCCGCCGATACTGCGCAGGAATATTTCCGCGCCCCGGTCTTTGTCGAAGAAATATAAGCGGCAGCGGTACTTTTGCGCCTGGGCGCAGAGGAAATTGACCAGCACGGTCTTGCCGGAGCCCGTGGGACCGATGACGGTTGTGTGTCCGACGTCGCCCACGTGGAAATTGAAAAAGTAAGGCGTACCCGATTGGGTTTCAAAGACCGTGACGGCGGGACCCCAGTGGTTGCCGGCGAGGCGACCACTGGGGAAGTTGTGCAGCGAGGCGAACCCGGCAAGGTTGGCGGTGCTCACAGTCGAGCGGCGGGCGATGTACTGGGCGTTGGCCGGGAGCTGCGCCCAGAAGGCGGGTTCCATGTTCAAGTCTTCGCGGACGGCGATAATGCCGAGGTTCATCAATTCCGATTCGATGGCGGCCACCGCGTCATTCAGCTCATCCAAAGAATTGGCCACCGGCATGATGGTCAAATGATGATCGCCGAAAGCGGTCGCGCCCGCCGTGGCGTCATCGAGCGCTTGCCCTATTTCCGCCATCTGCGAAACCGCCGGGTCTTCTGACTTTTCCAGGAGGCGCCGCTGCTTCTGCATTTTTCCCACCGCCGCCTGCCGGTGGCTGTACAGGAAGGATTGAGTGATGACCCATTCAAAAGGCAGTTTAAAGAACCCGTCGAGCATCCCCGCCGCGGTTTCGGGCCCGTATTCCTTTATAGAGATGACGGCCGCGAGCTTCTTTCCCGTCGCGCCCCGGCACTCGATGGCGTTCGGCCCGAAGAAGAGCCGTTTGGACGGCAGGGTTCGGGCGATGTCCATGGGAGAGACGAGGACCGGACGGTCCTCCAAATTGAGGAGCCGCGACAAAAATGCCTGCGGCTCCGAAAAGCGCCCCATCGGGGAACGCTTAATCGTCAGGGCGCGCGGCCCGTAATCCGCTAACGCGGCTTCGAATCGCCGCCGGACGTCCGTGAGGTCGCGGCAGGCGCGCGCCAGCTCATTGCGCCGGTGGGCTTGATCAGCCCGGTGAGATAGAGAATCCAGAAACTTGTGAAATCCACGAACGCTTCCTCCTTGGCATTGGCGCACGATAGACACCGTGAGCTGATTTTCAAAAAAGGGTTGCGCCTGGCTTCGCTTCTTCCAGCGTTCATTCAGGTCCCGGGCAAATCCTGTAGTGAATGTTCCCTGCGGGCAGGCGGGCTGCCGCCGACGGATCGTGTGGAACCATAAGCCGTATTGCGGGTTCGCGATGGATTTGAACAGCACATTCCGAAGAGCTTTTCGGAAGTCCACCTCATGGATGTCCGCGTTTTCAGCGGCGAATCCCTCAAGCCGCAGGACCTGGACCAGTTCGTCATTCCTGGTCAGGATCGTCTCGTCATTGTAGTGGCAGGCATACGGAATGAAATCCGACGCGAGAACTTCCTTTTGGTAGAGACGGGCGGCTTCCGGCATGTTGAACGTGAGCTGGATCATTAGAAGGGGTCGTAGCTGTTGGCGTGCCAATAGCCGCGGTTCAGGCATTTCAGGAACCGCGCCTTGACGAACCAGATGTCAAAAGTCCTGGCGTCCCGTCTGCAGGCCAGGATCCCCATCGCGTGCAGGACGGGCGCGCCCACCAGGAGCGGCAGAAACGAGTTCGTTCCCAAAAAGCCGATCATGCACACGACCGCGTTGATCACAAAGAAGCTCTGGGTCACGCCCAGGAGCATCGCGGGCCGGGTCAGTCCTAAGAACAGGGGATCGGGTTGGCTCATGGTCTTTCCTTTATTGGCCGAAGATGGCAACGATCGTGGCGGCGCCGAAGATAACCGCGATCCCCAGGATCACGCTGAGCGCGCTGCGCACGCTGATATTTCCCGCTAACATCGCGACCCCGACCGCCGCCACCGCAATCACCGCCAAAAGATGCGCGGTCGAGCCGGTCATGTAATTGACCACCGTTTGCAAGGCGGTCTCCCAGGGCGCGGCGGCCATGGCCGGTCCAGATACCGCGACCAGCAACCCTGCGCTTCCTATCAAAGCCAGCATCCACATCTTTTTGTCAGTTCGCATGCGATCCTCCTATTTGATCGTTGCCGGCGGGTTCAGGGGTTTCTCCCAGGAAGCGTTCAAGAGCTTTTTCTTTTTTGCGCAGGTCCTTGCATTCCTTTTCAAGAAGAATCCGGTCGCCGCGCGTGTCCGAGAGTTCCCGCCTGATCTTGGCGTTCAGCTCGGCCGCGTTTCGATAGGTGATGGCCAGTCCGGCAATTTCGACTTTCAGCATGTCTTGACCTCCGCTCTGTTGCCTCTCACCCTTTAGTTCCAAAAAGGCGAATTTCCGTCGATTTTGGCATCAAGGAAATCACGCTATTTCGTCGTCATGAGAGACTGAATCGCAAATCAAAATAGTTTAAAATCGCTCCGGTCTCAACGGTGGGGTTCTATTGCGGAATTCTATCGGTCCAATTGGATGCCGCCCTCGCGATGCTGGTTCTTGCGTTTGGACTTTTCAAGGAGTTCCTGCCGACGTGTCTTTGGTTTTGGCATTTCTCTTAAGAAGCGTTCCATGTCGGCGGCGGCTCGTAGCCACTTGGCGCTTTCTTCGGCGCTCGCTCCGGCGGCTTTGGACTTGAGATGCCGCGCGTAACGTTCATAGGTCGCGCGCTCAAGCATATGGCGGGCGGCCATGCTCTTCTCCCAGGGTTGGGGCAGTGCCCTGCCGCGCCCAAGTTCCTGGGTCGCCTCGCGCGCGGCTTCCTGATCCACTTTCAGCGGGACCTTCCTTTCACGCATATGGTAGATCCCCTGCCGTTCGGCTTTGCGGCCAACGCCTCGTGCGGCGCGCGGTGAAGCCGCCAGTTGCACGCCTTGCTCGCGGGCGGCTTCCGCGAAGACTTCACGCATGTGGTAGAGATCGGGTTTGTCCAGGCGCAGTTTCTTTTTGGCCTCCCGGCCGCGCATTTTGACCAGGGCATGGGCATGCGGATGATCGCGGTCCGTATGGATGGCGAAGACCCATTCGTGTTCCGGGAATAAGCGCCCCATTGTGGCGCGGACCGCTGCTTTGAGCGCCTCCGGTTTGGATCCCTTCGGCATGGAAAACACAATGTTGGCGGCATCGCGGCTACGCAGACGGTCATCAAAATCCATGGCCCAGTCGTCCGCCAGCGTCCTCCGTTCTTCGGGCATGGTCAGTTCCTGGCCGCGATCGTTTTCAAGAGGCAGGTGGCTATCGCGGCTGTTGTACCAGAGCTTGTAGGCCAGGTGCCTTTTGCCGCTGATGTACTTACCGACTTTCACTACCGCTTGCGGCAAGAGCCTGGCCGCGCGGATGCGTTCTGAAAGCGATAGCCGGACTTGAAATCCCCGGCCCTTTACTCGCCGCGCCCGGCCGAGATCGAGCAGCGGTTTGGGATCAGAGCCCATAGCGCGTTCTCCGGTTGCGTGAGCGCAGGATGATCATGTTCACTTCCCGGCGTACGGCATCCACCAGCGCCAGGAGTTTGTGAACCATTTCCACGTTTTCAGCCGTAGGCAAGCTGACCTGTCCGGCATTGATCGAGCGCATCAGTTGGTTCAGATTGACGCCCACCGCCCGTACTTCCCGGACCGTTTCCCGGAGTGCGTTCAGATCGTTCCCCAGGAGATAAGGCCCCGGGCCGCTCAGTTCGCAGATCAGCTTACGCACGATTTTTGTCCGGTTTGTTTCCCCGAGCTTAACCGCACATTGCAGGAGGGCATCATCATCGGCCTTGGAGATGCGGACGCAGAGATTTTTCGTTAGACTTCGACTGGTCATGGCCATAGGTCTTTCGGGGTTGAGTCCGTTGGGCAGGATACGCAAATTGCATTGCAATTTGCTATGCGCTGCGCGCCCTGCCCCAGCCTCAACCCCTTTTCACGGAGAGAACTTTTCATTTTTCGCGCAGGCTTGCCATGCGTTTCTTAAGATGCGTTTGGCGGTATCAAGGCGTGAACAGACGGTTCCGTTCCGGACGGCCAGACGCTGCGCGATCTCGTCGTTTTTCATACCTCTGAGCACGCTCCACTCAAGGATTTTTCGGTAGCGGCGCGGGACCTTCCGAACCACGTCTTTAATCCTGGGCACGCCGGGTTCGCAGGCGAGCCGCTCCAGTTCCGCGTCCGGTTCCGCGATCCATTCGCCTTCTTCGCCGCCCAGAATATCTACGGTCGGAGCGGCCTTCACTTCGCGCCAATGGCGCTTCAGTTGCCGCAGGGCGATGCCGTACAGGTACGTCTGGAATGAGGAGTCGCCCCGGAAATCCTTCATGTGTTCATAAGCGATCATGAACGTCGAAGAGACGATGTCTTCGGCTTCCGCTTTGTTCACCATCTGCTGTGAAATGCTCTTGAGGAGCGGCCCATGGTATTTCCGGACCAGGGCATCGTAGGCGCCCCGGTTGCCCTTGATCGCGGCCTGGATCAACTGGTATTCGGCGTCTTCCGGCGTGATGATCGGAACGGCTACTCGCCCTTCAATGCACGCCTTTATGCGCTCCAGGAAGTCGGGCGGATTGAGGGGCTTGGACACGTAATCGTTCGCGCCGGACGCGAAACCTTTCAACCATTCCTCCGGCCGCCGCCGCACGGTCAGCATGAGCACGATGAGATCGTGCCATGCCGGGTCCTTGCGTAATTCTTCGCAGATCGTAAAGCCGTCCGTGTCCGGCAGGTTGATGTCCAGGATCAGGAGGCGGGGCTTCACCCGCCGCAGGAGTTTGACTCCCTCGGCGCCGGTGCCGGCCACCTGCACCGAATAACCGACCTCACCCAGAATGATCGATACGAGCTTTTGGAAGTCCGGTTCATCTTCTATGTAGACAATGCTTGAGTTTCCCATGGCAAACGCTCCTTTTGGCATGGCGGGTCGAGCGCGGGTGGAACGTCGGCCGCCGGGAGCGTGAAGGCAAACGTGCTTCCATGTCCCCAGCGGCTGGTCACCCCGATTTCGCCGCCATGCAGTTGTATAAGTTCACGACAAATCGCAAGACCCAGGCCCGTTCCTTTGGCCCCTTTCACCTGCTGCTTGGCCGACTGCACCTGCTCAAATTTGCTGAAAATTTTCAGCTGGTCCATGGGATCAATGCCGATCCCCGTGTCCGTCACGCAGACGCGCAATTGCTTCTTGGCTGGAAGATCCTCGACGCTGATTTCAATATGGCCGCCGGCGGGGGTGAATTTCATGGCGTTGGACACCAGGTTGATGAGCACCTGGCGGATTTTGTCGATATCGGCCAGGGCTTTGGGCGCGTTCTCCGGGCACTCCAAGTGGCTTGAGAGGCGTTTTTCCTGCAGCTTAAATTCAAAGAGCGCAAGGACCTCCTGCGCCAGCGCTCCGACGTCCATCGGTCTACTGTTCAGATGGACTTTTCCCCGCTCCAGGGCCGAGACATCCAACAGGTCATTCACGAACCGCGTGAGGCGCTGGGTATTCACCCGTATGCGCTTGTGGCAATCCCGCAGTTCTTCCGGCGGCATGCCGCTCTCGTCTTTGGTGTCGATCAGGTTCAGGAAGGATTCGATCGCGCTAAGAGGCGATTGCAGTTCATGCGTGACCGATGAGACGAAATCCTCTTTCATCCGGTCCAGTTCACCCAGCCGCACGGCCATGCTTTGAAACGATTGGGCCAGAAACCCGACCTCATCGCCCCGCCGGTCCATCTCTCCCAGATCCAGACTCCATTTGCCCTGTCCGATTTGTTCGGCGCCTTTGGTCAGGCGCTTAATGGGGCGCGTCCAGGAAACGGCCATGGCGAAGCAACCTGCGAGGCTCAAGAGCAAGCCGATCCCCGTGACGATCCTCAGACGGCGCTGCAGCCTCTCGATACGCGCTCGAAGCGCTTCCTCTAGCCGCTCCTGCGAAAAGCTCACGGAGGCGGTCCCGGATTGTCCGGCTCCCATCCGAACGACCTGGCTGAGGACCAGCACCGACGCCGTTTTCGGAGCGGAGTCCCTGTTCGCATGACCGATCATCTCGGGCTCGGAGTTCGCAACGATCCGACCCTGTGAATCCACGACGCTGGCGCTTTCCATGGCCGGGTTCCATTTGGGCAGCATCCGGGCGTACTTGACCAGAAGCAAATCATCATTCGCCAGTGACGCCTCTTCGGCGATGTGGACAAGGGTCTGCAAAACGCGTTGCTCTTCCCGATGCGCTTCCTGCCGGATTTCCCGCTGCTCGGCCCAGTAATAGGAAAGGCTCACAGACAGGATGGTTCCCAGCAATAACCCCGATACCATGAGCGCCAATTTTGGAAACAGCTTCATACAGTCACCTCCACCTTGTCCGAAGGTCTATCCCGGGACTTCCATGTTTCGCGCGATTTCCTTCTGCACTTTACTGAGCGCGCTGGTCGCCTTTTCGTGCGCGGGATCGAGCCGCGTCGCGATCCGCCATTCCCGCATCGCGTCGTCCAGTTTTCCGCTCGCATAATCCACGAGGCCGGCTTCGTAATGAAGCTGGGCGGCATGCGGGTCATAGCGCCGGTTCATTTCGCTTTCGACGACGTCCAGGTAAGAGCGCGCCTGGGGATGCGTGGGGTCCTGCGCCAGGACCTCCTGGAAAGCTTGCCTGGCTTCGGGGTATTGATTCTTTTCAAGAGCGGCGAGTCCCCGGGCAAAGGCTTCTGAAGCGCGGTCGCGTTTTTCCTGGGTTAAGCGGCGCGTGCGTTCTTTTTCGCCGGCCGCCTCGGATTGGACCAGATAGGTCCCCAGTTGCGGGTAGTCGGGGTTGATGAGCGCGACCTGGCGGAAACGGTCCAGCGCGGCCACATAGGAACGTTTCTGGAAGAGGTCCACCCCTTGCGCAAAAAGATTCTGCGTATGGGCTGCGCGGTCTTCCTCATCCACATGCGCCTGCGCGATTTTCTCGTAGTTCTCAAAATGGTAGGCGGTCACCTGAATCACGGCGTCGGCCGGCGGATACGCCGCTTCGAGCGCCGCCCGGGTTTTGGACCATGCGGCCAGCGCGGTTCGATAGTCCGCCTGGCCGTAAGCGTAGAAGCCTTCGAGGGCCTCGCGTTCAGGCGCGGAAAGATCGGCGCTCAGTTCGAGCTTCTCATGGATCTGGCTTTGCAGGTCGCTGAGCAGTCTCTGAGCCTCGGCGTTGTTCGCGTCTTCGGACAGCACGCGCAGGACCAGATCATTCGCGGCTGGCCAATGGCCCAGATGGTCTTCCGCCTTGGCGAGTTCGCATTGGGCGTGAAAGCGTTCCTCTCGGGCGTTGGATTCGGCCTGGGTCGTCTCTGAAATGGCCGCCCTG
>Ga0182027_10007792_pt1 | contig 15709 bp, 11 predicted proteins | sample 712E1DmetaG_FD_121300 | JGI IMG/M metagenome (GOLD analysis project Ga0182027, IMG submission 121300) | Permafrost microbial communities from Stordalen Mire, Sweden - 712E1D metaG (Illumina Assembly) | ecosystem: Environmental > Terrestrial > Soil > Wetlands > Permafrost | place: Sweden...
GAGCGGGCTGTCGTTCACGGCAAATTCCATCTGAATCGTCGGCGGATCAATCGGGATGTAAGGCAGCGCGCGGCGTTCGGGCGAGTCCGCAATCGTTTCGCCGATGAACACATCTTCAAAACCGGTCACGCCCACGATGTCACCCGCATGCGCTTCCTTCACTTCAATACGTTTCAGCCCTTCGAAGTGATAAATCATCGTGATTTTGCCGGACGTGATTTTGCCATGACCATGCAGACAACTGGCTGCGTCACCGACCTTCACCTTGCCCGCCATGATTTTGCCGAGTGCGATTCGGCCCAAGTAATCTGAGTAATCCAGGTTCGCGACGAGAATCTTGAAACCGTTTCCAGCCTTGGCGCGAGGCGGCGGAATGAATTTTATAATGGCATCGAAGAGCGGTTCCATCGAGTTGCTGGCCTGTTCAAGATCGAGTTTCGCATAGCCGTCTTTTGCCGAGCAATAGATGAAGGGAAAATCCAGTTGCTCGTCCGTGGCGTTGAGCGAAATGAACAGTTCAAAAACCTGGTCGAGAACTTTTTTCGGATTCGCATTCTCGCGGTCAATTTTGTTGATGACGACAATCGGCTTGGCACCTGCTTCGAGCGCCTTACGCAGCACAAAGCGCGTTTGCGCCTGCGGACCGTCCGCGGCATCCACGACCAGCAGCACGCCGTCAATCATGTTCATAATGCGCTCGACTTCGCCGCCGAAATCGGCGTGACCGGGCGTGTCCACGATGTTGATGTGATAATCCTTGTACTTGAACGCGGCGTTCTTGGCGCGGATAGTGATGCCCTTCTCGCGTTCCAGATCCATCGAATCCATGATGCGCTCATCCTGTGACTCGTGCTGATTGGCGCGAAACGTGCCGGACTGCTTGAGCAAACAGTCCACCAACGTCGTCTTGCCATGGTCAACGTGCGCAATAATGGCGATGTTCCGAATATGCTGCATAATTTTGAAACCGAGCCGGACAGTGTGCCTTTTATGCGCCAAAGGTCAAGTTTTGACTGGGGATAATTTTGACTCACCACGAAGATACGAAGGCACAACAACTCGCTTCAAGCCTTTGTGCCTTTGTGGTTAAACCAGCTTCTTCAACTTCGCATCCTCGCCGAGTTTTCTGACCAGCTCCCTGACTTTTGATGCCTGACTCTTGTGCGCCAGCAGCACCGCGTCATCAGTCTGAACGAGAATGGAATCGCGCAAACCAACGACGGCAATCGGTGTGCGTCGATCCTTGGTACGTGCGTCGTAGATGATGTTTCGCGCGCCGTCCACGTTGATAAAGTCCGCCACGACGCAATTACCCTCCGCATCGGCCTTGAGATGCCGCGCCAGCGCCGCCCATGAGCCGATGTCGTCCCATTCAAACGCGCCGTCGGCCACGATGACATTTTGCGCGTGTTCCATCAGCGCGTAATCAATCGATGTTTTTTTGAGGCCGGGATAATCCTTCGACAGTGTCTTGGCGAGTTTCGCTGGTTTGTTCGCCACTTTGAACCAGCGCTGGCATGCCGCGTACATTTCCGGCTGATGTTTCTGCAAACCTTCGGTGACAGTCACGAACGACCAGACAAACATCCCCGCGTTCCACCGGTACTGGCCGCTGTTGACGTATTCAAGCGCCTTGTCGAAGTGGGGTTTCTCAACAAACTGTTCGGCGCGGAAAAACGTCGTCTTGTATTTCTTCACACCTTCGGGCGCGGGCAATTCGTTGCCGAGGCGAATGTAACCGTAACCCGTGTCCGGCCCGATCGGTTTGATGCCGATGGTGATAATCGCCCGGCCGCGACCAGCCAAATCAAATGCGTCATTCAAAACCTGCTGAAACTTTTCCCCGTCGGGAATGACGTGGTCGGCGGGCAAAACAGCCATGACGCCGGTCGTCGAGCGAGCGCCAACCAGTGCAGCGGCGAGCGTGACGGCAGCGCAGGTATTACGGTTGACCGGCTCGGCAATAAGATTGGCTTTGGGAATTTTCGGAAGCTGTTTGCGAACTTCCGGCAATTGCTTTTCGTTGGTGATGACAAAAATGTTTTTGACCGGCACGAGCGGCAGCACGCGGTCAACGGTTTCCTGTAAAAAAGATTTTTTACCGAGCAACGCGAGCAATTGCTTGGGCATCTTTTCGCGGCTTACCGGCCAGAACCGTTCACCGCGCCCGCCCGCCATGATGATGACGAAACGGTTTTTGGTGTCGGATTTTGTTTTCGAGATCATAAGTTATAACCACGGATTAACACGGATGGACACGGATGAATTGATTCATTTCTCAAGCTGGAGCAGAACATGGTTGTATGCTCTTTCAAACTCGCGATTAGATGGAATTTGTTTTGGAGTTACTTTGAAATAACCGTCTGGGTCGCTGAAAACAAGATTATCGTTGCTCAAAAAAATCTGAACGATATCGAAATTGGTGGGAGCATTAACCAACCAATAATACTCTTCAACTCTGGTAATAGCTTGCCGACCACCTAAAACATCTGTCAATTCATCTGGAACCGTGCGTTTCGCAGTTGCATAAATAGCGAGCGGTTTGTCGCGTAAATAGACAAAAGAAAATTTACCGTCGGCGTCAGAAACAGTTTTTTGGATGGAATCAGGCAAGAAATCCGAGAAATATATTTCGGCTCCTTGAGCATTATTTAATTTTTTCAGAACCACTTTCAAATTGTCGTCTGCTGCAAACCAAGCCTGTTCTATAGCTTGGTCTTGCGGGTTTGTTTTATGCGTTATGTAAGCCTCTTTAGAATTTTCCTTTGCTACATTTAATTCCTGTTGTGCAGACGCAATTTCCGCATCAACGCTGGGTTCCTTCTTTGCCAAATATGCCGCGACTTGCGCTTTTTCAATTAACAGAATCTTAACATCGCCAAGTTTTATATTATCTCCGCCTTGAGTAACAACGAACACTTGTCCGGTGAGTGTTGTTGTTTTCGGCTTACAGCCAGTTAAGCCGAGCGTTGCAACAATTATGATGAGCGCCACGGCCATTTTTGTTTTCATAATTTCGAATCCGTGTTTATCTGTGTTCATCCGTGGTTGCTAAATACTTTTCACCGCATCGGCCAGCGATTTCACAAATGCGCTGACTTTGGCAACGAGTTCCTTCGATTTGCCGTGCTGCGCGATTTGATTCACCACCGCGCTGCCAACGACAACGGCATCCGCGTCCTGCGCAACAAGTCTGGCCTGTTCGGGATTCGAGACGCCAAAACCGACGGCCACCGGCAATTTTGTGTGCACGCGGATTTTGGCGACCTGTTGTGCGAGATTGGTCGCAACCTGTTCCTGCATGCCAGTTACGCCTTCGCGTGAAATGCAGTAAATGAATCCACTGCCCCGTTTCACAATCATCTCAATGCGCTCCTTCGGCGTTGTCGGCGCAACCAGATAAATGTGGCATAGACCGGCCTTGCGCATGAGCGACTCGTAATTGTCCGATTCCTCGGGCGGCAAATCGAGCACAAGCAAACCATCCACGCCCGCCTTGGCCGCCTTCTGGATAAATTGTTCCACGCCGACGCGATGGATGAGGTTGAAATAAATGTAGAGAACAATCGGTATCTGCGACTGTTTGCGGATAACGGCGATGGTTTCCAGCACTTTGGGCGGCGTGGTGCCGGATTCGAGACCACGCTGTGCGGCGAGTTGATTCACCAAACCGTCGGCGAGCGGATCACTGAACGGCACGCCGAGTTCCAAAATATCCACGCCGGTCTTGTCAAAAGCCAAAGCCAGTTTGCGCGTGGCATCCAGATTCGGATCACCCGCGCCGATATACACAATAAAACCCTTTTTGCCTTCACGCTTCAGCCGCGCGAAGCTTTCCTCAATGCGGTTCATGCGAGGAAAAGATTAACTCGGAGAGACGAGTTATACGAGTCCCAAAATCAGCCGGAGGGACGGGTTATCCGAATCCCTGACATTAATCAATAAGCTGATATTCACAAACTAAGTTTTTTGGTTTATGCTTTGGACATGAAAAAAATCCAATTAACAATTTTACTCTGTAGTTTTTGTGCCTTGTTTGGGTTGTTGTCTATTTTGGGGGCAGATTATTTGTCGCAAGTTGCGGTCGCACATCACTCGTCGGATGATGCCTTGCGCGAGTGTCTGTCAAATTTCCAAAACGTGATTTCAACTGTTTTTCTGTTAACGCCATTTTTGGTGGTCGGGTTTGGAACCGCAATTTTAGAAATGAAAAATCGTATCGCCGCATGGTGTTTTTCGATAAGCAGTCTGCTATTGCTGGCCGCGTTGTATTGTTACGGTTATTTCGGTTCTCAACATGCTCTTTTGGAGAAAGCATGGACTGCCGCTTCGTTGTCCATTGGACTTTTACCATTTTTTAGTGTGCCCGTTATCGCCGCTTATTTCGGAATAGTTTTTGCGATTTCAATTCATTTGAACCAGAAGCGCAATTTGCGCCAGTAACACCGGATTTGACCCCGTACCGGTTTTTTAGCATTATTCCAGCATGGCAAACACTTTCGGCCGGCTGTTCCGTATCACGACATGGGGCGAATCCCATGGCGGTGGCGTGGGTGTGGTCGTGGATGGCTGTCCGCCACGGCTGAAACTCACCGAGGCGGATATCCAGCCCGATTTGGACCGCCGCCGTCCCGGCCAATCCAAGATCGTCTCGCAGCGCATGGAATCGGACACGGTGCAAATCCTTTCCGGCACATTCGGGGGTAAAACGCTGGGCACACCGATTTGCCTATGGGTTAAAAACCAAGACGCGCGTCCCGAAGCCTACCTGGAGACGAAAACGAAGTTCCGCCCGTCACATGCGGATTTCACTTACTTTGCCAAATACGGCATCCGCAACTGGCAGGGTGGCGGTCGCGCCAGCGCGCGCGAAACGGTCGGCCGCGTCGCCGCCGGCGCCATTGCGAAGAAAATTTTACGCGAACGGTTCGGCGTTGAAGTTCTGGCCTATGTCAAACAAGTCCAGCGCCTTGTCGCGGACGTGAATCCGGACAAGGTCAAGCTCAAGGACATCGAATCGAACATTGTTCGTTGCCCGGATCAAAGCGCGGCGAAAAGAATGATCCAGCTCATCGAAAAAATGCGGCGCGCGGGCGACACCGTCGGCGGCATCATCGAGGGCATTGCGCGTGGCGTGCCCGCCGGCTGGGGCGAACCGGTGTTCGACAAACTTGAAGCGGACCTGGCAAAGGCCATGTTAAGCCTGCCCGCGTCCAAGGCGTTTGAAATCGGTTCCGGCTTTGGCAGCATTTTGCTTACGGGACGCGAGCACAACGACCCGTTTCGCGCAAAGCGCGGAAAAGTTTTTACAATAACAAATTTTTCCGGGGGCATACAGGGCGGCATTTCGAACGGCCAGACGATTTTCTTTCGGGTTGCGTTCAAGCCGGTGGCCACCGTCATGCACGAGCAGGACACGGTGGACACGGCGTTTCACAACACAAAACTGAAGGCGCGTGGGCGGCATGACCCGTGCGTGTTGCCGCGCGCGGTGCCGATGATCGAGGCAATGACCGCGCTCGTTCTAGTGGATCATGCGCTGCGGCACAAGGCACAGTGCGGTTGATTTTTTATGCAGTAAAAGTAATCTTAATTAAACACAACAAATCACATGGCAGAAAAAAGTATCAATGAGATTTCCGCCGACGCGCGGCGGCTTCACACCAAGGCCGTTGAGGCCGCACAACGGGAAAATCTCGATTATGCGATTGAACTATTCAACCAGGTGCTTGAAAAGGAACCGGAATTTTTTGAATGTCGCAAGGCATTGCGCGATGCGCAGTTCAGGAAAACCGGCAGCAGCCGGGGATTCTTCAAAAAGATGTTGAGCGGCGCCACTTCCTCGCCGCTTGTGGCGAAGGGACAAATCGCCTTGCGCAGCAATCCTGCCAACGCACTGGCTATTGCCGAACAGATTTTGAACAGTGACCCGAACAACTCGGGTGCGCACCGCCTCATCGTGGAGGCGGCGAATGTGTTGGAGCTGCCGCGCACCGCGGCCTTGTCCTACGAAACGCTGGTGAACAACTCGCCAAAGGACAGGGATTTGGCAATCGCATTTGCCCGCGCGCTGGCCGCAGCCGGCGACGCCAGTGTGGGAGAACATAACCGCGGTGAGAAAATTCTAATGGATTTGTTGAGAGAAACGCCCAATGACGGGGAATTAAATCAAGCCCTTAAGGATTTGTCCGCGCGCAAAACGCTCGATGAAGGCGGCTATGCGGCGCTCGAAGGCGGACAAGGTTCGTATCGCGATATTTTAAAGGACAAAAAGGAGTCAGTCTCGCTTGAACAGGAAAAGCGCGTCCAAAAAACGGAAGACGTCACCGAACGGCTCATTGAAGAATACGAAACACGCCTGAAAACCGAGCCGAACAATCTCAAGCTCGTGCGCTCGCTTGCGGAACTTTACACGCAGAAAAAACAGTTTGAGCGCTCCTTGGAGCTTTACGACCGTGTTAGTAATTCCGAAATGGGCAACGATTCGTCGCTGGAACGCTCCATTTCCGACACCATCGTGCGCCGGTTCGATTATCAACTGGAGCAGCTCGATTCATCGGCGCCCGATTACGCGGAGCAATCCGCGAAAATCCAGGCGGAGAAATTGAATTTTCAGACTACCGACTGCCATAAACGCGTTGAAAAATATCCAACGGATATGGCGCTTCGTTTTGAAATGGGGCAGTTCTATTTTGAGGCGGGAAAAATCAACGAGGCCATTCAGGAATTTCAGAAGGCACAGGGTAATCCGCATAAACGCGGCGCAGCAATGAGCTACCTTGCACAGTGCTACGCGAAACGGAAAATGTTCGATCTTGCTGCACGGACACTCCAGAATGCCATCAAGGAAAAGGTCGTTTTCGACGACGAGAAAAAGGACCTCGTGTACAATCTTGGCTGCGTGCTTGAGAGCATGGGAAAAAAAGAGGAAGCCATCGAACAGTTCAAACTTATCTACGAAATGGACATCGGCTACAAGGATGTCGGCGCCAAAGTGGACGCCTATTACGCCAGCCAGTAGGAAGTTTATTCGGCCACAATTTCAAAAGGGATGGCTGGCAATGTGCCTACAGGGTTGCGGCGCTGATTCCCCTGCTTCTGCGCGTTTTGAGCGGGTGTCTGGTTTTTAAGCAGGACGTTGATAATCAAATTCCCATTCAGGCCGGGTTTTACCTTTGAGGCATCGCTACGCAACGCAATTTCAACTCCGTTTGTAATCGGCGAAACACTTTGAATGGCGATTCCTTCCGGCGCTCCGTTCAACTCAAGATCAAACCGTTCCGCAAAAGCGCTCGAGGGCGTGGCAACTCGAACTTGAGCTGTTCCGCCGGCGGGGATCTTTACGGGTGTTGTGCCAAGGATTTTGATCATTTCCGCGGCGAATGGACGCGGATTTCCCGCCACGACGACATCTAGTTCCTTCACCGAAACAAGATGCCGGTAGGCAAAAGCCTGCATCATATCTTCCGACGGCACGGCGACGTGAACGACGGATTGTCCCTGAATGACAGCACTGCCTTCCAAAGAGAGCGCGACAGGTTCCTTCGCGGATTGTGTTGGAGCCTTCAATGTGAACTGCGCTTTGTCCTGGTTTTCCGGGACGCGCGCACCGTTCAATACAAATCCGGGCGGCGCATCTTTCAAAGACAGATTGATCGCATTGGTAAATCCATCTCTTCGCAAGGCATATACTGTGACGGACACACTCATGCCGGCGCGAACGTTGAGACTGGATGGCACCACACGTAATGCAAAGTCCGGCCTCGGCTCGCTGATGCGCAAGCGGTAGGCGTAATCCGAACCACCCTGATGCTGGGTATCGCCTACATAAACATAATAAACTCCATTCGCCGGCAACGTCGCTGTGAGATAAGAATCCGCGTGAGAAGTTTCCAAGCCCTCGCCTTTGTCTTCGTAATCATCATTGAACGCGAGTTGTTTGTCGGCGGCATCCGTCAATTTGAGCACGGAATCCAGTGGTGAATTCAGCCGGCGCGCCAAAACTTCAGCCACGATTTGTTCTCCGGCACGGCCTTCAAAGCGAAACACGTCCCAATCGCCGGGCTGATTGATTCGTCCGTTGACGATGACCGGCAGGGTGACAGGTTGCGCGGTGGCAGGCGTGTCATTCGGTTCCTGTTCGAGACATTCCGGCAGTGTGTCCACGGCGAACGGCACACGATTGGGAATTCGTCCTCCGTTGCTGACAGAAATTGGATAAATGCCCGGCTCCTTGTCTTTATTGTCCAACGTCAGCGTCGTTGCCGGAAGATTCCAACCTTTTAACTCGACTGTTGTTTTTGCATTCGCCGGACCGCCGAGCGGAAAAATATCCGTCACAAACGGCAACTCGCCAAGTGTGATTCGATAAACAAAATCCTCGCGCCCGCGATAAAGTGAATCCTTGATTTCGATGACATATTCGCCGTCATGCGGCACTTCAAAATGGAGGATGGGATCGGGACGGAAACGGAAACGGTCGTCATACGCCAGTTCAGTTCCCTTGGCATCGTAGAGCGTCAGTGTGGCTTCAAACCAGCCGGGCACGGCGTCAGCAAGATAGGGAATCAAGTCACGCGCACAGACACTGACGACGATTTGCTGTCCTTTACGCACCCAAAACCGGTAGCGGTCCACGCCGCCGGGCATGATTTGGCCATTAACAGTAGCAGGCAACGTGATGCGCATTTCGGACTCCGGAGTAGGACTGACAGGTTTCTGGCCAAGTCTTTCGAGGAAGCGATTCATGTCCGGATTGGTCGCCTTCGCCGACGTTTTGGAAAACTCGGGCAACTGACTGACGTAAAAAATCAGCGGGTTCGACAAGGCATTTGGTGTTTTTAACCGGATTTCATGTTCGCCGGGTTCAGCATACGTGGCGATGGTGATTTTGACGGTGACAGTCTCGGCCATGGCGGGATTTGCCTGACGGTTTGGCGGGTTTTTGAGGATTTTATTCCTGATTTCAGCAAGCATTTGCGCGTCCGCAGCCGTCCAAACGTTCGTGGCGGATGGTGATTTGCGCGTGGCCTGCCATTTGTCCTGTAATTTTTTAAGTTGATCCCGCAAATCGTTGAATTCTTTTTGATTCATCGGCCGGTTATATTCGACGACCGCGGCCTGAATGCCCGCACCGCTGACGTAAACATTGGAAACGGCGGTAAGAAACTGCCCGCCAACCGCGACTTGAAACGTCGTGCCCTGTCGTCCACCGGCGGGATAGACATAGGCGATGTGCGGCGTGTTTTGTTGTGCTCGAATCGCCGACACCGGCAACAGCATCAGTAATAGAATAATAATTCTTCGAGCGATGTTCATGATTACATGATTTCTCTCAAGAGACCGGCTGATTTCACGCCTTCATCAGCGGTGGGCATGACGCGCGAGTCCAGCCCGTATGGATTTTGCAACTTTGCATCGCCATCGATGCCAAGCAATTCATAGATGCTGCCGATAAGGTCCACGGGATACACAGGCCGTTCCTTCACTTCTTCGCCTTTTGCGTCCGATGCGCCAACGACGTGGCCGCCTTTGAATCCGCCGCCGGCAACCACGGCGGAGAAAACTTTTCCCCAGTGACCGCGCCCGCCGTTCCACGGTTCTTCCCATTGGATTTTCGGCGTGCGACCGAATTCGCCACCCCACCAAACAATAGTGCTATCGAGCAAACCATGATCCGACAAATCCTGAAGCAGCGTCGCCATGCCTTTATCCAGTTCAGGCAATTGTCGGCGCATGGCTTGGAAATGTTCTTTGTGCGTGTCCCAACCCTTGTAATCGATGGTGACGTAAGGAACGCCGCGTTCAACCAACCGCCGCGCTGCCAGGCAGGCTTGTCCGAATGAATTGCGCCCATAACGATCACGCAGCTCGGCTTTCTCCTGTGACAAATCGAATACCTTTGCGCCGTCACCAAGAATCATTCCGTATGCCTGTTCTTCCGCCTGCTCTGTCGCCGCAAGTTGTGCGTCATTCGGGATGGAATGTTCCAATGTGTTCAATTGATGGAGCAATTCGCGCCGATCTTTCTGCCGCTGATCAGAGATGCCCGGAGCCACGACGCCTTCCACAGCAAAGGGTGTTTTCGCCGGATCGCCACCGGTGGCAAAAGGCTTGTAACGTTCGCCTAAAAATCCCGCTTCGGAAAACCGTCCCTGCAATTCGGTCAGTACAATGTATGGCGGGATCAATCCCTTGTATCCGGCGTCATACCCTTTGAACAAGGAAACGACCGCGCCCACCGACGGATAAACCAGCCGTCCGCCGGGCATCCTGCCGGTCTGGACGATGTAAGCAGCTGTTTCGTGGCCGGTGTTACCGTGAGTCATGCTGCGGATGATGGAATACTTGTCCGCCTGTTTCGCAAGCAGCGGAAGCAGTTCGCAAATTTTGGTTCCGGGTATGTTGGTCTCAATCGGGGTTTTCAATGGACCGCAGTAATCGTTACCCGCCTCCGGTTTGGGGTCGAAGGTGTCCAGCTGTGACGGCCCGCCCCACATCCAAATTTGAATGACCGCCTTGGCCTTGGCCGGTCGCGCGGTGGCAAAAGCCGGAAACGACAGGCCGTCCATCAGCATCAAACCACCGGCGGCAAAGAGTCCGCGGCGAATGGCCTCACGCCTGCTGATGTCGGCAAGATGACCCGCAAATGCGCTCATTTTTCTTTTCATAACATTGCATCGATTCAATGCCGGTACAAAAACTCATCGCTGTTCATCAACGTCCAAACGAGGTCCACCGTGGCTTCGCGTTTGCCCGCCTTGTTGGACTGAAAATAATTTTCCGCGATCTTGAGTTCATCTTCCGTCGGAAAACGGGAGAGAATCCCCAGATACAACGCGCTGGTGATTTCCCGCGGGGGTTTGTTCGACTCCGTCTGGTATTGAATCATCCGGCTCTGTCCAATCTTGCGCTGAATCAGGCTTGAATTCAGCAGGGACAATTTTTGAGCGGCAGTGATGTGGTTGATGCGTTCCGATTCCAAACCGGTGTCGCGCGACGGGCGCCCGAACATTTCGAGGAAGGAACTGGTGATGCTGCCGTCCGGTAATGCAATCGAGCGCTGCCCTTCCGGAATGAACGTGTAGGGTTCCGGTATCGCGCTGGAATAAGTTTCCGTGGAACCGGTGAGCTGGTCCAATGCGTCAATCAACACCTCCGCATCCAACCGGCGCAGCGGATAAAATGCGAAATTGGCCGCCCCATTTGCATCGGCGGTTTCGGGAATGGAAGAAAGCTGGTACGTTTTTGAATTCAAAATCAGCCGGTAAATAGGCTTGAGGTCGTAGCCGGACGAAACCAGTTCCCGTTCCAAATACGCGAGCAGTTCGGGATTACTGGGCGGATTATCCGGACGGATGTCGTCCGGTTCCTGGATGATGCCGCGCCCCAGCAACCAGGACCAGACGCGGTTCGCGATATTGCGTGCGAACCATGGATTTTTCGCATCCACCAGCCAGCCGGCAAAAACCTCGCGCGGATCCTTGTCCGGCGAGAGCACCGTGGTGGTATTATCAGGAAAAACAGCCGTTCGCGGTGCGTTGCCAATGGCATTCGCGTTGGTTGCAGCGGGATTGAAATAAACAATTTCTTCCTTCCATTCCCCTGTGGGTTTATAGGCGACGTCCGAAAAAAATACCGACATGTTCGTCCATTGTTGCCCCGGCCATTTTTCGACCCGCACGCCCATGAACGTCAATGCCACGGTTTGCGCGATGGTCTGCGGATCCTTGCTCCGCAAGGCACGATAGAAATTGACTTGTGGCACGTTGAAATTGCCGCCACTGGCCGTAAGCAGGTCGCGCACAAATTTATCGTAAGGCACATTTTCCTTGATGCACGTCCGAACCCAGTGATGGTACGCCTGCGCCGCGTTGGGCCACAAATCGATTGGAAACTCCGCCTTGATGCGCAGCAGATCACTCCACTTCATCGCCCAATAATCCGCAAACTCGTCGCGCTCCAACAACCGGTCAATCAGCACGGCACGCTTGTTCGGATTCTTATCCAGAATGAAATTCTCCGCTTCCAATGCCGTGGGCAGCGTGCCAATCACATCCAAATACACGCGCCGGACAAACACGGCATCCGAACAGACCGGCGACGGCTGGATTTTCAATGCCTGCAATTTCGAGAGGACCAATGCGTCGATTTTATTTTCAGGCGTGAGAACAGCCTGACCGTCATAAGGGCCGGGCGCCGCAGTCCCGCTTGCGACAGCCATCAATGACAGAATTGCCGAAAACAAAAACGTTTTCACAGTTTTCCCATCTGAACGCTTTTGTCTCATTTAATGGATAGACGCTGACAAAACACGCAAAGATTCAAGAAAACAAAGCACGATTCGGCTGTTTATTCCAATAAATTGTTTTGGGCGCGAAAACTGCTGCTGTAACCGCCCGTATAACATTGCCGTCCATTTATATGATGTTGTCTGACATTCAGTTCGCAAAGCCCCATTCGGAGGCCGACTCGCAAACCGATTCTCGCTTGCCGCATTACCCCGGCATTGATTGCGCCATAACCCGGAAGGCGCATGGCTCGGAAATTTCCATGACCGTAAAGCCATTGGCGAACGAGGGAATTATGGAGATGTTCGGCAGGCTGGCGGCCACGTTGGAAGAGTTGGATACCACCATCGTCTATCTAATGGTATTCGGTCCCATCAACGCAAACGCGGCGGGAACGGAGGCTATGCGACAATTTTTTGGCAAGCTCGACTGGCCGGTGACATGGGTTGAAGGTGCTGCGTGCGATGGCGGTCCCATCGCCGGAATCCACGTGTTCGCTTTGACAGGAAGTGATGTGAAAAGAATCGTGAAGGACGGTCACGTGGTGGGTTCCGTGATCGAAGATGAAACGATGCGACAATGTTTTCTGGGCGGCATGGGGCCCAATCAGATTTCTTCATGTCAAGCCGAACAGACGCGTGAAACTCTTCAAAACATGGTGGAGGCACTGGCGCAAGCCGGTTTCTCGTTCGGTGATGTTATACGGACATGGTTTTATCTTGATGATCTCCTCTCTTGGTATGGCGACTTCAATCAGGCCAGAACCCGCGCATATTCTCACATCCAATTTCGCACCGGCTCGTTGCCAGCCAGCACCGGTATATCGGGACGAAATCCAAGAGGGACAGCGCTGACTGCCGCCGCTTGGGCGATACAACCACTGAATCCATCCGTGCACATTGAAGAGGTCGCTTCGCCACTGCAATGTCCCGCACCTGCTTATGGCAGCTCGTTCAGCCGTGCGATGGAGATTTCTTCCGTGCATAGTCGTCGATTGCTCGTTTCCGGAACAGCAAGCATCGCACCCGACGGACAAACTTTGTGGAAGGGAGACGTGAATAAACAGGTGAACCAGACGATGAAAGTGATCGAATCAATCCTGCACTCGCGCAAATTTTCCTTTTCAGACCTGACACGTGCAACGGCTTATTTCAAGCATCAAGCCGGCGTTCAAGCGTTCAAAGAATGGTGCGCCGCACATAACCTGTCTTCCATGCCGGTGATTTTGGCCAATTGCGGCATCTGCCGCGATGATCTGCTGTTTGAACTTGAAGCGGACTGCGTGATTCCCAAGACCAAGCTCTAGCACACAACTCTGACTAGCCTATTAAGCCGGCATCTGGACAAGCCGCTTTAAATCTGTTAGCTACTGCTTCCGTGAACCGGGATATACAACACTTTTGTTGTATATTTACATGTTAGGCCACTACACCACACCAAATACAACTATGAAAACTACACTCAAGATTCTCGGCATCCTCTGGATGGCGATATGCGGCTATTTTTGCGTTTCGTTATCCTTGGCCACTTATTACATAATCAAGCATACCGCTTCCGACCCCTACTTGGTGTTATTTTTCGTGCTTTTGAATCTGGTTGGCGCGGTGGCGAGTGTCTATGTATTTCGCGGTTCGAGGTGGGGGCGCATGATTGTCGGGGTCGTTGCGATTCTAACTGTGACTGCGAGCGTGATGGGGGTTTTCGCGTGGTTCAATTCGCCACCCTTTTCCTTGGTCGGCATCGGGTTCGACATTTTCGCGCTCGTTTCCGCAGGCGTTTTGTTATTCTCCCGCAAATATGCCGTGGTCTAACAAATCGCTGCAGGCAACGTTAGGAATTTGAAGTCAGATCGTGTTTGGCATCAGATGCCGGAAACGCTGAACATTTCCTTGTCCATGACCCCTTCGGAAACTTTCGTCACCGCGCCGGTCATCTGAATCGAAAAATCGTCGCCAATCTCAATTTGAATTATCCCACCGGGCATGTGCACGGCAATTTCGCTGTCGCACAACCCGAGCCTGTGCGCCACCGCCGCCGCCGCGCTGCTGCTGCTGCCGCTTGCCAGTGTGTAGCCCGCGCCGCGTTCCCAGATCTCAATCTGGATGTTCCGTCGGTCGATCACCTTCATGAACTGCACGTTGATGCGGTTCGGAAAGCGCAGGTGCGTTTCCAGCATCGGCCCGTATTTCTTTGCCAGTTCGGCGTTGATTTTCGGCAACGGCACCACGCAATGCGGATTGCCCACCGTCGCCGCGCAAAAGTTGAATCGCTGCATGGGTAGGTGAATCGGTTCGTTGATGACTTCGCGACGCGGGCCGGTCACCGGAATTTCATCGCTCCAGAAACTGACTTTGCCCATCTCAACCCGCACGGTTTTGCCGTGTTCCATGACCGTGGACTTCACAAGACCACCGAGGGTCTCGATGTCAAATTCACCGCTGCGGACCAGTTTCCTGTCCCACAAATAGCGCGAAAAAATCCGCAGGCCGTTCCCGCTTTTTTCGGCTTCGCTGCCGTCGGGATTGAAAATGCGAAGCGCGAATTTGGCTTTTTTGGACGGGAGCGGTCCGAGCAAAATGCCGTCCGAGCCGATGCCGAAATTCCGATGGCAAATCGTTTTGACCTGCGCCGCCGTCAATGGCGCCGGCAGGTTCTTCGGGTCAATGACAATGTAGTCGTTGCCCAACGCGTGATACTTGGTAAAGGCAAACTGCATGGCCAGAGGATACCGAACCATGAAACGAGTAACAAGCCGCGATGCCATTGCCTTGGGAGCGGGAACAGCCTGTGGCACAGACCTCTGGTCTGTGTATCCAACAACGTTCTCCAACACAGGCCGGAGGCCTGTGCCACCCTGCAACGGTTTATTTGCCGGCTTGCACGCTGCCGGTTATTTCCTTCACGTCTTTGATGCCCTGGCGTTGCATGAACTCGCGGATACCGGTAATCACCTGCAGAACCGTTTGTGGTTCATAGAAATTCGCCGTGCCCACCGCCACCGCCGTCGCACCGGCCATCATGAATTCGATCGCGTCCGCCGCGTTCTGAATGCCGCCCATGCCGATGATGGGAATTTTCACCGCTTTGGCCGCTTCCCAAACCAGCTTCACCGCAATGGGTTTGATGCACGGACCAGTCAGGCCACCGGTAACGTTCGCCAACTTCGGCTTGCGTGTCTCAATATCAATCGCCATCGCCGGATAACTGTTCGTGATAGCCAACGCATCGCTGCCCGCGTCTTCCGCCGCTTTGGCATACGGCGCGATGCTCACCACATTCGGACTCATCTTCGTGATGAGCGGCAGCTTCGTCACTTTGCGACATGCGGACACAACCTGCGCGAGCAGTTTCACGTCCGTCCCGAATTGCGCGCCGCCTTCCTTGATGTTCGGACAGGAAACATTGAGTTCCAGCGCACC
>Ga0182027_10007794_pt1 | contig 15704 bp, 13 predicted proteins | sample 712E1DmetaG_FD_121300 | JGI IMG/M metagenome (GOLD analysis project Ga0182027, IMG submission 121300) | Permafrost microbial communities from Stordalen Mire, Sweden - 712E1D metaG (Illumina Assembly) | ecosystem: Environmental > Terrestrial > Soil > Wetlands > Permafrost | place: Sweden...
CTGTTGACACCACTGACCAAAAAACAAATCAAGGCCGTGGAAAAGACGTTGAGAGGAAAAGTCCAAAAACAGACTTTCCCTCTCAACTTGCAAATCCCGCAAACTGCGCGGGATTCGCACTTTCCCACCGCCTCTACTACGACTGACTATTAGCAACCGAACACTTCATTTGATACGAAAAGCGGACATTTCTACTTGCTTACGACATTGACGGATTGGCGGTTAACCGGGCTTTGCCGGAAGCCAGGTAACCGGATCGCGCAGGTATCTTCGCTGGCCTAGTCTTGTCCTGCCTCGGTTTCTAGTCGCGTGCGCAAGGCTGAAAGAAAGCGACGAATGACCACTTCGGAGTGACTCTGAGGAAGGAGTTCAGCGAGCTTGGCGTCGCTGGCCAGGCCGGCGTCAATCGCGGCAATGACATCGTGCAGGGGAATCCTCCAATGCTCCGCAAACACCTGGGCGACCACGCGATCGATTCCGTTCAAAGGCTTCGATTCAAATTGAATCGGATAGATGAGCATTCTGAGAACTGCAGCTCCCTGCTGGTCGAAGTCACGGTCTGCACTCATAGCAAATCACTCCGCACAAGCCGATCACGCAACCGAAATCGCAGCAGACCCCCCGTCGTGATCGCTCTCAAATGCGAAATACGCGATATCTCCCGCATGGAGCATTCAGACGGCAAGAATGGCGCGGCCCAGGGCGCCGGTCGTTGCGTCTTGCGCTCTGATCGCAGCAACGCGAGTGAGCCCTGTCAGATCGCGCAAGTGGTTGGCGAAGTCCCAGGCAAGGTTGCGCGCGCTGCAAATGTCCCAGAAGGCGAGCAGCCGGCCGATCTTGCCCGTATCCTCCGCAAGCACGCCGAGCGTATCCGTAGCGAGCATGGTCAGCGCCGAGGGCATCACAGTCCTCAGCAGTTCATTCACTGATTGGAAATCGCACTCAGCGCTGCCCGCTACTGGAATCACATTCAGCTCGGCGTTGGTGGCCATCAACGCGAGCGCAAGGTCGTGGTTGATGTGGGCGTTCATTTCCGCAAGCGCAAACTAGATGCGATCAATGCCGGTGCTGTAGCGAGCCTCAAACACTGCGTTCCATGCCGAGGGCACAGAGCCTCCGCTCAGATAGCCGGCGACAGCGCCGAAATAGAAGCCGGCGAAGACGACATCGAGGCGGTCGAGCCAAACCGGGCTCTGCCACGCGCCGCCGGGCGGGCACAGATCCACCTGCTGCGTCACCATCAGGTAAAGTCGGTTGAACCACTTCAGGCCATCGGTCATCGGCAAGAGTGCATCGATAGCCTGCATGCGCGCGATCACGTCCGGAATCGTCGCCAGGGATGGCCCGCCGACAAGGTTGTAAAGCGGCTCGTCCGCCGGGGATGGAGTGGCCGTTTGCATGCCCGATCTCCTCAAGCAATTCGCCGCAGTATAAGCCATCCGGTCGCACTTGAGCATGCCGATGGTCAGGGTTTCGCCACGGAACCATCATTGACGACGCGCATATTGGAGCCGAAGCGGCGGAAGTTGCGAAACTCGATCTCGTTCCTATCCAGCTCCTTGCGGCCCTTTTTCAAGAGGACCTGCGCGCTGATGGGCAGCATATAGTCGTGGTCGTTGAGAACAACAAAGTCGTAGTCCACGCTGACCAAAGCCGCCTGGATGGGATACTTGGGTGGCACATTGTCCGCCGCCTTCGTGATGCGCCGCACCATCCGCGTCACGGTATCGATATATACCTGACCGTGGTAGCCGATCGTGATGACATCATTGGAGCGCGCCCGGAGGTAGAAAGTCGAGTGTTCCGGGGCGACGCGATAGTCGAAGACCTGCACCGTGCCGTCTCCCAGCACTCCGGTCTCCTTCCATTGAAAATCCGCCTTAGCCGAGGGGCGGAAGACGCCAGAAAGCGTAAAGCTGAACTCCCCGTCCGAGATGGCACCGCTAGTATTCTCCGTGTCATGGCTGCTGGTGGAGCCGTTCTGCTCCAGTTCCAGCAAGATGCGGTTTTCCTCGTGTTCGAAATACGTCAATCGTTCAGTGAACTTGTCTTTATGATTCCACTGGCCTGTTCCAGCCAGATTGACACGATAGATATATCGATCGGTCATTTGCTCGCACATGAAGTTGGGCAGGGAATCCCGATAGGTCAATGCGTATTTGGTTGCATCCGCGAGGATTGAGTTGATCTCCTCCACCGAGGGGCGCTCGATCGGGTTGGCCGGAATGGTGATGGCCAGCGCTCCGGAGGAATGAGCGGGAAGCTGCGCATCAAGCACCGAGGCGATCTCTGTGTCGCCGGACGGCTGGCCGCCCGTCACCTCGAACGTGGTGCTGGCTTCCGCGCTCTTGCCGCCCTGGCTGAGAACTGCCTTCACCTCATAAAGGCCGTTCACGGGAGGGTTGATCGAAAAGCTGGTCAGATAGGAGGCGAATTCCGATCCGCTGGCTTGAGGCGTAATCATCGGCTCGCCGCCCAGCGGCTTGCCGTCCCGGTTGATCTGGATCTTAAGGGTGGAGGACTCGGCTGCGTGGGGGGCGGAGTGGGCATTCAAAAAGACCGAGATTATCTTGGCCCCTGGCGTCAGTAGACCGGAGAGATTCGGCGTCAGAATCCCATTTCCGTGGCGCAGTGGCTCCGCGGTGTCGTCGTCGGCGCGCAACGGCTCGGCTTGGCGTACAAGAATCATGTTGCCGAGTGATGGGACAGTGGTGGCGTCGGGAACCTCGAAGGTTTTGCGGCGGGCGCCGGCGTTGCCGCTGTAGTGGTCCAGAACGGCCGCCTCCAGTATGTACTCGCCTGGAGGCGCAAGAAAGTGCCGCTGAAACGAAATCGCTTCGAATTCCGAGCTGTCGCTGTCTTTCTGAATCCTGCGCCGCGGAATATCCGCGCTGAAGTGCTCGATTATCATGCCCGATTTGTCTTTGATATAGGCGACGATCGAAAGGCTCGCGGAGTGGATGCCGGTGCTGCTGTCTTCATGAATCTCCAGGCCGGAGTGCTGCACCTCGATGGCCAGCGTACTGACCTCTCCATCGGGCGTCGCGGCCGTGCTCAGGATCGCGGCGCGAAAGGCTACATCCGTGGGCAACTGCTCTTGGCCGAGGATCTTCAGCAGCGGCAGTTCAAAGGGCTGCGGGGCGGCATCGCCGCCGCTCTGTGGCGGCAGCGCAAAATACCCCGATTGCGAGCGAATCCTCAGCCTTGCGCGCAGCGGCTTGATCGCAATGGGGCGAAACTTCCCGTCGTACTCCTTGATGGGCGGCACATAGGTCGCTACATAATATGTGGTCATGTCCTGAAGAATCTGGGCCAGCGACTTCCGCAAGTGATCGTACGGGATGTAACTGCCCCCCGTTTCCCCAGCCAGGAATTTCATGTCGTCGTTGTTTCTATCGCTTTGAAGTAACTGCATGTACCCGTTCATACCCATCGCGTTGATCTTGCCTTGTGTGCTGGTCAAACCGTCGATTCCTCCGCTAGTCGGACCGCCGAGTGCAAGGCCCAAGACTTCGGCGGATGACGAACTCATCTGGCTCGTAATGCGATTCGAGGAGTTCAGGTCGACAACATAGATGCTCTCTCCAGCTTGATTGGCTGATCCGATGATGGATTGGATCGCCTCCTTGGTGCGCAAGTTGTTCTTCTCTTCCTGAAATGCAGTAAAGAAAATCAATGCTTTTCTCTGATGGATTTGTTGCTGGGATTGCGCCAAGGCCAGCAAACCCGCCAGGAAAGGCTGGAGATGCTGATTCTGTGCAATCTTGCCGGAGTCGGTGAGTGCGTTGAAGAGCAATTTATCCAGCGCGCGATCATGCGCGCCGACGGCCTTTCCCTCCGGACCGACGCCGGTCAGCGCTGCCGTGATCAGTTGCTTTTCCAGCGGGCTGGCCTCGCCGCCATTCCAGGCTTTTTTCGGCTCGGTGGCCGAATTGATGACCTGCGCAAGCGATTTCCGATCCGATGTGAACGCGCTCTGAAGCCGCAGCCGATCCTCGACGGTCAGAACCGAAAAGGAGAAACCCTTCTCTGGAACCGTCGTGAGTATCTTCCCCGCCGCTTCTCGCGCAACCTTCATCATCGTCGGGTCGGTTTCCAGGTTCTTGCCCGCCAACTGCGCCGGCCGGTCAAAGACCAGCGTGATCAGACACTCGCTCTTCTGCGCGCCGTTGACCAGATGGAAACTGTTGAGCTTGACCGGAGTGCCGTTGTCGCTGATCGCTATCTCATCCTGCTTCAGGTCCAAAACGGGCTTGTTCTTCTTGTCGTGAACCACCAGATTGAGCGAAACCTCGTTGGCGGTCACGGTTAAATCCACATCCTGACTCGCAGGTTGTTTTGCCGTCTGGCCGCCAGCCCCGGGAAGCGCAACAGCAACTGCCAGCAAAGTCAACAAAACGGCGATCAGTATCCGCCGCCGGGAAAACCTGGTATGCGCGGTCTTACTGTTGAACTGAATCATGATTTCTTTCCGTTGATGTATGGATTCTAAGCGATAAATGCAGCCAAAGACCGCCGCCGATGCTGTTTTCTGGATTTCGTCGTGTATGGTCGCCCTCCATGTATGTCATCTGTCAAGGGAAAAGCACAAGATTCCTTGGCGCGCTCAGGAGAGCGCGCATTCGGTCTGATCGGGTCATCCGCCTACACGCAGGCCGGCGGCGGCATCGTGGCTGACTTCGTCCCCAAGCTCGAGTATCAGGAATCGCTCAACAAAGCCAAGGCTGTGATGCGGGCGATTGAGCGGGCGAGAGAGATGTAAACTGACTTGCAGGGGTGGGAAGATGCGGAAATTCGCTCTTTTCGTAATGTCGTTGGTAATGATAATTCCGTGCGATGCTGCCGTGCATAGTGTTACTGTCGAACAGTTGAAACAGATGCTGGCCGCGCAGCAAACGGCCGGCAAAAACGATGGCGATAGCGCGCAGCAGATCTACTCCCTGGAATTGACCGAGCAATTGACCCAGCCGACGCTGGACCGCATTACGAGGGAGTTCAAGCCCGGCCCGAAGACCGTGCTCTCTTTAAGGTTGCTCACCGATTCCTCAGCATTTCTTGAGCCGCCTGCTGGCGAATTACTCGACAAAGCCCCGCCGATAGCCGCTGAGCAGCGGGCCATGATGAAATCCGCCATCAATTTTGTCGGAGTCACTTTACACAATATGCCGGATTTCCTGGCGACGCGCCTCACCGACAGCTACAATAATAGCCCCGAGTCGGTGACTCATAGCGGCTGGGCTCCGCACACGGATCTGCATCCGGCGGGAACTTACAGCCACCATATCACCTATCGCAACGGACAGGAGGTCTTGGACCGTCAGTCGGATTCCTCTGGCACCAAGCCCAAGAACGAGCCCACGCCCGTGGGGCTGGTCTCGATCGGTGAGTTTGGCTCGGCCCTGGGGGTCATCCTCTCCGACGCATCCAAGGGCATCCTGAAGTGGAGCCACTGGGAACAAACGGCGGCAGGCCAAGTTGCTGTCTTTCACTACGAGGTGCCTCAAGCGGCTTCGCACTACACAGTTAATTTCTGCTGTGTGAGGAGTTCACTGGATCAAACTGGCGGTGCCGGCGGTGCAACCCTCGGTTTAGGTGCCGACTCCTACAACGGAACGCCGGGTTACCACGGGAACCTGTTTCTCGATCCAATCACCGGCGTCGTTTTGCGCGTCACCATCGATTCGGATCTCAAGCCCTCCGACCCGATCACGCGCGCCGCCATCTCGGTACAATACGGCCCCGTCGAGATCGGCGGCAAGAGCTACATCTGCCCCGTGCACAGCATCGCGATCTCCTTGACCAAGTCTCATGCCGGAGGAGATAAGAGCGATATGGAGATTCTGCGCATCAATGAGGTCAGCTTCACCGACTACCACCGCTTCGGATCGACGACGCGACTCATCACCGACGCTCCGTAGTGATGACCGGAGCATCGCTCATAACGAGCTAGGTTACGCTTAAACGTAGGATGGTCCCTAATCCCTGTTTTTTCCCTCAGCTCCGAAAAGTCGCCGGAAGAACTTTCCGATGCCGCCAAAGAAGCCGGACTTTTTCTTTGCCGGGGGCTTGGTTGCGGCACATTTGCGTCACAGTTGCCCAAATGGAAAGCCACCGCGGATGAGCGACGGAGTCTGGATACCACACAAAAGAAAAGGATTTTAATGGTCGGGGCGGAGGGATTTGAACCCCCGACCCTCTGCTCCCAAAGCAGATGCGCTACCAGACTGCGCTACGCCCCGATAACCTCTTTCGATTGTAACCCGAATTGGATTCTCACCGGCCTGCGCCGCGCAGTTCGTCAGGAATGCAGCAGCCGTGGACCGAACCGCACGACCAGCGCCAGTTTCGCCCCTCTCCGGCCAGACACGGGCGTTCCGCTTCGATGCTATAGGCGCTCTGCTTCGATGCTACAATCGAAAGGGTAAACGGCGGCTGTAGTTCAGCGGCAGAACGCCTGACTGTGGCTCAGGATGTCGTGGGTTCGATCCCCACCAGCCGCCCCAATGTTCTCCACTAAACCTATGGATCGAGATGGTTTATCCCCACAACCTGACGGGCAAATTTCCGTGACGGCACCCGGTCCATCGATTCAGACCCTGCGAGAACTTCCGGCCTGGCTGACCTGGTTTGAGCCGCATCCCTGGTTAGCAAACGGCCACCTTCAGACGATCGCCGGCAACTATCTTCCCCGCCCTGCGTTTCGCCTGCCCACCGCCGCGGAGACCGTCGAGGTCGATCCTGACGATGGCAGCCGCATTCTCTGCCATTGCCACTGGCAGCCGGAGGCCGTCCGCGCCGAGCGTCTCACTGTGGTGCTGGTGCACGGCCTCGAGGGCTCCTCGGATTCGCGCTACATGCGGGGCATCGCCGCGCGCGCATTCGCTGTTGGCATGAACGCCGTCCGCATGAACATGCGCAACTGCGGCGGCACCGACGCGCTGACGCCCACGCTTTATCATTCCGGGCGCTCCGCCGATGTAGCAGCCGTGATTCGCCACTTTGCCGGCCGCTTCGGCCTCCAGCGCATGGCGCTCGCCGGATACTCGATGGGCGGCAATCTGGTGCTCAAGCTCGCCGGCGAGTGGCGTGCTTGCGCGCCTCTTGTTGCGGTCGCAACGGTGTGCCCGGCCATCGATCTCGCCGCCGGGTCCGATGCGCTCCACGAACCCGCCAATCGCATCTACGAGCGTCATTTCCTGCGCGGATTGATGCGGCGGCTTCGCCGCAAAGCCAGGCTTTTTCCCCATATCTATCAGGACCGCGATACCGGCCCGGTGCGCTCCATTCGCGAGTTCGACCACAAGTTCGTCGCGCCCTATTCCGGTTTCCGCGACGCCGACGACTACTACTATCGCGCCGCCAGCGCCCGCGTCATCGACAGCATCGCCGTTCCCACGCTTGTTCTCTGCGCGCAGGACGATCCGTTTGTCCGGCTCACTCCCGAAACCCGCAAGCGGATCCTCGCCAATCCGCACATCGACTTTGTGGAGACCGAGCGCGGAGGCCACTGCGCGTACCTCAGCCGCCGCTCCGCCGATGGCGTCCACTGGGCCGAGGCCACCATCATCAGGTACCTGCAGGCCGTTACCGAGGAGACGCCGCCTCGGACCGCGCTCCCCCAATCCGCCGCTTCGCAGCTACAATGAATTCCGTGGGCGAGTAGCTCAAATGGATAGAGCACCGGCCTTCTAAGCCGGGGGTTGTGGGTTCGATTCCCGCCTCGCCTACCATTGTAGAATCAATAGTTTACGGAATTCTCCATCGCACCTGAAACGGTGCAGGCCGGGGGTTCTTCAGCGCGAGGATTTTTCTGTCCACCCGTTAATTAGGAAGCAATTAATACTCGAAGAGTAATTGCCGTGTGGCCGGTGATTCGCCAGCGAACGGCCTCGAACTGCTCCGACCCGAAATTTCAATGTTTTTGGACGGGTGGCAACTGGTAGAAACCGAGTCCAACCCCGAGAAAATAGATCGTCATGGCAGTGAAGATGAGCGCACCGACAATGTGAAGTGCGCGCCGCCCTCCTGTCTGCGGATCAGTCGCACGTGGCCGGATTCCCACCTGCCACATTCTGAACGACAGCCAAGCCCAACCCGCCAGAATCACCCACCCGGGTATGTTCGTGCTGATTTTCATGCCATCAGATCTTCACTTCTCGCAGGAAGAGTATATGCGCTGCCGTTTTCTACCGCTTTTTTGGGGGCTCCGGGCTTACCCCTTTTCCCTTACAAAAACAACGATGCCTCATGGATACCGGGGCACAGCAAATATGGGTTCGCTCGGGCTTATATGGAAACGAGGCGCCAGCGGATCGAGCGTGCCATGATCCGCCGGCTGGTGTGGGGGAGGCCGCGATCTTTCGGGTCGTAGTTGTGACGCAACCTTTGCAAAATGCCTGTTCGATGACCTGTTTCGCAGGGGCCTTGATTTTTTGGCAGCGCGAAGAACCGGGCTGAATGCGAACTCAAACGCCTTCGCCTTTCACCCCCTGATACCCTTCAGTCAAATCTCATCACCCACGAGTTCCAATCGTTGCGGGTCGCGGACCAGGACCGACTGCCGGTGAGACGAAACGAATTTCTCCCTGCTCCATTGCGACAGGATGCGGCTGATGGTGAACATGGTCGTGCCGGTCATCAAGGCTAACTCTTCGCGGGAAAGCGAAACCTCGACTCCTCCGCGAACCTCCTTGCCAATGTTTTTGCGAAGGCGAAGGAGAGTGAGTGCAAGCCGCTTGGGAACTTTCTCCGTTGCGACTTCGCGGAAGCGCTCTTCAAGCTCACCGAGCCTGCTGGCCAGGATCTGATTCATGTTTCTTCCAATCTGCGGATATTCCTCAACCATGCTTTGTACGGTTTCGTAATCCCAGGCCAATGCCGTGCAGTGCTCCATGACGCGCGCCGAGCTGGTGTGCCGGCTCGATGCCGGTTCGGAGAGCAGCCCAACCACATTGCCTGCCCCGCGCATCCAGAGAATAACCTCATTGCCGTTTTGGCTAAGCTGGCTGATCTTCACGCTGCCGCTGCGAATAAGAAACAGGTTGCGTGCGAGATCTCCCTGCATGAACAGCAATTCGTCGGGGGCGAAAGATCTGGGCCGCGCGTGCGCGGCAATCTTCTCGCATTCGGCCATCGAGAGGCCCGTGAAAAGCGGTGAAGAGCACATGAGAGCGGCGCGGTCTCCGAGTTTGGACGCGGTTGGAAACGGCACTAGCTGGCTGGGCTGCACTGTGCTTACGATTGCGATTGCTGCTGCCATAATTCCTCCAAGGCGATGGTTCGTACTGCATCTCCGGGTCCCAATGGAAAGTAAGTGTCGATCCGTCGGGTTTGGTTGAACAGCGGCTGCGCGATGGCTCTGTACCCACGCGGAAAGAGTGCGTCAAGCGGAGGACATGAGCTCAGTTTTCATAGCAGATTTCCCAATGCTGGGGTCGATATCGGCCGGTATCGTACCGGCGCCCCGTGGTTTCGTTTTGTGGCCGGTGTCGACACAGGTGGACTCATCCACTGTGCTGAATGCGGGTAGCATGTCAGGCATACAATTCAGAAGGTCCTGGGAATGCAGAGGCGTATTTGTGAAGCTATAGACAAGATGTTTGGGAGCCGCAATGAATATGTCGGCCGTCGGGGCACTGCCGGAAAGAAACAAGACCCTAAAGTCCGGCAGCAAATTCGCGATCCGAGTTGCGGCTGCAATGCCGCCCATTGGGTCCATGCAGACCTCGGACAGCATCAGGCCGGAAAAGAAATGCGCCGCCTTCGCTACCGCCTCTTCCCCGTTGAAGGCCGTAGCCACTTCGTATCCCCGGTCCCCGAGAATTGCCGAGAATCCTTGCCCTGCGGGCTGGCGAAAGTCGACGATCAGGATCCTGGCTTGCTTTCTTTGCCGGTCTTGCTGGCGCATCATAGTGATTGCTCTTTCGCGGAATGGGCAGCCTTGTTTCGTCAACTACGCATTACCGTCTGATCTCTGTGATGTTGTGGCTCAAAGGTAGAGGACGCCAAAAGGATCGAAAATCAGAAAACACTGAAACTTTTGTAGGTTTTTCCGCGCGGCCTTTGTAGGGTTCTTCCTACGTCCGTTGAATCTTTGGGCGGGTCGCCGGCATCGCAATCTTCACTTAGTACCTTCTGGACTGCCTGCGGCAACTGTTCCTGAGCGTTGACCTTGTTGATATAGGCGGCTGCGCCGGCCCGCAGGCATGGCGCCGCATACTGGTCCTCCGGCTGGACGCTTACGATGAGAACCGGCAATTGCGGATATGAGTGCTTTATTTCCTGTAGCAGGTCCAGGCCGCTTCGCCCGGGCATATTCAGGTCAAGCAACAAAACAGAGGGTCGTGAATTGGCCAGGGCCAACAGCACTTCGCTATCATTGACCGCTTCAGTAAAGCTCGCGCCGGGGAATTCATCGGCCAGCATCTCTCTCAGGCCGTGGCGCACGGCAGCGTGATCGTCTGCAATGAGAATCAGCATGGCCGGTTCCGTCCGTGCTTCGCCTGTTTGCGAAATGCATGCAGTTGTGGCATGGCTCATTGCGGGGAGCATACAGACGGCGAGAACATTTTGTTATCGGAAAAGACTGTTGCTGATGTAAGTTTGTCTGCCGGAAGCCTGTAGGATTATTCCTACAGCGGCGCGCCCATCCAGGCGGGCCATCTAATTGATCAACTTATTTGTGATTGCGTATCGTGTAAGTTCCACGTTGCTGTTCATTTGCATCTTTTCCAGGATGCGGGTCCGATAAGTGCTTACGGTTTTTACGCTGACGTGAAGCCGGCTGGCGATATCGACCAAAGGGACGCCGGATGCGATCATGAGCATCACTTCGTACTCACGGTTCGACAGCAATTCGTGCAAAGGCTTGTCTGCGGGCTCGTCGAGCTTGGCGAGAAGTTTTTCCGCGAACCCGGCGCTGACGTAGCGGCCGCCGCTCAATATCTTTCGGATCGCCTGCGCCAACTCTTCGGGAGCGCTGTCCTTGCCGATATAAGCGGCGGCGCCGGCCCGCAGGCAGCGCATTGCATACTGGTCCTCCGGCTGGACGCTGAGGATGACAACCGGCAACCGCGGATAGGCGCTCTTGACATCGCGCAACACATCCAGTCCGCTGCGCCCAGGCATATTGATGTCCAGAACCAGCACGCTGGCTTGAGACTTGGCCACGAGATCGATTACCTCGTCCCCACTTCCGGCTTCGGAAAAACGCGCGCCTGGAAACGCCTCGGCAAGGATCTCTCGCAGCCCGCGGCGCACCACCGCGTGGTCATCGGCTATCAATATGTGCATGCTCGCTCCCGTTCTCACCGGCGGACCGGATGGGGACGCTAAGGGTCACCGTCGTCCCGTTGCCGGGAGAACTGGAGATTTGCAGGTCGCCGCCACACACTAGCGCTCGTTCTTTCATTCCCAGAATGCCCAAAGAGCCAGACGCTTCAGATTCACGAAAGCCCTTTCCATCGTCTCTCACAACCATCAGGAGATTTCCGCCCTCCATATGCAGCGACACGCGCACGGATCGCGCCTTGGCATGCCGGCTTACGTTGGTAAGGCACTCCTGAAAGATGCGGAAGAACGCGGTGGCCTGTTCGCCATCCAAATGTAAATCGCCCGAAGTCGCTGAGACCTGGCAGGGAATCCCCGTTCGAGAAGCGAACTCGTTGGCTTGCCACTCGATGGCTGCCGCCAGACCGAGGTCGTCCAGCACGCCGGGGCGCAAGCCGGTGCATATCCTACGCACCGAGCGTATGCCATCGTTAATCAGCTCCACCGTTCCTGCGAGGCGCTCGCGCACCGGCCCCTGCGTCTTGGCCAGCCGCCTGCCCATCCAGGTCACGTCCATTTTGATTGCGGTCAAAATCTGGCCGATCTGATCGTGCAAGTCGCGTGAAACCTTGGTGCGCTCTTCTTCGCGGGCCCGTTGCTGGCGCACGGCGAGAGCGTGCAGTTGTTCGCGCTGCATGGCCATTTTCTGGTTCTCGAAGAGTGCAGCCTCAGCCTGCTTGCGCTGAGTAATGTCTTCGCTGAAGATCACGATTCCGCCAACCTGGCCTTCCGCGTCGCGCCAGGGAAAAACCTCCCAGCGGATCCACTGCTCGGAGCCGTCAGCTCGCTGAAACCTGTCGGCATCGGCACGCACGACTTCACCGGCCATCCCGCGCCGGTGTGCTTCCTTCCATTCTTCCGGGACCTCCGGGAACACATCGTAGTGCGAAACGTCGTTCAGGTCGCGATCGCCGAGGCCGTAATCGGCTCTCCAGCGGCGGCTGGCGCGCAGGTAACACATGCGCTTATCGAACATCGCCAATGCCGCCGGCGCATGTTCGATAAACAGGCCCAGCCGCGATTCGCTCTCGCGCAGGTTCTCCGCGGCCTGAGCGTGCGCCGCACGCACGCGCAGCAATTCGATACCGGACTCGACATCTCCCGCCAGCTCCGTGAGGAGTTTCACCTCGCCTTCTGTGAATGCATCCGTCTCCCGCGAATAGATGGTTATGGCTCCCCATGCCTCGCCCCGCTCCTTGAGGGGCATCGCCAGCGAAGAGGCATATCCCCATTTGACGGCTTCGTCGCGCCAGGGAGCAAACGCGGGATCGGCACGCATATCCCGGCACATTGCCGGCTGTCCGGTGCGAATAGCCGTGCCGGTAGGGCCCTGACCGCGTTCGCCGTCACCCCAGGTGATTTGGAGAGTCTCCAGGTAGCCGTTGTCAAAGCCTGCGTGCGCTACAGCGCGGACGGTCTTGCAATCGTCGTGCTCGGCGAAACCGATCCAAACCATCGCATGCCCGCAATCGTCGGTTACGATGCGGCACACCTCATTCAGGAACGCCGATTCATCCTCGGCGCGCATAAGCGCCTGGTTGCTGTTGCTCAGGGCCTTGAGCGTGCGGTTGAGTTTCGTCAGTTGTTCCTCGGCACGCTTACGCTCGGTGATGTCGGTATTGGTCCCGAACCAGCGACCCACCTTGCCTTCCGCGTCCTTCACAGGCATGACCCGCGTCAGGAACGGACGAAAGACACCATCGGCGCGCCGCAGTGGGAATACCATGTCGAATGGCTTCCCTGTGGCGATCGAGTCCTTCCAGCGCTCCATAACCAGCGGCAGAGCTTCCGGGTCATGCACGGACTGCCAGCCCCAGCCTTCCATCTGTTGAGGAGTGGTGCCCGTGTATTCGTACCAGCGTTCGTTGTACCAGAATAGCCACCCGTCGGCGTTCGCCATCCAGCACAACTGGGGAATCGCATTGGCGAGATTGCGGAACTGCTCTTCGCTTGCGCGCAGCGCGTCTTCAGCCCGCTTGTAGTCGCTGAAATCGTTGAAGACGATCGCCACCCGCCGTAGTTCCGGTTCTCCCACGCGGTAGGCATAAACATCATAGACGCGATTGAGCGCTTTGGCTTCGTTCATGAAATGTTGAGCTTCGCCGGTTAGTGCAATTCGCCCGTAGATCTCGAACCAATGCTCCTCGTGATCCGGGGCAAGCTCGCGCATCCGCTTTCCCACGGCGTCATGCAGTCCGGTTTGCTTCTCAAATGCGTCGTTCACTTCCAGGAAGCGATAATCCTCGGGCCTTCCTTCCGCGTCAAAGAGAACCTCAATGACGCAAAAGCCCTCGTTCATTGAATTGAACAGATTGCGATACCGTTTTTCGCTCTGCCGCAGCGCCTCTTCTCTGCGCTTGGAATCGGTGATGTCGGTGTGGACCCACATCCGGCCGTACGATTTTCCATCGACGGTCAAGGGGACAAAGTCTCGTATGAACATGCACCCGTTCTGAATGGGGAGTTCTTCGCTCAAAACCGGTTGTCCCTGTTTGACAATCTCACGGACGCGAAGAGCGGCTTGCACGGGATTTTCGTAAGCGGTATCGATCTTCGCGATCACCTTCTCGGAGTCGAACGTTGCCACCAGGTCGGCGGGAGACTCCCTCAATCGGAAGAGGTCGCAGAATGCCTGATTGGCAAACTCGATCCGCCCCTCGTTCGTCACCAGCAAGATGCCGGAAGAGAGATTGGACAGGATGATGTAGAAGCGTTGCAGCGTGGTTTCGATAACTTTCTCGGCCCGCTTGGCCTCGGTGATGTCGCGGGCGGTGATGACCGATCCGGTGATGACGCCGTCTTTGTCGCGAATCGGGCTGAAGGAGATGCTTCCCACCCAAGTTTCGCCACTGTCTCTGCGGCGAAGCTTGTATTCGACGCCGATAGCTGTCTCGCCACGCAACGCGCGCCGCATCGCATACATCTCCTGTGACGCCGGTTCTCCATCGGCAGTGCATACCTCGACCAAACTTGAGAATTCGGCAAAGTTCCGGGCGCACTCGTCTTTGTTCCTAAATCGATAGAACGTGGCATAAGCGTCGTTGAAATCGACAAACCGCCCCTCGGCATCGGTGATGAGCACGGAATCCGTCATACTCGCGAGCGCTGCCGCCAACTTCGCCCGGCTTTCCCGAAGGGTCTCTTCCACCTGCTCGCGCACCTTTATGTCGGCTTCGAGTTGCGCGTTGGTTGCCTGCAACTGGTGCGTCCGCTCCTGAACCAGTGCCTCGAGATGCTCGCGGTATTGTTCCAGTTCGGTTTCAGCGCGCCGGCGCTCCGTAATGTCGACGCCCACCTCCAAAATGGTGGACGAGCCATCCAGGTCAGTGAAGGGATAGTCGTAAGCATCGATCAAACTTCCGTCGCGGAAGATGACCTCGCGATGGTGGGGCTCGCCGGTGTGGAGTGGAAAGAAGGTCTCGCAAGGGACGCACGGCTCACTGCGTCCATGGCGAACTTTGAAGCAGGGCTCGCCACACGGTTCGCCGTACTTTTCACGGAAGCTGCGGTTCGCGAAGGTAACCCGATGATCGGTCGTCAGCAGGCTGACCATCGCGGGCAGCGTTTCCAGCACGTCCAGGAGCCGCTGACGTTCCGCCCCGGCAGACTCGGCTTTCTGCCGTTCTTCTTCCGCCTTCCGGCGTTCGCTCGAAATGGCGTCTTCCACCTGGTAAGCCACCAGTTTTTCGCGGTTCCGGCGGTACAGTTCCAAAATAATGGAAAGGGCGATGCCGAAGACGCAGAAGATCGCCAGACTGAGAACATCGTAGGGGTCCCGGACTGCGAGTTTACCGGTCGGCGAAAATATCCAGATGCCTGCCACGAGCGCGCAAAGCACGGTGGCCAGAATGCCGGTCCATAAGCCGCCAAGCAACGCCGCCAGAAGCACAGCCGGATAAAACGTGATGAAGGGAGCAAAACCAGGGTGGTGGTGTGCAAGAGGCTCGCGAATGAGAAAAGCCAGGGCAACCCCGGCTGCGACAGCCAAGCTTCGCCAGAGCCATCCGAAGATCTGGCGAACGCTCGTTCTCAACTTCGTAATCACCGCCCGCTCCGTTGGACTGTAGGCGGCCCCAAACCAGGGGATCCCCGACGTAGCCTCAGTCAGCCCGCGATTCTCATATATGGTCGATGCCCAGCCTGACCCGGTACGATTGGCATCGTTAGAGGGTCAAACTGCCGCGACCTTTCATCCAATTTGCGATTTACATTGATCGTATACAAAAAGGTAGGACAAAAGCCGCAGGCATAATGTGATACACATCACGGCTTGCCGCTCTTCGTCGCCAAAATCCGAATGTGAGCAGGATATTTGCGGTGCGGAGGGCTCTAGCGAACCTCTTCTGGCCGAGTTTTCCGGGCGGGCTAAATCGGAA
>Ga0182027_10007795_pt1 | contig 15704 bp, 5 predicted proteins | sample 712E1DmetaG_FD_121300 | JGI IMG/M metagenome (GOLD analysis project Ga0182027, IMG submission 121300) | Permafrost microbial communities from Stordalen Mire, Sweden - 712E1D metaG (Illumina Assembly) | ecosystem: Environmental > Terrestrial > Soil > Wetlands > Permafrost | place: Sweden...
CGATCTGTGAAATTTTCACAGGTGTAATAATAAAATTCTTCCATATTAATCAGTAATGAAGTGTAGACAAATTTTTAATTCGCAATTCGCGAATTGAATAATAAATTTAAATAATAAAAATTATCTTCATAAATTAATCGTGAGAAGGCTTCTAATGTTGTAATGGTTTAAAGATTGAATGGTATGTCTTTAAATGTTGGGATTGATAATTTTATTTATTCCACCAGCACAAAGGCAGCCCAGTAATAGGGTGTGTATTTTTTCGCCATGCTTTGCTGTGCCTTGCGGAATGAATCATGTTTGTTTTTTGTTTTGATATAGCTTTCATAAAACAAGGTCATCAATTCGGTGGTTTCTTTATCGGGTACCTGCCATAAGCTCATGATCACAGCCTTTGCGCCTGCTACCTGAAATGCTCTTTGCAAACCATACACTCCTTCTCCTGACTTAATATCTCCTAATCCTGTTTCACATGCAGATAATACTACTAAATCTGTGTTTCCCAAATAAGTATTTGCAACTTCATAAGAAGTTAATATACCATCTTCTGTATTTTCATTTATTGGATTACATTGCCATGCATAATTACCTCCGGCAAATATTAAACCCGATCGCCATAGAGAATTCTTATTTGTTTTGAATATATTTCTTGTATTCGCAAGGGTTGAAGAATCTGGTTCCGGAAAAAAGAAACCATGAGTGGAAATGTGAATGATAGATGGTGAATTTTTCCCCTGAAGGTTTTTGAATGCTGCTTCATTTGCATTACTTCCAACGTACAATTGATTTTTCCAATTCTTTTCAGTAAATATTTTATTAATATTATTTACTTCAGTAAGAGTTCCTCCCAAATAATTCCATGTGTTTTCTTTGTTTTTATCGGAAGACAATGAACGCATAGCAATTTGCTCGTTATCTTTTATCTTGAGTTTATCAGTTTTTACCAATACCTGCAATGTATCCAAATCATAATTGATTCCACCAAATAGAGCAATGGTCTTATTTGAACTTTCATGCCTGGATTGAGTAATAGTTAATTGACGTGTGCTATTCAGAAAATGAATATTATATTTATTTAATAATATTTGTTTGTTCTCATCTTCCAAGGCATTAAAAGAAACTTTATTTAGCAGTCCTGTTAAAGAGACATAAACTGTTTTGCTTCCATTAAGCAAGGAATCAAGAGGCTTCCAAATCAAATTGTACAGCGAGAAATTATCGTTTTCATTTTCCAGATAAGTATTCACGATAGGCTTTATTCCTTTTACCTGAGAGTTGGTTTTATATAATTCCGTCTTTAACAAAACATCAGCAAGTTCTTTGTCGGTACATAATCTTATCGCCTTGGGAAATTTATAGGAGGGACGAAGAACAAGCGCATAATACAAGGTTGTATCTTTTCTGATCTCATTTACAAATCGAATATCCGTAGATAAATCAAAGGAAATAAATTCAATTGCTACATCTGTTGGATTTAATTTTCGCTGTACGTCCTGCCATTTATATTCAAACTGTGATTGATTACTTGAAAATTTACTTGTTAGTTTGACAAGTCTTCGTTCTTCAGCATTCGCAGATTCCTCCAACAATTTGACATCCTTTTCACTTGAAGCAATAGTGGATGCTTGATTAATTTCAACCCTGTATTGTTTTAATCTATTATATGAATTTGTAATAGAGGTATCGCAGTTATAATTGGCAATATTAAGGATGCGCTGGGTGCTTTGAAGTAACAAGCCTTTCATGAAAAGGGAATTATCATATAAAAACATAGTCAAACTATCATTTCTTTCAGGAGTTAACACTAAAAGATTATTGAACATATTGAAAATATCTTCTGTGTGTTTTATATACATTTCCTTTTCACTTTCACTTAAAACAGTAAAATTATCACGCAACGCTTGAATATTTAATTTTTTTGATTTTTGCAGAAAAGAAATAACATCTGACCATTGTTTTGCCTTTATGAAAGCTTTTGTCCAAATCATATAACAATACGATAAACGATCAGCAGAACTATATTCTTCTTCTATCACTTTTGCCTTCATGAAATATTCAATTGATTTTTGGTAATTGCCTTCAAAGTAATATGCCATACCCAAGCCACCATAGCAAGAAGATACTTGCATTTTATCACCTACATCTAATGCAATTTTTAGCGATTTTTCATAATATTCAATTGCTTTGCTGAAATTTTTCATTGAGCTGTATGCAATTCCAAGACCGTTCAGGCTATAACAAATCAATTGTTTATCATTTATTTCTATCCGGATTGCTAAGGCTCTTTCATTTAAATTCAATCCTTTTTGGTACAGACCAATATCGATAAATACATTTGAAAGATCTTGAAGGCAATCGGATAACCAATATTTATCACCGAGAAGCTCGGCTATATCCAACGACTTTTCATAATATTCTATGGCTTTTGCAGTATTGCCCTGAGATCTATAAACATATGCAAAGGCTGCCAATCCTTCAGAAATGCCAAGTGAGTCTCTAAGTGTTTCATATAATTTTAATGATTGTTCAAAATAATTCAATGCTTCAGGATAATTTCCATGCGTAAAATATGTCATCCCGATCCTATAATAATAATATGCAACTGAAGTGGAGTCATTAATCTCATATCCCAGTGTGACGGCATTATTCCATAGTTGCTCTGCTTTAATATAATTCTTTTTATTATAGTAGAGCGTTCCGGCTTTATGCATGGCTCTTGATTGAAAGAATTTCAATCTGGATGATACTTGCTCTTTTTTTAAAGATAACATTGTTGAATCGTACACATTTTCATACCAGGTAATCGCAGAATCAGGAAGTTTTTTTTTGTATAAATCTCCAATGTTTAAACAATATTTCATGTATAAAGTATCAGCTTCTGTTCCACTCAATGATGGAAGTGTATTCAGAACTTTTTTAAGAGAGTCAATTTTTTGATAATCCTGTGCATTCACCATGAACAGTGAGCAACAAACAACGATCAATAAAAAAAAGAATTTTTTCATGAATCAGATATTTATCAAATTCAAATATACTTCTTTTCCAAATTGTAAAGTAAATAATTAAAATGAAGCTATTTTAATTCCAGAAAAAATTGTTTAGAATTGGAAAACGTTTTGCTGACGATTTGCAATTCCTCCAGAAAAGATCACCGCATGGAATCCAATTACTTCTTCACCACATTTCTCACTGCAAGCCCTTCATCAGTGCTTAGAGTTACGAAATAAACTCCACCTGAAAGACCTTTCATATCTATCTTTTTGGAATACTTTCCGCTTGCAATACTTTCTTTTAAGCTAATAATTGTTTTGCCAAGCATATCTGTGATAAGAATTTTTATTTTTTCATTCTTTGTGAATGTAGCCACAATAGTAATTTCCTGAGATGTTGGATTAGGATAAATATCCATCCCGTAAATATTATTCTGATTTTCTTCCACACCTAGTATCTGATATTCCTCCATATTAGAAACGGAAGTATTATAAGTTTCAGTTTGGTCTTTTGCTGATGATGATGCAATACAACTATCAGTTTTTGCAATGACGATCAGATAATAATTAATACCCGAGGGTGGCGCGAGATCCGTATAAGTAGTAATTGTGTTTTGAACCGTGTCAATGGGCTGGAGTGTATGTGGTGTAGACCCACGATAAATATAATAAGAGCCAAAAACAAAACCCTCATAATTCTCCCAAATTAAATTGATAGCACCGCCCATACCCTGATTGACTGTCAGGTGTAGTGTCTTATGTGCAGGACTTTGTGCCGACTCGTTTCCACAAGTATCTAATATTGAAATTTTATATCTGTCAGATTTTACCATAGCATCAGAAGCCATGTCTTCATAAACGCTCATACTATCGAACGGAATAGTATCGACAGGATTGTAAATACCGCCAAAAATACTTTCTTTATAAATGACATAAGAAGCGATTCCTTCATTATGTGTTTTTTCCCATACAATTAAATTCTTGCCAAGAACAGTATCTACATTTACTTCGCAAATGATTTCGTTAGCGTATGGTTGAAGAACAGTTATTGTTAAATTATCAGTATTATGGCATCCGTCAATTGTCCTGTTTCCTGTTACTGTATAGGTAGTGGTAGTAGTTGGATTTGCAATAACGGTTGATCCTGTTGTAGAGGATAATCCTAGGGCAGGAGCCCACGTATAGGTGTCGGCACCTGTTGCTGTAAGATTAGTTGAAGCGTTCAAACATATTGAATTATTTTGTGCAATAACAGTTACAGGTGGGAGCGCATGCTCATAGATTGTCACTGTATCTGAAACACCCCGGCATCCGTAAACAGTATCCATAGCCGTAACAAAATAGTTACCGGATTGATCCACATAATTACCAATGCCTATTGATCCATCAGACCAATTAGCAGTATGAATCGGACCTGTTGCATGTAAATAAACGCTATCACCTGCACAAAAAGCCGTGTCGCCAACAATTGTCAGTACCGGTGAAGGATGAACTGTCAACAAAACAGAATCAGAATTTACAGAACCACAAGGGTTGCTTACTTTACATTTATAATGCCCCTGATCAGAAATACCTACGGGATGAATTACTAATATACTGTCAATAGCACCGGGTATGACTATTCCATTATGCTTCCACTGAAATGTTTTCGGTGCAGAACCTGTAGACAAAACACTGAATGCCACTGAATCTCCCTGACAACTGATTAGCGGAACCGGATTGGCGGTAATATTTGGCAAAACGCCATAGCGGGCTAAATATAGTGCAGGTTTTGCACCGGCAGTAGTAAACAAACCACCGGTATAAAGGTAATTGCTATCAGTGGCAATGGTTAGGGAAAAACTATTAACACCACTTCCTAAGTTCGACCATGTATTGTTTTCCCACTTTGCTATTCCGGGTGCAGATGCTCCACCGGCAGTGGAAAACCCACCTGCAGCATAAAGGTCATTGTCTTTGATCAATAAAGAATATACTTCACCGTCAAGCCCGGTCCCGAGTGACACCCAATTGGTTCCGTTCCATTTTGCAATATTATCAAGATTAGGATTCCCCGTGAACCATATCATCCCTCCAGCATAAACGCTACTTGCATCAATAGCTAAAGATAATACTGGGCCATTCTGAATAGGGGCGCTGCTTACGGCAGACCATGTAGAACCGCCAGTCCATTTGACAATGTAATCAGCATTGGAAATACCTCCTGCATCAATAAAATACCCCCCGGCATATAGAACATTATTATAGAATGTAATTACTGTTACACTTCCGTTAAGCGCTGTTGTAGTCAAAGCACTCCAACTGCCATTCCATTTAGCAATGAAATCAGCATTAGTAATACCTCCTGCATCAGTAAAATTACCTCCGACATAAAGGTTAGATCCGTTTTTCTTTAAACAGGATACTGTGTTATTTAACCCGGTTCCTAGGGCAAACCACGATGCTCCATCCCACCTGGCAATATTATTTGTATTAGCCACACCTCCTGCAGAAGTGAAACTACCTCCTGCATATACATTATTACCCATAATTTCTACAGCGTAAACAACGCCATTGATTCCGGTTCCCAAGGCAAACCATTGGTGACCATCCCATTTGGCTATACGTGTGGTATTTGAAACACCTGCCATATTGGTAAAGTCTCCACCCACATAAATATTTGTATCAGAAACAGCTATAGACCACACCACAGATTGAGCACCTACCGGGAAACCTTTCCATGAAGTGCCGGTCCATTCCGCAAGTGCATCTGCCAGAGTATCACCTCCTGCATCAGTAAAATAACCCCCGACATATAAATTGGTTCCTGACGTATCTAATGCCAGAACCTGATCATTTAACCCATTACCAAATGCCGACCACGTTGAGCCATCCCATTTTGCCACATTGTTTACTGTTGTTCCGCCTGCTGTTGCGAAAAGGCCACCAATATAGACATTGGTACCTTTAATACGTATTGCATCGACATCTCCACTGGCGCCTGTTCCCAATGCCAACCATGCAGATCCATTCCACTTAGCTATATGATTGGTGTTTGCAACTCCACCTGCTGCAGTAAAACCACCTCCCGCATAAATATTGCTTCCACTTATTGCAAGAGCAAAAACATAATTATTAGTTCCTGTTCCTAAAGCTGACCATGTTGTTCCGTTCCACTTCCCCACATAATTAGCTGTCGTTGTAGTGCCATTCACTTTAGTGAAATTCCCGCCTGCGTATATATTTGTTCCGCTGATAGCAATAGCACGTACCCTGCCATTAGTACCTGTTCCTAATGCCGACCATGTAGTTCCATTCCATACTGCGATATAATTGGCAGATGTAGTATTTGCATTTACCATAGTGAAATCACCTCCGGCGTATATATTTGTTCCGCTAACAGCCAAAGCCCATACTGTCCCATAAACGCCAACATTCGTTGATCCAAAAGCTGACCAAGCTGTTCCATTCCATTTGGCTATATGATCCACATATAAACCACCACCACCAGTCCACATAAAACTGCCACCCGCGACAATATTTGTTCCTGATAAAACCAATGCATAGACATTCCCTGAAAGTCCGGCTCCCATTGCTGCCCATTGTGTACCATCCCATTTCGCAATACCCTGAGTCCCTGAAACACCTGCTACATTGGTAAAACTCCCTCCTATATATACAGAGGTACCATTTACCAATACAGCCCAGATTCCTGACGGATTAGAGAAAGCACTTTGAAAAAAAGGATCATCCCAATATTCGTCTCCTGCCATTTTCGGTCCTGGACATGCAGAAGGTACAAAGCGCGGCGGTTTGCCGGGCTCATTGACCATCTGATAACCTATAGGGTTAAAACTTCCATGAATATCACCGTTTAGATTAAGCGTGCCATCAGTATTAAGAATGGTGCCTAATGAAGGCAAATCCTGATTTATACTATCTCTGATAACATTTTTATTTTCAGCTTTACATAAAAAAGCCAATGCTATGAGAAGCATGACAAAAAGAACTTTTATTTTCATGATTGAATATTTAGTTAAACGATTAATATAGAAATCAAATTCTAATAATTAAGTAATATCAAAATACAGATACAAATGTAATTAATAAGCTTATACTAAATAAAAAAAAGTAAGACATAATACTTATCTGATAAAAACAAAACCCGCTGTGCTATGACCAAGCAAGAATATGTTATAAGCGATTAATTGGTTTGTTATTTTGAACATTAATATATTGTAGAATAGTAACAGATGGAAATTCTTATTCCACCAGCACAAAAGCAGCCCAGTAATAGGGTGCATATTTTTTTCGCCATAGTTTGTTGCGCCTTGCGGAATGAATCATGCTTGTTTTTCGTTTTGATATAATTCTCATAAACAAAGTCATCAACTCGGTAGTTTCTTTATCGGGCATCTGCCAAAGGCTCATGATCACTGCTTTTGCACCGGCTATCTGGAATGCACGTTGTAATCCATACACACCTTCCCCTGTTTTAATATCGCCTAATCCCGTTTCACATGCTGATAATACCACAAGGTCTGTATTTCTTAAATTGCTGTTGGCAACTTCATACGCTGTGAGTACTCCATCTTCTCTACCTTCTATTGCCGGTTTACATTGCCATGCATAGTTTGCTCCTGCATGAATAATCCCTGAACGCCACAATGGATTAAGCATTGTTTTAAACGGATTGCGTGTAGTTTTATAGGTAGTTGAATCCGGTTCAGGAAAAAAGAAACCATGAATGGAAATATGTAAAATGTTTGGTGAGTTTTTTCCGCTAAGAGCTTTAAATGCTTCCTCCGTTGCATCACTTCCTGTCTATACTTTTGTATTTCATTTTTTCTTTAAAAATATTTTATCAACATTATTTACTTCGGTTAGTGTGCCTGATAGCTAATTCCATTTATTCCCTTGTAGCGTGTCAGAGGATAAACCTCTGGAAGCATAGATTTCATTGGTTTTATTTACTTTGTTAGTATCATCAGGTGCGGTTTTTACAATGGTCAGCAGGGAGGCAACAGTGTGCTGGCTCTGTGCTTGAACTGTCAATAGGGTGCCGAAAAAAATGAATAGTGAACAATGAACAGTAAATAGTATAAAGCAAAGCTTTTTCATGAATTTAATTTTTAATCAAACCAGCTTTTATCGTTATTTCTTTTACGAGCTCTTCTGTGGTGTTTCCTTCAGCAGTGTGTTCCTCCACTTTTTCCCCGCATTTGATTTTATATTTAAGATTTATCTTCCCGCTCTTCTGAGTATAAGTGCCACTGATCTTGCAACCGTCAGGGTAATTGCGGGTGTCAAGAAAAATGATAGGGCTCTCATTTCCCTTGGCAGATAAGCTGTTCAGGGCATCATCCACCGCGGTGGATAATCCGAGCATATCTTCCAATTGATCGGCATCAAGGAATGAACTGCGCACAAACATAGGCCTTGGCTTAGCCAGCGGGATTTTTGCTTTATCATTCTCATTCATAATCCCAATATCAAAGCTTCCACCTTTAGGGATGAGTAATTGTGGCTCCTGTATTCCACCCACGCCTGCTGCAAGTTTTGGAACTTCTTCGCGTGAATAATTTAATAAGGTGTTTACATCAACAAATTTATCTTCACGTAATGCTACTCCCTTCATGGCTTGCAGGATGGTATATGTCAGCAGACCCTGACCATAACGACTCGCTTCATAACTAACTGCATCGGCTGCACAACCGCTGATGATAAACATTCCGGTGCGGTCTTTCATGCGGTCTATCGCCTTTACCTGCGAGCCTTCAATGTTTCGTTGTGCAATAAGATTATCTACCGCTTTTCCCGAACCACAGGCATCAATAATCACTAGTTGCTTAAGTGCCCCGATCTTAAGGATCCAGTCGGTAAATTCTTTTGAGCTGATAGTACAGTTATTCCTGATAGCATTATCGCTGTATGATTCCGAAGCTGCTGAATGTGCATCCGCTGTCAGATAATAAAAATCACTGGGATTATCGCCCCATGTGATTCCATGTCCGCTCATATAAATAACAAGCACATCACAATTTTTCGCTTTGCTTTTTATCTGTTCAAAAACATTTTTAATGTTTTCCTTTGTAGGCTTAATTTCCCCGGGACTGGTAAGAGTATAAATAAAGGTTCGGTCTTTGCCGAAAAGGTTTTCGGCTCCCAGTTTTATGGATGCTGCAATAGCAATTGCATCAGGCTGTGCATATTTTAAATGGATAGCCGTGCTGCTGTAGTCGGACACTCCCAACACCACCGCATAAAGCGAAGGGAGAAATTTAACAGTGTCTTCTTCCGACTTATATAAAATATTTACTCCTCTTCCTTCCACAAATCCATCGGCGCTCCATGCTTTGACAGTGATGGTGTTTTGTTTACCCGGGATCAGCAAGGGATTATTTTTGATATCAAATAAAATAGTTTGTGCGTCTTTGGTCGTGTCAAACCCATTGCCACGTGCATCAGCTTCTACTTCTTTACCGTTGATCTGTATCACGACTTTCCCGTAGCCCCCATCACGCTTGGTAAGTGTTATAGGAAGTTTCTCATTTTTTATTTCGGTGAGATTAACTTCCGGTTGCAGTTTTAATTCATTCATGCCTTGTATATTCCACAACTGTTCACCCTTCATTATTTTTTTCCATAATCCCGGCTCCCAGTAACGATCCTTTAACAGATTAAATTCAATCACCTCCATTCCTTTCACCCAGTACATCTGCCCCATGCCACCTTCTGTGCCGTCGAACCGGCCGTCAGAAGTAACCACCAGCCAGTCTGCTTTATCAATATAAACAATGGAGCACATTTCCTTCCCGCTTGCTACATTCCAGATTTTTATAGTTTTATCCTGACTGCCGGATGCTATATATTTACCATCGGGAGAAAAACACGCAGAATAAATTCTGCTTGAATGCCCTGAAAATGTTTTGAGTTCTTTACCTGAGGAAACATCCCAGAGTTTTAAAGTATTGTCATAGCTGCCGGAAAGAATATATTTTCCATCAGGAGAAAAACTGACGGAAGAAATATAATTTGCATGACCGGAAAAAATTCTTAGTACTCTTCCTGTTGAAACGTCATATAGCGTTAAGGTTTTACTGCTACCCGAAAGTGCATATTTTCCATCGGGGGAAAAACACACTGAATAAACCCAGCCGGTAAAACCTGAAAGCGTTCTTACTTCTTTTCCAGTGGAAACATCCCATAATTTTGAAGAACCGTCATAGCCTCCTGAAAATGCATACTTCCCGTCCGGTGAAAAACAAACGGAAGTAATAGCTTTAGTATGTCCTGAAAAAGTACGGAGTTCTTTACCTGTTGAAATATCCCACAGTTTTAGAGTCTGATCACCGCTTCCCGAGAGAGCATATTTTCCATCGGAAGAAAAACAAACTGAATAAACCGGACCGGAATGTCCTGAAAATACTTTTATCTCTTTTCCGGTGGAAATATTCCACAACCTTAATGTGCTGTCAGCGCTTCCTGATAATGCATATACTCCATCTGCAGAAAAACAAACAGAATTAACCAAACCCGAATGCCCTGTAAAAATTCGGATCTCTTTACCTGTTGAAATGTCCCAGAGTTTTAAAGTGTTGTCATAACTTCCGGAAAGGATATAATTACCATCGGGTGAATAGCAGACAGAAAAAACACTGTTGGCATGTCCTGAAAAAGCGCCAATCTCTTTGCCTGTAGAAATATCCCAGAGTTTTAAAGTTTTATCACTGCTGCCTGAAAGAATGTTTTTTCCATCAGGAGAAAGACAAACGGAAGTAACGCTCTTAGCATGCCCTGAAAATGTTTTGATCATTTTTCCTGATGAAATTTCCCAGAGTTTTACAGTATTGTCATAGCTTCCGGAAAGTGCATATTTATTATCAGGTGAAAAACAAACGGAAGTAATACCTTTTATATGTCCTGAAAAAGTAATGATTTCTTTACCTGTTGAAATGTCCCAGAGTTTTAAAGTATTATCATCGCTACCTGAAAGTGCATATTTACCATCAGGTGAAAAACAAACAGAAGTAATACCTTTAGCATGTCCGGCAAAAACCCTGACTGCTTTACCTGCTGAAACATCCCATTGTATTATGGTTTTATCCCCGCTTCCTGAAAGAGCAAATTTACCATCCGCAGAAAAACAAACAGACTTCACAATAGCAGTGTGCCCGAAAAAAGTCCGGAGTAATTTGCCCGTGGAAACTTCCCATAATTTTATAGTGTTATCATCACTTCCTGAAAGTGCATATTTCCCATCCGGAGAAAAGCAAACAGAAGAAACAGATTTAGTATGCCCGGCAAAAGTCCTGACTTCTTTACCTGTGGAAATTTCCCAGAGTTTTAATGTGCAATCATCACTTCCCGAAAGAGCATACTTACCATCCGGAGAAAAGCAAACGGATTCCACGATCATCGAATGCCCTGAAAAAGTACGCACCTCTTTATTCGTGGAGACTTCCCAGAGTTTTATAGTTTTATCAAAACTTCCGGAAAGAACATATTTGCCATCAGGAGAATAACTAACTGAAGAAACAGCACCGGAATGCCCTGCATTTAAGGTCAATACGGGTTCCTGTGAGAAAGCAGTGAATTGAAAACAATAAATAGTGATTAGTAAAAAAAAGATTTTTCTCATGAATTATTTTTTTAAAACATGTTCGATAAAAAAGTAGTCTTATTCCTTCGCATTCAATGCAACCATTATTTCTCTGAAACTTTCCAAACAACTTCTAAGTTTTCTATAATGTACGATACTTTGTGAGAAGAAGGTATTATTAGTTCAGGTTTCTGTGCAGAAACATAGAATGATAATAAGTGAAAAATAAAAAATGAAAAAATGAAAATGAGTTTTTTCATGAATTTGATTTCTTAATCAAAATCAAATATACTTCTTTTCTATATTATCAAATGCCTACATGGAAGTTCATGGATTTATATATCCTTGAAAAAAATAAAAGAGAACAATACTGTATTTATACCTGTTTATATATATATATATGCTTTTTATTTCATAGCATCGTTAATCCGCTCTGTAGTATTTCTTATTTAAATGATTTCGTAGGTATTTTTATAAAGTAAAGGTTAATATATTATAGAAGTGAAAAGCAAAAAGTGATCATCTAGAAAACGCACCTAAAGAAATAGTCAAGCCGTTGTATGGTGAATTGAAAAAAACATTTAATCAATTTTAATATATTCGATAAATTTATTTATTTTTGATGTGGAAAATATTTTGTCGCTGGTATAGAGTGAATGGAGTTGAAATTGTACCACACAAAAACAAAATAACCTATTGTGAAAAAACTATTTCCTTTTTATTTATTCATCGCTTTTCAACTTTTTTCATTCACTTCTTATGCCCAATGGAGTACGGTGAATGTAGGAACTACATCCGACCTTTATTCGGTTGATTATTATTCTGCAAATGATATCTGGATCGGATCCGGCAATCAAATAGTAAAAAGCAGTAATGGTGGAAGCACATGGGGTATTATTAATCCACTTTATGACAACAACAGTGCGCCCATTATACCTGCAACTATAAATGATATTGCTCTTACTTCTTCTTCTTCAGCAATAATGACGGGTATGTTTTATTTTGGTAATTCAGAATGTATTTATACAACATATAGTGGAGGAGGAGTATGGAACCTAACAAGCTTAAATAACAGCGGACCATGGGATAGAGCTATAAACAAAGTTGATCATTATGGAGCAAGGTGCGCTGCAGTTGGAACTAATGGTAGAATTGGTTACAGCTCTAATTCCGGCAGCACATGGACATTTGTAAATTCAGGAACAACGGATATGATCACTGATGTCCAGTACACTTCTTATGACACGGTTTTTGCTATCAGTGCTAACACCCTTCATAGATCTGTCAATGGGGGAAGTTCCTGGACCAGTACTACCGTTGCAGGAATTGGCGGCAGTATCAGCGCAGTTCACAATGTAATTTATCTGACTAAAAGTTCAAATGTTATTGTAAAATCTACAGATTATGGTGTAACATTTACTGACATTACCTTACCTTTTTCCTATAACGGACCTATATATGCTATTGATCAAAACACTGTTTTAATTTCCGCCAGCGATGGTTTATATATTTCTACTACCGGAGGACAATATTGGGAAAAATGTATTTTACCCGGCAGCTATAAGCCTATTAACATGATTGATTTTCTAAATTCAAATCAAGGATATGCAATAGGCAATAACGGATATACAATCAAAACAAGTAATTTTGCCGGTTGTCACTCTGCTCCTATCTGTTCTTTTACGCTTCAATGGGGGACTACCAACATATGTTTAGGAGATTCCATTGCTTTTCAGAATACTACTATAGCTCCAGGTTACACCTATCAATGGAAATTAGATGGAAATTTATTCAGCAATCAATTTAATGCAGGAGTCCTTATCACTACTGCAGGAGCACATACAGTATCAATGATCGCAAGCAATGCATATGGATCGGACACTGCATCGATGACAATAAACGTTACAGGACACATGCTCAGTTATTTTGTTTTCAATACACTTTCAGATACCGTTTGCAGTGGAAATTATACCAGCTTTTCTGTTCCAAATACAGTGAGCGGAGCTACCTATCAATTACGAAAAGGATTTACCAATATCGGAACTTCACAAGCCGGTACCGGTGGTACACTTACCTTTTCATCCGGATCCGGAATCAGCACAACAACTGTATTTAATATTATTGTCAGAAAATCCAACTCTTGTTTTAATGATTCTGTTATACAAAATAAAACTATTTACGTTAGTAGTAATAGCGGAAATCTTGTGTCGGCATGCGTTCCTCCATATTATTATAGCCCTACCTACGGGCCAATAAATGTTACATTTGGTGATATTAATAATACAACCACAACCTTGCTTAGTTCATATTTTGATTACTCATGCTGCCGGCACAGCATTGTTTATATCGGAAGAATTTATCCTATTTCAATTACTTCCGCATCCACCGGTGAATATGTTGCCGTTTGGATTGATTATGATAATGATGGAGTATTTGATAATCCGGCTGAATTAGTATTTGATGGCACAACAAATCCTTATAATCCAGTTACTGCAAATATTACGATACCCTCGATAGCCCTTTTAAATCCCACTGTCAGGATGCGTGTGGCTTCAAGTTACCAATATAGTCAACGATTAAATGGGTTTACTTGCCTTAATATTACCGGTCAAATAGAAGATTATGCAATTACAATTCTACCGGATACTACTCAACCTATAGCAAATTTTACTTCCAGTCAAACAACTGTATGTGCAACCAATGTAGCTTTCACCAATACTTCCTATAATGCCACCTCGTACTTATGGGATTTTGGTGATTCCAACACCTCAACCTTAAAAAATCCATCTCATTCATATCCGGTTTCTGGCAATTATAACGTTACATTAATAACATATAACCCAAGTGGGAGTGATACTATAACGCAAGTAATTAATATTAATAACCCATTGGTACCTGTTCCCGCTACATGTAATCCCACTAATTATTTATATTCTTGTGATCGTACCTATTTTGGTTCTTTTCAAGCCGATGGCACTCATGTTTATCCAGGAACAGCGTTTTATTATGATTATACTTGTACGAATCAATTACACCTTAAACAGGATACTACCTACGAGTTTATATGGCAAACAGATGGTATGTGTCGAGCGTGGATTGATTATAACAATGATGGTGATTTTAATGAATCAAATGAAGAAATGTGGCATGGTCAGTTAGGAGGCTCTCCAAATATAATTGACTATGTGACGGTTCCCATTACAGGGGTAACATGTAATACACCGCTAAGATATAGAGTATATACAGGCGGCAATCCTCCTTCTTGGTTTGAGAATCCTTGTGATAATCTCTGCGGGCAATATTTGGAATTTACAGTTTTTGTAATCCCAACAACACATGTACATGCTTTTTTCAATGCAGATTCAACTTCATTTTGCGGAATCGGAAATGACACAGTACACTTCACCAATACTAGTTTAAATGGGATTTCCTATTTATGGGATTTTGGTGATGGAAATACTTCCACTCTTATTAATCCTACACATATTTATAATTCTAATGGAGCATTTACGGTCAAGCTTATTACTTGTGGAAGTACAGAATGTGACACTTTAATAAAAACAAATTATATTGTAAAGAGTGACCCTTTACCAGGATCTGTTGGACCTATTTCCGGCTTATCTACAGTTTGCCAACAACAAAACGGAGTTGTTTATTCTGTACATTCAATTCCCAGTGCAGGCTCTTATCTTTGGACAATACCGGCAGGTGCTTCGATACAAGGTTCAACCTCCCCCGATACAAGTATTACAGTATTTATTTCTTCTAGTTCCCCTCCTTCTGATAGTATTACTGTCCGTGGTAAAAATGCCTGTGGACTTGGGCCACTGTCCATTTTACCAATCACAGTAACATCATTGCCAAGTACTCCGGGGGCAATAACCGGTTTAAATCTTATTTGTAAAGGACAAACTAATGTAAAATATTATGTTTCGCCCATTGGCAATGCCAATTCATACGTATGGACTTTGCCAACAGGTGCTACGGGCACTAGCAATACAGATACGATCATCGTTAATTATGACACTACAGCAGTTTCCGGAAATATTACTGTAAGAGGTGAAGGTTTTTGTGGTTATGGAGCAACATCTACTAAGGCAATTACCGTAAATCCCACTTATTCACTACCTGCA
>Ga0182027_10007797_pt1 | contig 15703 bp, 13 predicted proteins | sample 712E1DmetaG_FD_121300 | JGI IMG/M metagenome (GOLD analysis project Ga0182027, IMG submission 121300) | Permafrost microbial communities from Stordalen Mire, Sweden - 712E1D metaG (Illumina Assembly) | ecosystem: Environmental > Terrestrial > Soil > Wetlands > Permafrost | place: Sweden...
CCGTCAGCCTATCGGCTTCTCGCATGATATTGCGCGCAAAACGCTCAGCGGCCTCATTATCCTTGCGCCCTCTAAGAACGATAGTTTCCGCCATTGCTTTTATGGAAGCTAAGGGAGTCCTGAACTCGTGGCTGACATTCGCCACGAAATCTCGCCGGACTGAATCGATGCGTTTCACCTCCGAGACATCGTGCATGACGATAACGGCACCCACTTTTCCGCCGGGACGTTCAAAGGATGCCACGTAGACGTTCAGGTTCGCCGCAGCGGAAGTCGATGATAGGTCTATATCCAGCGATGCGGGCAATTCTGTGCGAAGAACCCTGGCGACAAGCTCGGACAGATCGTGACTGAAAGTTCCCTCGATGATGGTCTTCCCCTTAATCTCATTCCACGGCATACTGAGCAGCCGCTCGGCAGCCGGATTCGCCATCTGAATGCGAGCATCATTATCCACCACCATCAGACCATCATCCGTCTGAGAAAGGATGGTCTCCAGCATTCCTTTCTCATCCTTCAACTCGTCCATCATCGCGTGAAGCTCTTTGGACATGGTGCTGAGAGCGATTGCCAGATCATCTATCTCATTTCCGGGTGTGGCAGGCGACTTTAATTTGGCGCTGAAATCTCCGCGCGCGAGTTTGCTCGCGGCAGCGCTCATGGCTAGTATAGGAGATGTAATGTTGGAAGAAATCCTGAATCCGACTATGGCCGCTACGATGAAGGCAAAAAGGGTCGCCAAAAAGAAGACGCGGTTAATATTGCCGAGGTCACGGTCTACCTGTGTCAGATTCTCGGATACTCTGGAAATTCCAAGAATATGATCCCCATCAGTTATTCGGGTGGCCACGTAAAGCATTCTGGTATGAAGAGTGGCGCTGTATCGTATAGCTGAGCCGGTTCCGGTTTCCAGTGCCGCGCGGACCTCCGGGCGTGTGTTGTGCAACTCCATGGTCTGATAATCGTGATTGCTGTCGCCAAGTACGCGACCATCTCTTCTTATGATAGTTACTCGGCGGCCAAGGTCAGAGGAGGTGCGTTTTGCGAGATCATTGAGGCGCGTTGAATCTCCTGACATGAATGGTAGGGACATATTACCGACCATCCGGCTCTCCACTTTCAGGGTCGTCGTCAGCGACGAGATGTACCTGCCTTCCGTCCACCTGTACAAATATAGGCCCAGTAGAGATATGGTAGCGAGTACAGTCAATAAATATGTGGAAGTCACCTTCCACCGAATGCTTCGGAACATGGGCATTAGTTTTGCTCTTATTCTGCGAACTTGTAGCCGACGCCGCGAACTGTCAATACTCTGTTCGGCTTGGAGGCGTCGTCTTCAACTTTTTCGCGCAAGCGTCTTATGTGAACATCCACGGTGCCGGCATCTATATATTCGTCTTCGCCCCAGATTCTGTCAAGTAAGGTGGACCGTTCCATCACGCGCCCACGATTTGCCATAAGGATATGCAGAAGCTCGAACTCCTTTGGTCTAAGCTCGACTTGATTGCCGCTGACTTTGACCACTCGTCTCGCTGTGTCGAGTTCTATTTCATGCGCCGAAAATACCTCAGGGGTCTGCGACTCTCTTCTCGACCTGCGAAGCGCCGCGCGGACCCGGGCGATTAGCTCCATCATTCCAAACGGTTTTGTAATGTAATCATCGGCCCCGACTTCCAGCCCGACGACTTTGTCTATTTCCCTAGACTTCGCTGTAAGCATTAGAATTGGGATATCCGACTCTCTGCGAATCAAGCGGCAGACCTCAAGGCCATCCACTCCCGGCAGCATTACATCAAGAAGCACGAGATCGGGAGATTCACGCTTCAACATTTCCAAAGCTGCAAGCCCATCCGCCGCCATGCAAACCTTATAGCCTTCTTCCTTCAGATTATACGCTACGGTCTCCGCAAGTGACGGTTCATCTTCAACTATCATTACTTTTGGCATTGTGTCACCCCCGTTATCTTCTGCTCATTGGTGCCATTATAACAACTGATTTGGCAGATGTCATCAGTTTCCCAATGGTGTTAAGCAAAGTTAAGGCTTGAACAATCGGCGTGAAAGCATTCTGTAATCTTGGTTTCTTAAACTGTGAGTGACCTAAGGGATATTCGTAATCGTGATGGTCGCGCTGAAACTGGATGCTTTCGAGAGACTTTCGATGAAGGCATTGACAACGCAGGCTAGCAGGCTTAAAATGAGCAAGCCACCACTGACCATAGAGTCAGGCAGGCGCACTCATATAAGTATAGGAAGGCGAAAGGAGAAACTCAGTTGAAGATCATCACGGTTATTCTGTGCATCAGCTTGCTCGCCATGTGCGGGCTAGGTTGGGCGCAGACAGCGGGTAACACCGCTCAAGATTCAGATCTGCAGGCGCAGATACAGGAACTCAAAGCCAAATTGGCGACCCTCGAAACAAAGGTTGAGCAGAATCAGAAAGCTCAGGAGCAGGCAAAGAAAGAGCAGGCCGCGGCTTCAGTGACTACTTTCCCAGGCGACAAACTGAAAATCGACGGCAGATTATTTACAGGCCTTTTAGATTCAGGGCAACAGGGGAAATATACCCATTGGAGTGGCGACGTACCGGATGCCAAAATTAGATTCACTTGGACTCCGTCCAAGAACGTTACGGTTGTGAACAGACTGAATCTCAACCTCAGCAACTCAGGGAACAACCCTACGTTTGATTACATGTATGTGGACCTCGCAGAAATGCTGTTGCCTACAAACACGGTTCGCATCGGACAGCGCAAGCTGGATGTAGGCCAGGAAACGTGGGTTGATAACCCCATAGAGAATATGCTGGTTTCGAATTCCATCTCTCATATTGGTGGCTATGGCACAGGAGTGGCACTTAGAGGCAAGTTCATGAATACAGCCACTGCTCCTACCTATGAGATGGGCTTCATAAACGGCCCGCAGGGCCTGACGGTAAGACCGACGAGCGGACTTCCTTACAATATCAAGATTGCAGCGCCCTTCTGTGGCAATCTGTTCGCATCAGGCACCTATTACAATAGTGGAACGATGCTCGGAGCAAACTCGTCGGCAGTCAAGGTTGCTGAGATTTCGTCATCCCCGACCGGCGCGACCCATTGGAGAAGAAGTCTCTGGGAAGCTGACTTGCGTTACAACTATGGTGCCACGGGTATTCTACCATTTGAGCCATTTGGGAAAATACCTCCAGTTATGCTTGGAGCGACATACGGCGCATCGGATGATAGTGTCATGGGCGCAGGAGACAGAAATGGTCATTATTGGTTCGTAGAAGGCATGGCTAGAATTAATGACAAGCTATATTCCGCGGCTAGATACAGCGTCTTCGATTTGAGCGACGGAGTAAAGGCAAAACTGGGTGATAGCCCGGTGGCAGTGAATTCTTACAAGAGAACATCGCTCGGTTTGGGATACGCGTTGAGCGATCTGGTGATCCTGAAGACTGAGTATTCCTGGAACTGTACCGGCGGAACAGTGGTTCAGCCCAGGTTGAATCAGGCCAGCTTTGGTGTTGCAACCAGGTTCTAAATAATAAGCGCAGCATTATTCGGTGTTTCGGGTCGGCTTGAGTCGGGCCGAAACACCGAATAGCATCGTTGAGACTTCTCCTGTCAATCTGAACTCAGGCGTCCATCGTGTTGCGCAAGCGCAGACATCGGCAGTTAACGGCTGGAAGCCGGTTTAGAATATAGACTGCGAACTGGTTCCCACGGGCGGAACCAGCACAAAAACAGTAGGAGGAATCTCATGTTGAAACACTGGTCTCGGACCGGCGTCATTGTCATGGCGCTGCTTATCCTAGCAACCACCCTTTGTATGGCCCAAGTACAGTTGACTGGGGCAGGCGCTACTTTCCCGTATCCCATCTACTCCAAATGGTTTGATTCATACGGCAAGGCCACCGGCGCTCGTATCAATTATCAGTCCATTGGAAGCGGAGCCGGAATTCAGCAACTCAAAGTCAAAACAGTCGATTTTGGCGCGAGCGACGCACCCCTCTCCAACGAAGAAATGGCCAGTATGCCGGGTCAGGTGATCCATATCCCCACGGTAGCCGGCGCGGTCGTGCTTACTTATGACGTCAAGGGCGTTGGCGAAGGTCTGAAATTGACCCCTGAACTCATATCCGGAATATTCCTCGGAAAAATCACTCAATGGAACGATCCCGCGATCAAGAAGGTCAATCCTAAAGTCAACCTCGCAGGAATCCCGATCTTCGTCGTGCATAGATCAGACGGCAGTGGGACGTCCTTTATCTTCACCAACTACCTGGCTGACGTGAGTGGTGAGTGGAAATCAAAAGTCGGCGCGGGTAAATCCGTGAAGTGGCCGGTCGGTCTTGGCGGCAAGGGTAACGAAGGCGTCGCTGGGACGATCAAGCAGACTCCCGGCTCTATCGGCTACGTCGAACTGGCTTACGCGGTGCAGAACCATTTGACATATGCGCAGGTTCGCAATAAAGCAGGTCAATTCATAACCCCGAGTGTTGAGAGCACGACTATAGCGGCTAGCGGCGGAGCTCCCGCGCTTAAGAAAGACATCCGATCACTGATTGTCAACTCACCGGCGAAGGGTGCTTATCCTATCTCCGGATTCACATATATTCTCTTGTACAAGAATCAGTCCGACGCGGCGAAGGGCAGAGAACTGGTCAAATTCCTGAGATGGGCGATTCACGACGGCCAGAAGATGACGAAAGCGTTGCTGTATGCGCCGCTTCCCGCGAATGCCGTCGCGCTGAACGAAGCCGCGCTGAAAGGTGTACGCTGAAAAGCTTTCGCTGAAACGCGGCTAATATAGGATATCTAAGGGGTCTGTCCTTTTTTTCGCGCCGCTTACCTGTCCACCATAGCTTTAGCGAAGGCGGAAGCAAGCGGAAATTGGGACAGCCCCCGACATTAAGAGATCAAGTTTCGGTCCGTCTTAGGCGGACCGAAACGCCATGAACTTTTCGGGCGGGCACAGAGACCCGCCCCTACAGCGTTTAGCGAGGGTTTTCGGGGCCGATAGGCTAAAATGAACTATCCGGCATCAAAGATGCTAATTATGGGGAAATCTCCAATATGGCTACTGATAAATCAGTAAAGCGAAATCACGGAGGAATGGCTCGGAAGGACAGGGCCTTCAAAGGGTTAACACTCGGCCTCGCCCTTACGGCGACGGCTTTGCCTATCCTGATTGCTCTGGAGCTGGCAAGAACCTCCAGCCCGGCGATTCATCATTTTGGTTGGAAGTTTATTTCCTCTCAGGACTGGGATCCAGTCCATGAGTTATTCGGCGCATTGCCGTTTATTTACGGGACTATCGTTTCATCCATCTTGGCCCTTGTCATCGCCATACCTTTGGGGCTAGGGGCGGCGATCTGGCTGGTGGAGACCGCGCCGAAATCCTTGCGGGCTCCCGTCGGCTTTCTTGTTGAGCTACTGGCGGCTATTCCGAGCATCATCTATGGACTTTGGGGGATATTTGTTCTGGTACCGATTCTGCGTGACCACATCGAAATGCCGCTCGCTCTTAAATTTCCTAATTTTCCGTTATTATCAGGTCAGCCGTTAGGCATCGGCATGCTTTCAGGAGGGCTGGTGCTGGCAGTTATGGTGATCCCGTTCATTACATCGGTTTCTCAGCAGGTTTTGGAGGCGGTGCCTAATTCTCAGAGAGAAGCGGCGCTATCGCTAGGTGCAACGAAGTGGGAGATGATACGCACTTCGGTTATCCCCTACGCGCGCTCCGGCATCGTCGGCGCGATAATGCTTGGCCTTGGACGGGCGCTTGGTGAGACGATGGCAATCACGATGGTCATAGGCAATGTTCCGGCAATTTCGGCGCATCTATTCGATCCCGGTTATACGATGGCCAGCGTCTTGGCGAACGAATTTTCTGAAGCAACCTCCGATATGCACAGATTTGCTTTAGTCGAGATAGGTCTTCTGCTCTTCATTTTGGCGATAATTGTCAATATCTGCGCGCGGCTGCTCATTAGCAAGACCGCAAAGGGTATTGCCGAAACCGGGACGGCATGATGAGTAAACGAAAATACGCATGGCGAAAACTTCAGAATGCTTCCGTCACCGGCATTACGACCTTGTGCGCGCTCGTCACCCTGGTGCCGTTGTTCTGGATATTGTATTATGTTACATCTCAGGGAATCCGGTCGGTCAATGTGGCCTTTTTTACTCAACTGCCGAAGCCGGTGGGCGAACCGGGCGGCGGGATGGCTAACGCCATCCTCGGTTCAGGAATACTCTTGGGCATAGCCTCCATCGTGGGGATTCCGATAGGAATATGCGGAGGAATCTATCTTTCCGAATTCGGCAAGAATCGCGTAGGCGACTGCATCAGATTCGCGGCGGATGTGCTGGTCGGCGTGCCGTCTATCGTGATTGGCATGTTCGTATACGCGCTCATCGTGTTGCCGATGCACAAGTTCTCGGCGCTTGCCGGTGGAGTGGCTTTGGGCATAATGATGGTGCCGATAGTCATGCGAACCACGGAGGAATCCCTGAACATGGTGCCTTCGTCCCTGAGAGAAGGAAGTCTGGCTCTGGGGGCGGCGAACTGGCAAACAGTGGTGAAAGTGGTATTGTCCGCCGGTAAAGCGGGTGTTATCACCGGCGTGCTGCTCTCACTTGCTAGAGTCGCGGGTGAGACCGCGCCGCTTCTGTTCACGGCGTTGAATAACAGATTTTGGAGTAGTAGCCCGACAGAACCTATAGCGTCGCTGCCGGTGCAGATATATACTTACGCGATAGCGCCCTATGACGATTGGCATCAACAGGCTTGGGCCGGTGCGTTTGTCCTGATCGTTACGATATTGGGCGTGAATATCGCGGCTCGCCTGCTTTCTAGAAACAGGCATGGGAGAGCAATATGATTACATACGCGATACCTAAACCAGGTGATGAAGTCTTGCCTGAAGAACCGATAGTCGAAGCGGTTGATCCGCCGATCGATGATGAGAGATCGATCATTGTCTCGGTCAAAGATTTGAACCTTTACTATGGAAAAGTACAGGCGCTCAAGGATATCAGCATGGATGTGGAAGAGCGAAAGATCACCGCGCTTATCGGCCCTTCCGGTTGCGGAAAGTCGTCCTTCCTTCGATGCATCAATCGCATGAACGACCTGATTACCATCGCTCGCGCCACTGGTGAGATTATGGTCGATGGACAGAATGTGTTGAGTCCGCTGGTCGATGTGGTCGGTCTGAGAAAGCGGATAGGCATGGTCTTTCAACGACCGAACCCGTTTCCGATGTCTATTTTTGACAATGTGGCTTATGGGCCGAGAATCCATGGCATCGCGTCAGGCAGTCGCCTTGAAGATATCGTTGAGAATAGCCTGCGGTCGGCGGCCTTGTGGGATGAGGTTAAGGATAATCTGAAGCACTCCGCGTTCGCCCTTTCCGGTGGTCAGCAGCAAAGGCTTTGCATAGCCAGAGTGCTGGCCGTTGAGCCGGAAATTGTGCTGATGGACGAGCCGGCCTCCGCACTGGACCCGATTTCTACGTTGAGAATAGAGGATTTGATGCATGACCTGGCTAAGAATTACACTATAATAATCGTAACGCACAATATGCAGCAGGCAGCCCGAGTATCAGATCACACGGGTTTCTTCCTCTTAGGAGAGTTGATAGAGTTCGACGAAACGGACAAGATGTTCACAAAGCCTGAGGACAAGCGTACGGAAGATTACATTACGGGTCGATTCGGTTAAGATAGAAAAATCCGGAGGGCGAGGGCAGATAATTTTGGTGTAGACTCTGCGTTAGCGCCCTCACCCTAACCCCCGTCATACGTCGGGGCGAGGGAACAGACTATTGCAGCGAACGCATAAAAAGCTCCTCAAGGGGCGATAGATATTGGGTATGGGTGAGAACAAATATGACAGCTTCTGAAACACGTAAGTCATTCGATCATGATCTGGTTTCCTTGCAGGAAGACCTGAAGGACATGAGCATCGTGGTCCAAGACATGCTCGGCAAGTGCATGGTGGCGTTGGCGACACGCGATGCCGATCTGGCACGCAAAGTCGAGAACATGGATGATATTGTTGACCGGTTCAATATCGATATCGAAGCCAAAGCGCTCCGGCTTCTAGCCCTTCAGCAGCCCATGGCAAGAGATTTGCGCACGATAGCGGCGATCATGAAAATCATCACCGACGTGGAACGCGCCGGTGACTATGCCGTTGACATATCTAAGATTACAGAACGACTGGCGGTCGAGCCGTTATTCAAGCCGCTCGAAGACATCCCCGCGATGGCTGCCATCGTGCAAGAAATGCTTCGGGAGACCATAGAAGCATTTGTCTCCCGAGACTTGGACCTAGTCCGCAAAATGATCTCGCACGATGACACGGTAGATGGGCTTTATCACAAGATGTATGATGAGATCACGGGGCATATCCAGAAAGACCCCAGCATTACAGATCAGGCCGTAGGCCTGCTGCTAATAGCGCGTTATCTTGAAAGAATGGCAGATCATATCACAAACATAGGCGAGCGCATTTTCTACATGGAAACCGGCGAACTGAAAGAACTCCACAAGTAATCCCCCGCGCCGCTTGCGTGTACACTGTCATCTTTGCACTCAGCAACATTGTCATCCTGAACGAAGTGAAGGATCATCTTTCTTACAGGAAGATTCTTCGCCTGCGGCTCAGAATGACATGAATATCAGGTCTAGTCAACAATATCCGGCCTCCTCTACATCTCTACAAGACAGGCATCTCTATCTGCCCTTGATGATATGCGCCCGTTGTTTTTGGGGAACCTGTAGATTGAGTGGTTCGTATAGCTCAATGGTGCTATAATGTTCTCACATAGCCGCAAACCGAGGAATTACATGCTTGGCCTCGATTCTGAACATGCGAAACAATTGTCCCTGAGTTTATCCGGCATACGGCATGAATCCCGATATGCTAAGGCACGCACGTTTGTTGCTCCACTTATCGTAACCTCAATCTTGCTGCTGATCTTCATCGTGATTGGGGCGATTCTTGGGATACGATCATTTTCTCCTTCCGTCGCCGTCACTGTCTCAGCAATGACTATTGCCTTCGGCATAACGATTGCCGCTACATTGCTCGTTCTTCTGCGCGCGGAGATTTTCGCTGGGCTTGTAGCCGAGACAGAACCACATCCCGCTGAGGCGCAAGAAATCAGAGAGCAACCTGAGGCGGACACAGGATCGTCGATCCAGTCAAAACATTCAGAAAGCCCGCTGGAGCGGTGCGAGCGTCGGTTGAAGAGATATGACAGTATTCTACTGCCGATACTGCTTATTCTTGTGTCAGGATGGGTTGTCTACCAGAGCGGCTACCAGATCATATCCGGCGTGTGGCGTAGTGAAAATTCGAACTTTCTTCTATCGGCGGGGATGAATCTTGTCGTTGCTTTCTTGTGTCTGATCGGCTCGAAATGGTACGCGTTGCAAGACGTGGAGGCAATTCCTGAGACTCGCGCGGTTGCGGGCATTCTCAGGGCGGTGCAATACACCGTGCTCTTCGCGGCGGTTTTGCTATTCATTGATAACCTGGGGATATATGTTCTGGATGAGATTCTTGGTCGGGCTTTTCTCGCGATCTGGGTTTTGGTCTCGGTAGAGCAAGTAGTCCGAGCGTCACTCTATTTCCTGAATCCCAAACGATCATGGAAAGAAATGGAAGCTCCCGCGCGACTTGTATTAGTCGATACGCTTTTCGCTGGGAAGAATCCAATCGCTGCCTTTGCCGATCTCTTGGATCAGCGTTTCGGAGTGAACCTGCGTTCATCATTTGTCCTTGAATATTCCCGCCGGATAGCGCCGAGAGTGGCGGTGGGGATTCTGCTCATTTTTTGGCTGGCGACTGCGCTTGTATCCGTGGATTACTACCAGGTCGGCGTGGTTTCCAGATTCGGCAGATTCCCGGAAGGCGGGCTGCTTGCTCCTGGACTTCATTGGAAACTTCCCTGGCCCATGGAGAGCGTGCGGATGGTGCCGGTCGGTCGGATTCAGCACATTACCATCGGCAACGAATCGCGCGATGCCAGGCCGGTTCTGTGGGCGCAGGCTCACGCGGCGAACGAATACAGACTGTTGCTGGGCGGTGGGCGCGATCTTGTGTCTATAGATGCTCAAGCTCTTTACCGAATCACGGACCCCGTTAAATACTGCTTCCGTCTGCAAAATCCCGAGGAGGCCTTGAAGGCGCTTTCGTACAGAGCGCTCATGCGTCAGACTGTTGGGTCGACCACTGAGGCGGTGCTTTCGGAAGATAGGGCGAATTTCTCCAAAAAGTTCAGAGACGCTATTCAGAAGGAGATCGATGAGGATGACTTCGGCATAGAAGTGGTTCAGGTGGTGCTGAGGAGCATCCATCCGCCCGTTGATGTAGCGGACGCATACCAATCGGTTGTCAGTTCGCAGATCGAGCGCGTGACGCTTGCCACTAAGGCGAAGGTGGATAGTGGAAAAGCGATACCGGCTGCGCAGGCTGCGCAGTACGCGGCCATTGTGGGCGCGCGCGCAAACGCCGTCGGCAGGCTGTCCGCCGCGACCGGCGAGGCGACTAAGTTTAGATCGATCAACGCGGCATATTCAGTCGCGCCGCAACTATATCGCCAGCGCAGGTGGCTTGAGACCATCGAAGATGCGGTGGCGAACAAACCGGTCTACCTGATTGGCGGGAAGTCGACGGATGAGTTATGGCTCGACTTCCGCCCGAATCCGGCGATAGGTCCCACGGATCAAGGCTCGACAACCAGATCGTCTACGAATTCCGTGCCCGGCGGAGGGGATTAGTGAGAAGAGGAAGTGATTTCACCAATGAATAATCCGCGCATAAGATTATATTTGGCGTTGGCTCTTGGGTTGGCTATTCTGCTCTCCAGCGTGGCCTTTTGCGTCACTGAGGGGCGGGTTGCCGTTGTCACGCGGTTCGGCGCGCCCGTGCGGGTCTATTCGGACGCCGGTCTTCACTTGAAATGGCCGCTTCCGTTTGAGCAAGTCAACATCCTCGACGCCCGCGAACGCGTCTCCCAAACTCAATTGACTGAGACGCTCACGCGCGATAGAAAAAACATCATCATGGTTACATACTCCATATGGAAGATTGCCGATCCAATTAAGTTCATGCAGGCCGTCGGTGACACCTCCGGCGCGGAAATGCGTCTGGATGGGGTGGTTACTAACGCGAAGAACGCTATACTTGGAAATTACGATCTTTCCGCGCTGGTCTCCGATGTTCCCGGGGAACAGAAGATAGACGATATTGAGAACGACATGTTAACCGGCGTCCAGGATGAGGCGAGATATAGATACGGCATCGAGCTGATGAAAGTCGGGATACAACGTCTGGCGTTGCCGGAAGCCAACTCCAGATATGTCTTCGACCAGATGCGGGCTGAGCGCGCTCAATACGCGGCCAGATACAGAGCAGAGGGCGAGGAGGCAGCATCCAAAATCAAAGCGGATACCGACCTCAAGGTGGCCGAGTTGAGAGCTGAAGGCGCTCAGAAATCGGAAGAGATCAGAGGAACTGCTGAAGCCGAGGCTGCCCGAATCTATGCCTCCGCTCACAAACTTGATCCTGAGTTCTATAGGTTTATTCGATCTCTAGACTCTATGAACAAGATTCTTGGGGACAAATCCACCATAGTTTTTGACACTAACTCAGCGCCTTTCGATATATTGAAATCGCCCGATCTGAAAGGAGGGCGTAAGCTTGCGCACCCGTGAGGCTAAACTGCTTATAGAGAGTCTTGACACAGCGTTCAAGTTCCTCAAAGCAGCGGCTATTGTAGTCTTGATAGGGATACTCTTCTCCGGCATAACTTACGTGCGGTCGGATGAGGTCGCGTTCGTGCTCCGGTTCGGAAAGCTGGTGGGCAACAACCCATCTGAGCAAATTCACGGCCCGGGGCTGCTGTTCGCGTGGCCGTATCTCATTGACCAGGTGATACGAGTTCCGGTGAAACGAGTGCAAATAGCGCAAATCACCGCATTTTCCGGCAGCACCGTCCCTGTATCGACATTCAAAGGAACGGATACGGAAAGTCAGGTCATCCAGCAATTGTCGGAGGCTACGAATGCCGAGACTTTGAATCCGATGCTTGTTGGCTACTGTCTGACGGGAGAGCAAAACATCGTTCACGTGCGTGTCACGGCAAAGTTCGTCGTGAAGGATCCGATAGCCTATGCTCTGCACGTTCAAGATGCCACCGACCTTCTGCTTAACTGCGTCGCAAGTTCCGTCACAAAATCTATCGGCGCTGTAAGGGTGGATTCGGTGCTTGCGGAGGGGAAGCGCGCACTGGCCGATAAGATAGCCTCCTCAGCACAGAAAACTCTGGATGAGGCGAACACCGGCATATCGCTGGTTGCGATAGAGTTCAAGGAAGTGAAGCCTCCGCAGGCCGTTGCCGAAGATTTCCAGGATGTTGTGAATGCCTATGTGGAGAAGCGCACAAAATCCCAGGAAGCTCAGGCTTACCGAGAAAAGGAATTGCCGAAGGCCGAGGCGGACCGAAATCGCATGATTAGCGACGCGCGGGCTTTCTCAGCAGAGCGCACATCCAGGGCAAAAGGCGAGGCTTCTACTTTCAGAAGCGTTTACGCGGAGTACAAGACGAACCCGCAAGTGGTGCGAGAACGCTTGTACTATGAGGCAGTGGAGAAGATGCTGACCAAGGCAGGCCCGAGGGTCGTGACTCCGAAACAGTCCAGTCACACGCACATTCTCCTGCCGCTGTCGCAGAATAAAGTAACCCGCTCACCCTAAACCGGCGCAGCCGGAACGAAAGAATTAGTGGTGTTTCGGTCCGCCTAAGGCGGACCGAAACAGAATAACTCAGGTTTCGGGAGCAAGTCTCCCGAAACACCACGATTTTCAGCGCGAATTATTTAAATTGCGAACACCGTAGGGGCGGGTCTCTGCGCCCGCCCGAAAATTATGGCATGGCACATATGAATCGAACAAAAACAAACGACTCACCTACAACCGACCGCGTGCAAAAATCCCTCGAGACTGCTCTCACAAGTAGCGAAAAGTCTCGAATGGTCCGCAGGCTCAATTGCGCTCTGATTGCTACCGGACTTCTAATAGTCGGTACTGCTTACGCAAGCATCTATCCGGGGCAAAACGGGATCGCGCAGATAATTCTCTTCATCGGCGCGCTGGTCGCGGCTGTGCCGGTGGTTCAGTTGGCAATTGCCGGTCTGGTCTGCGGGTCTCATTTGCACTATGAATCTACCGCTGAATGTATATCGGGAAGCTGTGGGTGTGGGCAGGATCATGGGCATGTGGTTATGGATCAGTTGGTGGCGATTGCCGTAGTCGCGTCCATAGCGTCGGGGCAGTATACGACTGCCATCCTCGTGCCGCTGGTCTTCACACTTGGGCATTTTCTTGAGGAGCGAAGCGTCTTGGGCGCTCAGGCGGCTATCGAAGGACTTTTGCGCCTTCGAGCGCGAGATGCGACTCGCGTTCGTCCCGATGGTGATGAAGAGACTATTCCGATTGAGGCACTGAGAGTCGGCGATCATGTGCTGATACGTCCGGGGGAAGTCGTGCCCGCTGATGGTCAAGTGCTGAAAGGTCAATCGGCGGTCGACCAGAGCGCGGTTACTGGGGAATCCGTTCCTGAGGAGGTCGGCCCGGGGCTTCAGGTTTATGCGGGAACCGTCAACTTATCCGGCATGATTCGCATCGAGGTCACGGAAATCGGAGACCATACGGCTATAGGAAAGGTGCTCGAAACCCTGAGAGAAGCCGAGCGTTCTAAATCTCCGGTTATGCAGGTTTTGGAGCGATACGCGGGTTATTACATGCCGCTTGTGCTCCTGATTGCCCTTGGGACGGTTCTTTTGACTAGAGATGTAAATCGCGCCGTCGCGCTCTTGGTGGTTGCCTGTCCGTGCGCCGTTGTACTCTCCGGCTCAACCGCCATGATTGCCGCTTTGGCCGTGGCATCCAGGCTGGGGATTCTCATTAAGAACACGGTTTTCCTGGAAACGCTGGCGGATGTGAAGACCGTTATCCTGGATAAGACCGGAACCGTCACCCTGGGCCGCCTCGATGTTGCCGGGTTTTACCTGCCGAACGGTGGTCAGGAAGAAGAATTGCTTAGATGCGCGGCGGCTTGCGCCTACGGTTCCAGGCATCCGGTTTCACGAGCGATATCTCGCGACTGCCAGGGTAGGGGGATGATGACGTGTGAGTTATCGGATTTGACCGAACATCCCGGGCAGGGCGTGGAGATTCGCGTTGAGAACGATGTCATGAAACTTGGCAACGCCAGTTGGTTGGGCGTCAGCGCGGCGGAATTGGTGCATACGGCAAGCCACACCGGCCCTGTGGTGTGGGTGAGAAAGAATAAGGAATTACTGGGCGCGATACTCCTCGCCGACCGACCTAGACCCGAGGCTAAGGAAGCCCTGACTTCGTTAAGAGAAATGGGGATCAAACGGATAATCCTGCTGACCGGCGACAGGCAGGAAGTCGCTCATGAAATGGCGGAATACCTCGGCGTAGATGAATATCATGCCGAAATGCTTCCGGCGGAGAAGCTGGAGGTTGTCAAAGCAGAAGGCGAGTCCGGCGTGCGCACCCTGGCCGTCGGCGACGGCGTCAACGACGCCCCCGCCCTTGCCAGAGCCGACGTCGGGATAGCCATGGGCGCGATGGGATCCGATATAGCCATCCAGAGCGCGGACATCGCCCTCATGAGCAACGATATCCGCCGACTGGGTTCCGCGATTCGCCTGGCTCGTCTGACCAGATTCGCCATAAGCACGAACATCGCCATAGGAACGCTCTCCGCCCTGATAATGATCGTCCTGGCCTCCATGGGCTATGTAGGCGCGATAGCAGGCGCCCTCCTCCACAACCTAAGCGCCGCCATAGTACTCCTAAACAGCGCCAGAATCCTCAGAGCAGACCTGGAATAGCACCATTGGTCCGAACCGAGATGGGAGGGGAAGGCTCCGTCCGCCCCCGCTTTCGTCCCGCGATCTTCGTTATACCACAAACTTCTTTGTCAAGAGACGTACTCGAAGATGCCTGAACCTCACAACTGAGCCGGGGGTCTGCCCAACTCCACCCAGGCCTATTGTTCCCTTCATTACCGGATAGAGGGTCGATGTCGAGGCCTTTCCTACGAGCGTTCCATTCAGATAGACTTGGAGATTGTTTTTCCACATCCTCAGCAGAAAGCGATTGTGTTCCTTCAAATTGGACACCGAAATCTCGGTCTTTTTTTCTGAGAATCCCTGCTGGATGGAAAGAGTTTTCTTATTCTTGAAAAAGACGACAGTGGAATAGTCTTTGTCCTCGCTGGGGCGGTAACGAATGATCAGCCCGGCGTTTGAATCTGCGCCCTTATCGGCGGTGAATTCGAATTCTCCACTGAATTCTAGTTTGTCGTCATACCTGTCCTTGTAGAGCAGCATCATTCCTTCTTTTGAAGATTTTCCTTCAATCGCGCCGTCAGGAGTGGCTTTCCATTCGCCGCTCACCTTTTGCCACTCCGAAAGGTTCTTGCGCGGGCTCATCTCTACCCATCGTCCACTCTTGAATTCTCGCGCCTTACCCAGCTTTGCGATTTGCGACCGTATGAACCGTACCCGATTTGCCGGGCACCTCGATAGGTGGTAAAATCAACACCTAAGAGGAGTATAAGATGAATCGGAGACAGTACACAAACGAGTTCAAGACCGAGGCG
>Ga0182027_10007798_pt1 | contig 15703 bp, 17 predicted proteins | sample 712E1DmetaG_FD_121300 | JGI IMG/M metagenome (GOLD analysis project Ga0182027, IMG submission 121300) | Permafrost microbial communities from Stordalen Mire, Sweden - 712E1D metaG (Illumina Assembly) | ecosystem: Environmental > Terrestrial > Soil > Wetlands > Permafrost | place: Sweden...
GGCACATAACCTATTTTATGCAATTCAGTAGTGTTGCCTGCAATCTTGCCAAATACTTTTATTTCTCCATGATTTGGTTTTAGGAATCCTAAGATAAGTTTTATTATTGTAGTTTTTCCGCCGCCATTCGGTCCAATCAGGCCTATAAAATCATTTTTCTTGACGGAGAATGTTACTTTATCTAATACTTGCTGTTTTCCATAGCTGAATGATACATTCTTGAAGTCAATTAAATTTTTACTCATATATACCTCTATTTGCATTCTAAATTTGTTTTTATTATCTGAACATTTTCTTGCATTTGTGAGATGTAATCTTCGCCATGCTGCTGTTCAACAGACGTTAGTCCGTGTAAGGAATTGAATACTACGGCTGTCCCGTGTATCTCTGTCGCTATTGTCTGCGCAGATTTTGGATTCATTAAGTTTTCGACAAAAACTGTTGTAATATTTTTTTCTTTAGCTTGATTGATTATTTCAGCGACTACAGCAGGTGATGGATCTCCTTCTGCATTGACTCCTTCTACGGGGACTTGGTTGCATCCATACTCTTTGCAGAAGTATGCAAGTGTTGCATGAGTTATTAATATATCTTTTTTCTGGCATGTCGCAAATGTTGAGCGGAATTCTGAATCAAGCACGTCAAGTTTTGCCATATAGTCTGCTGCATTCTTATCATAATAATCTTTTCCAGTAGGATCAGCTTGAATGAAGGCATCGCGTATTTCCGAAATTTGTGTTTTTGCTAGAACTGGGTCAAGCCAAATGTGCGGGTCATTGCCTGGAGAATCCGCATCCATCGAACCGACTAGTTGAATTTTCTTGCTTGTATCAACAACGATAAGATTTTTATTATCGATTCCTGATAATAATTTTGGCGCCCAAGAATCTTCAATCACACCATTTAAAACAAATACATTTGCTGTATTCAAATATTTTATGTCTGAAACTGTCGGTTCATAATCATGAGGTTCAACACCAACAGGGATTAATGTTTTAACATCGACGCGATTTCCACCGATATTCTTGGAGAAATCATACATTGGATAGAAGCTAGCAACAACCTGAAGCTTGCCACTGTTTACTTGAGTATTGTTTGAACATCCAGCAACAAAAAGCAATCCAAAGATCAAGATAATAGACATTATAACTTTTGTATTCATAAATATCGCCCTAAATGACAGTAAAGCATAACATATATAAATAACTTATTGATTATCAGTATCAATAAGAATATTTTGGAGATACAATGACAAAACCAACAAGAATCACAAGACAAAAAAATATATTAGAAGAAGAATTAAAAAAAGTCAACACATTCTTTACAGCAGAAGATTTGCTGTTAAAAGCGCAAGTTAAAGACAAGAATATAGGAATAGCAACAATATACAGATTCCTAAAAGACAAAACATCAAAAGATAACATTCATTCATATACATGCGACAGAAGACAACTATACTCAACACAAAAAAACAATCACTGCCACTTCATATGCACACAATGCGGAAAAATAACACACTTCAACGTAAAAGAAATAGACTTCATAAAAGGAAAAATAGATGGAAAGATATGCCACTTCCAAATAGACATACACGGAATATGCAACGAATGCGGGAAAAAATAACTCAATCTGAGATATAGTCTTCTATTGTGCTAAATCTTGTAATAGCTCGGGCTATTTTTTCTGTAGAAAATATGTTATTCTTCGAATATAAAAACACGTTTTCAGATTTGGTCGGGGCTACTGCCTTAACTGTGCTTTTTGCGGACACTATTGCAGAAAGCCAGTATTCTCTTAACTTGATATTAATTCCACTCATATCTTCTTTCGTTTTCCGAAGGCTATTGAGGAAAATAGTGCGATTGCAAGAACTCCTAAAAACATTGCAAGACTGTCAAAAGTAAATCCTGTTGCAAATGATCCGACACACGTAACTAGTAAGTATCCGATGATTAAATTCGCGAAACCCCACTCTACATTAAGTGTTGGACTGGATAGACCATATCCCGGAGGATGTGCAAATGGCGTCGGAAATTTCTGTCCAGAAATACCATTAACAAAATGTGGAATACTATTTGCCAAAAATGCTCCAGCAAAAAAATATGCTATGTAAAAATACCATACCATAATATCACACTAATATAATAGAAGATGATAATATAAATGTTATTATTTAGAATAACAATCACTAAGGTGCATATAGCAAATATTAATGTCAGAAAGCCAGTATAATATTATTTCTCATATACTGTCTCATCTTTAATAAAATTTATATAATTGTGAAATACATATTTATTTGACTAAAATGAAATACGATTTAATAAATAAAGTCGATGAATATATAGCAAAATGTCCAAAAGAGGCACAAGTTAAGTTGAGGAAGATAAGGACTGCAATACGTGAAGTAGCGCCTGATTCCACTGAACGCACAGATTACTTTCAAATCCCAGGATATTCATATGAAGGTTATGATTATAATGGAATGTTTGCCTGGTTCAGCTTTATGAAACCAAATGTGCGTCTACACTTACGTCCTCCAGTTATACAAGAGCATAAAAAAGAACTTGTAGGTTATTCTATAACGAAGGCCATTGTTATTTTCCCAGTAGACAAAGAGATACCAATAGCTTTAGTGAAGAAACTGGTGAAAGCTAGTTTAAAGGTAATGAAAGATAAATCTTGATAGTTTACATTTTCTATAATTAATTTGCGAAACTTTGGGAGAGGCTATTAACACTTATGTTATAGGGATAAGCTAATTCATCTTTGAGTGGTTTAAAATTCGTTAACTTTTTAAATAAGATTGTATTACTGGTAAGATAATCTTATTATGGAGGTATTGTTATGACGGATATTGATATAACTAGTATGAGTTCAAGAGGACAGGTAGTTATTCCTTTGAATTTGCGGGAGTTAATGGGGTTGAAAGATGGAGAAAAGTTTGCTATTACAGGTAAAGAGGATACTATAATATTAAAGAAAATTCAGATGCCCTCCTTTAGTAATTTTGATAAGTTAATGCAACAAACCCAAGAATTCGCAAAAAAGAAAGGACTAAAACAGAAAGATATAGATGAGGCTGTGCAAAGAGCAAAAAAATGAATATTGTATTGGATACAAACATTTTTATCTCAGGAATATTTTGGAAAGGAGATCCTTACAAAATACTTTTACTATGGAAAGATTGTAAAGTTCAATTAATAAGTTCTATAGAAATTATAACTGAAATATCGCGAACATTATCTGACTTTAAAATACACTTACCAGAAGAACTACAAAAAGAATGGATACACACAATAACAATTAATAGCACAATCGTAGAACCAAAAGAAAAATTTACAATAATACAAGATGATCCGACAGACAACAAATTCATAGAAGCAGCAATAGCAGGAAAAGCAGAATACATAATAACAAGAGACAAACACTTACTAAAAATACAACAATTCAGAAACGTAAAAATAATCACACCAACAGAATTTCTAAAAAATATGTAGTCCAGACACAATTCAAATTCCTAGTATTGTCCATATCATTTCAGACATATGCCGTGTTAATGGGGGGCTATTAACACTTATATGTCATCAATGGGTTATCAAACTGGCTTATGGGAGCATTCGTTTTGTATTCCAATCAACTTTTTAAATACGATTCCATACTCTATTCTAATATTTAGTTTAGTTGATTTGATTTGCGGGTGATTTGATTGATTGAAAGAATTGTTCCAGATACTAGCGTTCTTATAGAGGGTATTTTATCCAAAAAGATAGAGCATGATGAGATACTGCCTAAGGAAATAATAATTCACGAAGCATCTTTATCAGAGTTGGAGGCTCAGGCTAATACTGGACGAGAGATAGGGTACATGGGACTTGATGAAATCAAGAAACTTCTTGCATTATCCAAAGAAAAAAAATTTATCGTAAAATTTTCTGGAGAAAAACCATCTGAAGATGATATAATGCGTGCACGAAAAGGCGGCATAGACGCGTTAATACGTAACTTAGCGTATGAACTTAAAGCGACATTAGTCACAATTGATAAAGTCCAATCATTGACTGCAGAAGCGAAGGGAATTGACGTTATTCTGATAAAATTGGATGTAACTCCAAAGCCTTTGATCCTTGAAAAATATTTTGATGCAAAGACGATGAGCGTGCACTTAAAAGAAAATTGCAAGCCAAAAGCCAAGAAGGGAGTTCCAGGAAATTGGGAATACATGGAAATATCAGAAGAAGTTCTAGACAGAGATGCAATGAAAGCTATTGCTAAAGACATTATCGAAGAGACAGGAATGAGAAATGATGCATTCATTGAGATTGAAAGAAAATATTCGACGATAGTCCAGCTTGGACGATTCAGGATAGTCATTACAAGACCACCATTTGCAGACGGGTACGAAATAACCGTTGTGAGGCCGGTAAAAAAATTGCAATTCTCCGAATATACTTTAAGTGAAAAATTGCGTGAAAGAATTGAAGAGCAGGCAGAAGGAATATTAATCGCTGGAGCTCCAGGACATGGTAAGAGTACATTTGCTCAGGCATTAGGTGAATTCTATCTATCAAAAAATAAGGTTGTAAAGACTATTGAAGCTCCAAGAGATTTGGTATTACCGGATGAAGTCACACAATATGCTATAACATACGGGACATATCAGGAAATACACGACATATTATTATTATCCCGCCCAGATTATACCTTATTTGATGAGATGAGAAATACAGAAGATTTCCAATTATTCTCGGATTTAAGACTTTCAGGAGTTGGAATGATTGGGATTGTGCATGCAACAAATCCAATTGATGCTATTCAAAGATTTATTGGAAGAATCGAGTTAGGAGTGATTCCTCATGTAATGGATACAGTTATATTTATCAAGAATGGTGCTGTAGATAAAGTATTCAGTGTAAGCCTTGAAGTCAAAGTTCCGTCGGGAATGATTGAAGCAGATTTGGCAAGACCAATTGTTGTTGTGAATGATTTTGAATCAGGAAAATTAGAATTTGAAATATACAGTTACGGAGAAGAGACAATAGTAGTTCCAGTTCAATTAAATAAATCCATCAGTCCTGCAGCAGAACTTGCAGCAAAAGTTGTAAAGCAAGAATTCCAGAAATATTCAGATTTTGTAAAAGTAGAGATGGTAACAAACGAAAAATGCATTGTTTATGTTCCATCGTCTAAAAAAGCATCAATCATTGGAAAAGGCGGAGCTACAATCGAGCAGATTGAGAAAAAATTAGGACTTAGTATTGATGTTCGAGAGATTGACGAGAAAACGACTTCTAGGAATAATACTGCACAGTATCAAGTGAAGTTTGACAAGAAAAATATAACATTCATGATGCATAGTCAGAATGCAGATAAGGATACTGACATATATATTAATGATGAATATTTATTGACTGTAAAAAGCGGCAAGAATTCAATGATAAAATTAAACAAGCAAAGCACTCAAGGAAAAGAATTAGTGCACGCACTTAACGAAAATCATAAAGTAGAATTAAGACAATAGAAATGATTCAATATTTGTATTTTATTCTTACTATTAAGTATTAGCTAACATCAGCTAAGTATCTTATACCAATTCCAATGATGTCCTCTTGGCTTTTTATATCCCATTGATTTTGCTGTTTTATCGTATGTTTCTATTGCATCTTCCAATTCTAGATGTACTCCGCCATTTTTATAATGCGTTTTTGTCCATCTATTGTTATTTGCACTTATAATGATGCATTTTTCTATATAAAAACTTTTGGCCGTCTCCTCGGCAATTTCTACAAGAACTTTTTTCCAATTAAAATCAAACAATCCTTTAGTTCTTAACTTTATTATATTTTCTTCATTCTTATCCACAACCAAGTCTCTAATCCCTTGTATTTGGTGTATTTCAAATATACCGTTTTTTGATACAAATGTTGTCAATGCTATAGGTTTATTATCGTATGCTAATGCAATTCCTACTGGAGTATCCATATATATGATTGATAATTGGTTCTTGTCAAATTTTAAGTCTTCAGGGTATATTAAATCATGATACCTGTCATATCCTCTGCCTTTATCATTTAATTCTCTCACCAATAATTTTTGTAATGAATATTTATCAATGATTTTAGAAACTTTTTCTTTACTTGCAGCATTGGGGGTATTTTTCAGTAATATATTTTTTAAGTCTATCTCGGATAATTTTTTGTCGAGTTCTGCAAAGAATTTATACATAATCCATATATCTTCACAATTATTATTGTAACTCATTCTCCATATCCCGATTCTGGCGTTTTTGACCAATTCACCATCTTTACCCGTTAGAAGAGCATATTGCTTCAATACAAAATTATTTCTTTCGCCGTCATTAAATTTATTCCACGTCCAGAATACTGCTTCTTCACCAAATTCATCAAGCGTAGTTTTTGGAGGTAGGAATGCCCAGAGTTTGGCTAGCGAATACGCTTTGCCCTTAGTATTTTCATGTCTTGACTGATCAAATTGTTCTAAAGTCTTTAGATTGTAGTTTGACAATGATATATTTCGTATATTCTCCAAATCAGTGTTTAATTTCGAGGTGCCATAACAGTAAGTATTATATCTGTCAATTAATCGATGATCTTGCTCATATAAATTCTTTATTCTGTCATATACTGTTTGTTCCATGGTCTAGTTTAGGATAGAAATATGTTTTAAAAAGTTTATTATTGTAAGTATTGTTTAGTAGTATCAACTTTAGTTAATAATTACTTAATTGATTTTTACGACGCACTGTACATATCTATGATTATTATAAATTCATCATCTTCGCTAGTTTCAAATATAGAATTATTATATTTGTTGATGATGTTTCTTGCGGTTATATTTATGCTCTTAATGTCCATACTGTGTGGATTATAATTTGATTTATATTATTTGTGGATTATTATTAATAGTTCATAAACTATATAAGCTGATTATTCATTCTAAAGTTAATACATTGATAGTTGCGGGGTATTGCTATGACTGTAATCACAAAGCCAGGAACTTTAATTTCAGATACTATTATAGAATTCTACAACGCGTCTATTAGGCCTTGGGGGATTATTATTCCAAAAAATAGCTTCATATCTTTCTTCACGCAAGAAAAAGGTAATTGGCCTGCAGGACAAGCGCACACTCCAGAACTTGCACATATTTATGGTAAAGGAATGCCAATTTTACCTGGAACTAATTTGATTGCATCTTCTGATGAATTTATTTCTGATAAGGATTATATTGGTGTTAAATGGTTTGGAAAAATTTATTCTACTGTCCTTTATAGAAAAATAGGTTTTGAAGTAATAAAATCGTCTTTTTCTAGAAGATACCATTCTTACGATATTTCCCATTTGGATTCAGCGATATTGCAAAGAATGTTTATATCCGAATATATGCAAGATAATTATAAAAAAATACCTTACGATAGCATAACTTCAGATATGCTAATTATGCAACAATATATTGGCAAAGTATACAAAGGTTTGGATGAGTTAAGTATAAGCGTAAAAGAAAATAAAGACGTTTCTGATCTGGTAACCGTTCTTAGAACATGTTATCCGGAATAAAATTCTTAATCATTCTCAAATGGTAAATAAATGATAACTTTTATAAAGCGGAATGCTTAATGGACATTATAAGTTTATGTTGGGTGGTTTAAGTGGCTGATGAAATAAAATATTTTGATATATTGGTTCCTCCAGAGAAAATAAAAATCGAAACTTACATGAAGGTATATGATGCATTCTGCAAGGCTTATAAAATTGAAATTAATGAACTAGATAGAAAAAGTTTCATGAATGAATTGAATCAAAGCATCTATTCTAAGATAATGTATGGTACAAGTTCTGAGAAAGGCAAAGAGGGTAAAATATATGTTTCAAGTAGGCATAATGTTAAAAGTGTAGAGCATAGACCACAACTTGTAGGAAATAAATTGGGAGCAAGACTTATGGTCATACCGATGCACGGTTATGTAAGGTTTCATGCATATTCGTATGACAAGGAAAAAGATTATGTAAGTGAATTCATAAAATTAGCCGGCAAGAGTACGCCGATTAAGTTTGGAAGGAATAATTCAAGCCAATCTGAAACTTTAGAGAGCATAATAAAATAAGTTTTCTAAAAATAATCAAAAAATATTATAGCGTACATTTTATAAGAACTTTTTTTTTAGGAATTTGGATTTTAATGAGATACCTGTTTCTCAATCAATTTCTTCCATAGTGCATCTGCATATTTTTGTGCTGAAGTTGGGCCATCAGCAGTAATGATATTACCGTCAACAGTCACACTTTGTCCTGTATATTTTGCACCTTGTTGTTCCAAGTATTCTGATGTCAACATTCCAAATTCAGAATCAGGGCCATACCATACTGTTGCATTCTTTCCCTTCAATACGCCGGCTTTTGCAAGAATAGTTGGACTCCAGCAGATTGCACCAAGAATTTTTCCAGCACTAATTGTATCCTTTGCTATCTTTTCAGAATTTGGATCGGAACGAAGCAATGGAGTACCGGGACCTCCGACAAATACTATTGCATTGTAATTGCTCACGTTCAATTCGCTTAATGTATGCTCGACGTTGAATGTTCCTCCGACGGAGCCATATGCTGTGCCTTTCTTTGTACTGTATACGTCGACTGTCGCTCCTTGATCTTTAAAATATTTATATGGAGCGCCGAATTCTACGTCCTGATATCCTTTTGGGGATATTATCATTGCAATTTTCTTCATATTTTCACCTTGACTAATATTTTTTTTAAAATCTTCTTGTCCTAAATATTGATTATTTGGTTCTGGATTGTTCAATGGAATCTTGGAACATCCAGTACTGATAATTATTAATGATAGTAATAATATAATTGATAATGATTTCATTTGTAGTTATTAAGCTATTTATTTAAGACACTCTTCTACCATTTATTATTCTGACACCTTCCTCTGTCAGCATCTTTATCTTCTTTTTAGAATCCCTTACTCCAGAATATCCTCCTATTCGTCCGTCAGTGTGGATTACTCTGTGGCATGGAACTATCGGCGCGTATGGATTTCTTTTTAATGCTTGACCGACTGCTCTTGGACTAGATTTTAGTATTTTTGCAATCTCTCCGTAAGTCATAGTCTCTCCCTTAGGAATACTTCTAGTAATTGCATATACTCTCTCCTGGAATTTTGTAGATGTCATTGTCTGACCTTTTGGTGTCTAGCATTTCTTTGATGAGCGGAATTTTTTCCTTTTATTGGTTCTATTTCTTTAGAATCATTTTTTTCTTTTTTAGTATCTTCAGGTTTGAATTTATCCCAGTGTGATGATGTGACCTTACTTTTAATTATTCCAACGTACAAAGTCCCTTCTGAAATATCAACATATATCTTATCAGCATAATCATATATGAATTGTACATTGGAGTTTCCAGTGCCTGTTTCTACTATTTTATTCTTCTCACGATATATCTCTCTATTTTCATAACTTCTCTTAAGATTCTGATTCTTGAAATATCCTCCAAGATCATTGTAAGATGCAACGAGAGCGAATTCAGACATATATATTCCAAATAATACTGGCAATTCAATATTGCTTCGAAAATTTACAGTCTCTAAAGGGCCTTTTATGAACTTTGTCAGATTATCTGTTGATAAAATGACTCCTTTTGATTGATAAAATGGTGTAATAGTTTCCTTCAATACATTTTCAACAATTGAACTGATTTCTCTTGCAATAGGAGTTTTTTGGTATTCTTTTATATTAGTCGAAACGTCTTTTCCTAAGAATTCTGCCACTCTGCTTGGGAAACCATGATACATGTGTTTATCGTGTCTTTCTTGGTTATTTGCCATAGATTTAGAAGTTCAGAACAGAATAAAAACTTTATTAAAGATGTGTACCAATCAAGACTAGTAATAATTCTAGAATTGAATAAAGATATAAAAAAATAGAAATAAAAAATTTGGAATTTATCTTGCAGCGTCTGCTTGTCTTTCAAGCTCTAATTTCTTAGAGATTGCAGCTGATGTTGCCTGGAATTGGTATGCGTTTATTATCTCGTCAGCAAGTGCTGTTGCTGCATCTTTTCTTGCATTGAATGACTTCTGGTATGTTGCTTGAGTCATCTGTCTTAATGTTATATCTACTCTTCTTTGTGGAGCGCATTCTAATGCTTTTGGATATCTTGCACCACCATATTCTACTGCAATAACTTCTTCTCTTGGTGCAGCATTTTCTAATGCTTTGACGAATACTTCGACTGGATTCTTTTTTAATTTGTTTTCAACAATCTGGAATGCTCTCTCAACCAATTTGTATGTAGTTGTGCCTTTACCAGTGCTTTGTCCAGATGATATCTTATGTTTTTTAGCCCTGTGACCAGGTACCATCAGTTTGTTGATTAATCTTTCGACAATAAATATTTTGGATTTGTAGAATCTATTTCCTGCGTATCTTGCGCCAGTCTTGCTTACAATCATAGGATTTGTATTGATGTATGGTGCAACGCCTAAATCATCTACTTTTATTTGGGAGCAATCCCATTTTCCGAATGCTAAAACCTTATCCATTTTAAATAAACCTCGAATATTATTATTTAAATTATTATGTGTACTTGTGTACAAGTATGAGGAATTTTGGAGTATTTATAAATGTTGCGCGAAGCGTAACAGCTTCGAACATTAGCGAGAAGAAGTTGTGCTTAAAGCACACTATAACCAAAGTATTTTTAGAGTATTCTTAGCACAGCCGAGAATAATATTTATAAATGGTTCTTTGTATGTATGAGTTATATCGGATTTTGTTAGATTTTATAATATTTATGTGTTTTAATTGTTTAAGGTGTGTTGTTGTCATGGACGTAAAAACTAATAGGAAAGTAAGTGGAAAGGATAGCAAGGATTCAGATAAGAAGAAAGACGTGGATTCTAAAGTAGTGGATTCTGAGCCATTATACGTGAAAAAGGAGCGTAGTGTAGGTTATTCTGTAAGAGATGGGCTGTTCACTTCTATTAAGACTGGGCTTACTGATAATTTTGTTATGCCATTTGCTATTGCGTTGAGTGCAAGCAATTGGATGTTATCCGTTCTAAGTTCTGTTCCAGCATTATTTGCATCGTTCGTTCAATTATTCTCGCAGCATTCATTAAAATTTTTCAAGACGAGAAGTAGATTAATTTTTTGGACGGCATTTGTCCAGGCATTCATGTGGCTTCCTTTGCTTTTGATACCTCTTGTTGCTGCAAATAATATTCCACTGGAATTTATACTTCTACTTATTTTTGTAACATTAGAGACGACCATCGGAACATTCCAGGGACCGGTATATAATAGCTTATTAGGAGACCTTATCGACGAGGATAAACGTGGAGAATTCTTTGGCAAAAGGAATAGGATTGTAAACTTGATGGGTTTCGTCAGTACAATCTTTGCAGGTATTGTACTTAGCTTCTTTAGAAGCCTAGACAAAAATGGTGCTGTTCATTACGTATTTTTTGGATTCGCAATATTATTCTTTTTAGCATTTGTATCCAGACTGACTTCTTCATATTTTAAGTCGAAGATTTATGATCCACCATATACTGTACAAAAAGATGGTGTAACATTTAAAAATTTTTTAAAGAATATGACTCATAATAATTATGGAATTTTTGTTATGTATGTATTTATGTTCAGGCTTGTAGCAAGTATTTCTGCACCATTCTTTGCATTATATTTGCTTTCGGATATGAATATGTCGTATACATATTATACCCTGATTATTGGCATTGCTATTGTTGCAAGTTTTGTAACGATGGGATTGTGGGGCAGGATTATTGACAAGCGTGGAAGCAAATTAGTATTGACAATATCGGGATTTTTGATTCCCTTGAGTCCGTTGCTTCTAATTCTTGGAGTGTATATTCATAATCCGACGCATAGACTGATATACTTATTGTGTGAAGAAACATTCAGCGGTGCAGCATGGGCAGCATTTAACTTGTCAACGTCCAGTTTCTTATTCGACGCGACTGAGAAAGATGAGCGAATGAGATCCATTTCATACTATAATTTTTTGATTGGTGTAGCAGTATTTTTGGGAGCAGTGCTTGGTGGAGTACTAATTCGAGTCTATCCAGTATGGATAATATCAGCAATACCATTTGTATTCTTGACGACAGGAATTTTACGACTGCTTGTGACAAGTACTTTCATACAAAAGGTTCGCGAGGCAAAGATGGTCGAAATTGATTTTTCAGGACGAGGATTCTTCCATAGAGTAATAACTGTAAATCCTAGAAGCCATTCACATGTTGAAGTAGTTGGTGTTTATGAGAATAATCATCAATCATTCCACAATATCTTATCGATAAAAGGCTCCAATGAAAAGAAATCCGACAAGAAAAATTTTGGTTCGGAAAAATCGGTCAAGCAGCCTATAAGGAATGTTTCTGATAAAAAGCTTACTGAAAAAGAATTATATGAACAAAGATCATTTGAATATTATAAAGAGAATGCATTAAAGACGATGAATCAGAAAGAGAAACAGTCAACCCCTAAGGATGATAGTGTTAACATTGAAAAGTCAATAGAGAAGGATAATAAGAAGATTTCTGAATTGACAGAGAATATAAAAAAAGATCAGATTAAGAGGAAATAAGGGTAAATTAGTTATACTATCTGCATATATAATATTTTTATATATCATTTTTTCAACAAATACTTTTATAAATACTGCATATTTCTCTAGGATATTATGGTTACTAAGGTTGATAAAAAGAAAAAGTCAAAGGATGAATTTGAGTTAAAGAAGGAGAAAGAGACTGCAGAATTAAAAGAGAAAGTTAAATTACAGCGTAAAAAGACAAGTTCTTTAGATATGGATCAAATAGATCAATCTAATCAAGTATCATCAATTGTAAAAGAACCTATACAGCCAGTCATAAACATAGGATTAGTCGGTCATGTCGACCATGGAAAGACTACATTGACTGAAAAGTTGACTGGCAAATGGACTGATACACATTCTGAAGAGATAAAGCGTGGAATCACGATAAGATTAGGATATGCCGATGTAACATTCAGGAAGTGCCCACAATGCTCAGAACCAGATTGTTATTCTACATCTAAGACTTGCCCGATACATAATGTGCCAACTGAATTTGCAAGAAAGGTATCATTTGTTGATGCTCCAGGGCACGAAAGCTTGATGGCTACAATGTTATCTGGCGCAGCAATAATCGACGGAGCATTACTGCTTGTTGCTGCAAATGAATTCTGTCCGCAACCGCAGACTCGAGAGCATTTGATGGCTTTAGAGATGTCTGGAATAAATAATGTTATAATCGTGCAGAATAAGATTGATTTGGTCGATACTGAACGAGTATTGAAGAATCATGAACAGATAAAGGCTTTCTTGAAGGGCACAAAATATGAGAATGCTCCAATAATTCCAATCAGTGCACAGCATCTAGTAAATCTTGATATTCTTATTAAAACAATACAGGATACAATTCCTACTCCAGTTCGTGATGAAACTAAAGAGCCAATAATGTTCGTTGCAAGAAGCTTTGACGTGAATAGGCCAGGAACTAAGCCTGACAAGATGAAAGGCGGAATAATAGGTGGAGCAATAATGCAAGGCTTATTAAAAGTTGGAGATAAATTGGAGATAAGGCCTGGAAGAATTACTGAAGAAGCAAACCAGATAGTTGCAAAACCACTTTTTACTACAGTCATATCAGCAATGACAGGTTCAACGCCCGTCGATGAATTGCATCCAGGCGGGAGCGTAGCATTAATGATTGATCTTGATCCAAGCGTCGTGAATTCAGATAAATTGACTGGAAATATCGTCGGATTGCCTGATAAACTGCCGAAAATTTGGTATAATTTCGATCTAGAAGTACACTTACTTGATAGAGTTGTAGGAGCAAAAGATGAATTGAAAGTAGATCCAATAAAATTGAATGAAATATTAATGCTTAACGTCAATTCAGCGGCAACAGTCGGATTCGTCAACAATATTGGAAAGAACAGGGTAAAATGCAAATTGAAATTGCCAGTATGCGCAGAATTAAATTCTAAAGTCACAATATCAAGGCGAGTCGGAACAAGATTTAGACTAATAGGATTTGGCGTGATAAAAGGAGAGAAATAAAAAATCTTTTTTTATAATAAATTTTTTTTCTTATCTTCGCTGCGTTCCATTTGTTATCTTTTCCAGATTTGATTGTGGTTGCAAATTTAATGGTTGGCTTGATTGTATTTTTTCCCTTTTGTTTATTCCTCGTACTATATTTTCATCATCATACTAAATAGAATTTTAATATTCTGGCATTCCCATTCCGCCAGGTGGCATGTTGCCACTCGGAGCGTTGTTTCTTCCGCCTGCGATTACATCGTCTATTCTAAGTATCATTGTCACAACTTCAGATGCACTTGTGATTGCTTGGGTTTTGATTTTCAATGGTTCTATTATTCCTTCTTTCCATGCATCAATGACTTTTCCTGAGAATACATCTATTCCTGCCCACGTCTGTTTTTTATCGTGTGCAGATTTTAGTGCAACAATTATATCAATTGGGTCTAGGCCTGCATTTTCTGCTAATGTTTTTGGGACTATTTCCATTGAGTCTGCGAATGCTTTTACTGCTAATTGTTCTCGTCCTGATAGTCCTTCTGAAAATTCTCTTAATTGCTTTGCTAATTCCATTTCACATGATCCGGCGCCTGCAACTATCTTGCCATTTTTTAATGCTGATACTATGTCTCCTATTGCATCGTCTAATGCTCTTTCTATTTCTGCTACTACGTGTTCTGTTCCGCCTTTGACTAGTATTGTTACGGATTTTGCATTCTTGCATTTCTTTACATATGTCATATTGTCCCGGCCATTATTTATTTCTTCGACGAATCCTGCGTATCCTAAATCTTTTACTGATAATTCTTTGATGTCAGTACATATGGTTGCTCCTGTTGCTCGTGCTAATTTTTCCATGTCGCTCTTCTTAACTCTACGTACTGCGTATATTCCTTTTTTTGCTAGGAAGTGTTGTGCTAAATCATCAATTCCTTTCTGGCATATTAAAACGTTAGCGCCAGTATTGACGATTCTTTCGACCATTGCTCGGAGCATTTTTTCTTCCATCTCGAGGAATGATTGCATCTTTTCTGGATCTGTAATCTGAATTTTTGCATCCATCTCAGTATTCTTAATTTCTACAGCTGAATCTATTAATGCTATTTTTGCATCTTTAACTTGCTGAGGCATCGACGAGTGTAAACGTTCTTTGTCTAAAACTATTCCTTCTATTAATTCAGAATCTTCGACGCTGCCGCCGACATTCTTTTCGACCTTGATATCATTTTTGTCAATAGCTAGTATTGTCTTATTGCCTTCTTTATGTTTTTCAATGACTGAAGTTGTTGCCTGGACTAATAAGTCTGACAATAATTCTTTGGCCTGTTCAGCCTCTTTTCCAGTAATAGCAGTTATTGCAATCTGTTTTAATAAATCTAAATCAGTATCCGTGATTGGTTTTGCAAGAGCTTCAAGTATAATTAATGATTTTTCAGCTGCCATCCTATAACCTTTAACGATTACAGTTGGATGAATATTTTGGTCAAGCAATACTTCAGCATTCTTCAATAATTCTCCAGCAATAACGACAGCAGTAGTCGTGCCATCGCCGACTTCAGACTCTTGTGTCTTTGCAATTTCGACTAACA
>Ga0182027_10007799_pt1 | contig 15702 bp, 13 predicted proteins | sample 712E1DmetaG_FD_121300 | JGI IMG/M metagenome (GOLD analysis project Ga0182027, IMG submission 121300) | Permafrost microbial communities from Stordalen Mire, Sweden - 712E1D metaG (Illumina Assembly) | ecosystem: Environmental > Terrestrial > Soil > Wetlands > Permafrost | place: Sweden...
GCATGATAGGGAATATATGCCTCATCCACTAAAACAATGGAATTAACGGGCGCATCATCCAAACAGGGGACCATGCCGATCCAATCCGGTAGTATTTTCCGAGCCCCGCTTGGCAGCCCAACTGCATAGATCTTGCGTGCGCCCCAGCGATGATATTCTAATATCCGATAGCCAAGCGCACTCTTACCTTTTCCTCTACCGCCCAATATAAGCACCACGCACGGGTGTTTTATTAGATTTAACCATTTGCCCGACTCAATAGTCAGTGGATCGAGAGCAGGCAAAATCACCGGTTTAGAAGGATGGGAAGGCTCCAACAACGGATTATTTGCAACGGGATAAGGAATATCTGGGAAAAAAGACTCCCATTCAGCTTTTTCCTCAACATACGTTTTTTTCGGAATCTCAATGGGAGGATTCAATTTCCTAATTAGTTCCCAAAATGCATCATCCATTCCATCCCTCCTAACCACATATTTTCTACAAACTTAAATTGACTTTAATCCGATTACATTATCACTTTGTTTTTCAGTCATTAGTATTATTCCCCTGCGATAATAAATCTTTCCAACGTAAATTTAGATTCAAAGTTTACCATTTAACTAGTCAACTATGGTAAACTTACCGCCCAAGTTTACTACCCAATTTACCAGGTCCACATTACCGTCGTCCTCATCCTCTAACCACCAGAAACCTAACCACTGATTTATCGATAAGTTCCTCTTTTCACGTACTGCCGCTTATTTTTAGGCTAAGTGGTATGGTTGTATTGTGCTCATTTGGTGAAAACCACTTACCAATAATCCCCTTTAGTTTTCTCTGAGCAAACCACTTCTTTTGCAAACCGCCAACCTGATCCGGCTTTTCAAGTATCGGAAACTCCTATTTTTACCCTAACCTTTGCAAAGCCTCTTTAGTCGCCATCCGATGGCCAGCGTCCAAAGGTACAAGAACTCAAAGACGATGGTAGTAGCAGAGGTAAGATTACATGATTGAACTTCTCAACCGAACCAGAAACGTGGCTCCGAATTTTGATCCTAACGACGTGGGGGCTGAGGTCGCCTGCCAATATGTTATGCATATAGGCATGGTCCTCATCTTTTTAAGAATAGTGAATTCCATGTCCACTGAAAATATGAAAACCTTAAAATATTTAGATAATCAGGTAGTGATGGAAGCGCTGGAGCAACAATTGACGTTGATTGAGACGGTGACAGGACAACTTTTTGAATCTGGCGACGTGGTCGGTGGGTCGCCTACTGATATTTTGTACGTATGGGCGTGGCCCTCTCCTTTTTTAAATGAGTTAAATTTTATGACTGCTGAAAATATGGAAAACCTTAAACCTATATAAAATGATGGGGGTAATAATAGAACCAGGGAAGCAACAGCCCTAACTGTTTAAGTTGGGACAAGGGTACACTGTTTGATTCTGGAGAGGAGATCGACCTCTTTGAGGCTAGAGAGGAGATAGATAGGTCGCCTACTGATATTTTATACGTTTAGCGATGGTTCTCTTTCTTTTTCAAAGTAGGTGAGCCTCACGACAAACGATAACATAAGTGCAAATGCACCAGCTTCGAAGAGAAAGTTGCCTCCCGGTTCAAACCACAGGATGAGAAGACCTCCTATCGTCGGACCAAACGAAGGTGTCAAATGAGCTCCTGTCTCAACGATTGCGATGGCATTGGGAGTCTCATTACGTGGTACCAGGTCGAAGATAACGACCTGTCCAAGCGTCATATTAATGGTTTGTGTCATACCGCATAGGAAGGCGAAAACGAATAGATACGGGACCTTGGCATGGCCGGTAAGCAGAATAAATCCGAGTCCTAAGGTAATAATAAACAACCAGATGTTCTGTATAAACATGAGCTTGCGGTGGCTGACACGATCTACTGAAACTCCGGACAAAGGTATTATACCCAGTGACGTTGCTGACAGAACCATATTTAACTTTGGCACCATCCCTAATATTTCCCCCACAATCCATAAATCTGTTATATTAAGAGCGGTTCTTTACTTTTATTTGATACCCGGATGCGGTAGGGCCCCACGCCCCGATATTTTATTATCAGCTAAGTACACCTTCTTCTTTAAGTAGTGGTAGTGGTTAGTGGTAGCGGTAGCACCGAATAGGTATTATTAGTAACAAGTGTTGACTAGATTCAAATTTTTGGGGTACTACTACCCACTGACCCCGAAAACTTAACATAAATTCCTTCTTTGTCGGTTTTGGTGCGTATACATGACCTGTTTTCAACATTCTCGACCCATTAAAACCGTTATTTTTCGTCGGTAGTCGCCGGTACCGCAACGGTTTTGATGATACCCTGCGGGACAAGGGTGTGGGAAACAGCCGAAACTGGCGGCCAACCCCTAAATTGAGCGTATACCGACGGTGATTTGCTGACATTTTCGGTAAAAAGCTGGACATATCCCGCCAACCGGTGGTTAGGTGGTATCTCCTCCTTTTGTTTTCTGGTGTCCCGATAACTCTTGAATCGGATGCGCCAGTAATACACTGCCGTAGCTGCCCATCTCTCTTTTTTAGATGAGTAAAATCCCATGACCGCTGAAAATATGGAAAACCTTAAAATATGTAGATAATCAGTATAATGACGGCAGAGCGGGAGCAACAACCTAAATTTGCGAATAAACCACCCGTAAATCCAGCAGCTAGAAAGAACATGGGCCATTCAGGTTCATGGAAAGGAGGAGCAGGCTTAGCTGAAGATGTGCACAAGCTGCCATGAATGATTTGCTGATTAAAGTCAATGGTGCTCGTTCCAAAGATGGCCGCAGCATACTGGCGATGTTGATGTCCAGCGCACAGATACTTGTACCTGAATGGGGGGCTGAGGTAAGCAAGAAAAGCAAGGACAACCTGGAGACTATTAAGAGGACTAGGGAACAACGTAGAAATGGCGGGGATAACAAGGATGACAACGGCAATGACTGAGACTGGAGACAGGGGTAGGCTTTTTGAATCTGGAGACAGGGGGTAGTGTCGCACCAACTATCTCTTTATACTCTATGCGCTCGACCCCATTCTCTCTTTTGACCGGCATGTCGTTAAAAAATGTAGAAAATTTGGGGTGAAATATGACAACCGAAAATTTAGAAAAACTATAGAAGCTTAAGACATACCGTTAATACCGGGGGGACCTGCTGTTAGCATTTTCAAAGCTAGGTATATCTGATAAATAACGATTAGCATCTGATAACTAACAAAAAGACGAGGCCCGGAAATATTATTCCCGGGCTTTTATATTTTCAATTATAGCATCGATTGACGACCGAAAGTCAAAAGGAGGAACGATCTCTTAATATTTGGGGATATCATACCTCTAAGAGTGAAGAATTAAGGGGATGTTGTTGAGGTTGTTTTAGCTGTTGATATCGGAGTTACTACGGTTAGTTGCACGGCCGCGCTGCTCAATTCCCCTGGAAAGAATGCAATGATATTTGTAGTGCCAACTGCGACACCAGTGACTAAACCATTGGGGGAAATGGTAGCGGTCGCAGGCGTGTCACTGGTCCACGTTACCTCAGAAGTGATGTCTTTGGTTGAACCATCAGTAAAGATCCCCGTAGCTGTAAATTGTTGTGTGGCACCAACTGCTAAATTTAGTGGGGAAGCTGGCGTTACCGAAATAGAAGATAAGATTATTACGGTCAAACTTACAGGAGAGCTGGATATTCCGCTCAATGATGCCGTAATAGTGACAGTACCTGCAGTTTGTCCGGCAACTACACCTGCAGAGTTAAAGATAGCGATGTCTGGTGCGCTGCTAACCCATGTCACATGGGAAGTTATGTCCACAGTTGAACCGTCTGCAAATGTCCCGGTGGCAGTAAAGTCCTGGTCAGATCCAACATTTAGATTAGCTGGATTACCCGGTGTTATTTCAATTGATGTTAAAGCTTCGACAGTCAGAACTATATTGGGGCTGGTCACTCCACCCAATGATGCAGAAATATTAGCGGTTCCGCCTGCGATACCGGTGGCTAACCCACCTGAGGAAACGGTAGCCGTCGCTGGGGTATCGCTTACCCAGGTTACTTGAGAAGTGAGGTCAGCGTTTGAACCATCAGAATACGTACCCGTAGCTGTAAACTGCTGATTAGAGCCAATTGGCAGATTATTCGGGGAAGATGGAGTCACGGCGATGGAGGACAAGGTTACCACCGTTAGTTGGACCGGGGCGCTGGTTATTCCTGAAAAAGAGGCCTCGATATTAGCAGTCCCGTCTGCTATTCCGGTAACGGTGCCGGCGTCAACTGTCGCAACTGAAGTATTATCACTGGTCCAAGTAACTCCCAACACTATGCCTGAAGTGGAACCATCTGTATAAGTCGCAACAGCATACAAAGAGGTGTTAGTTCCAACCAATAATTGAGCTGGCACTGGCGGTGTTATTGAAATGGAAACGATTTTCAGTGTTGGAATTGTTTGGCCACAACCTATCAAACCCAAGATAAGCCAGATTATCAAGGCCATCCCTAAAAAGTAAATAATCCGTCTCGGTTGTTTTCTATTCATGTAAATTTTATTATATTAAACGCATAAACTTAATTTTACCTAAAAGTAATTATACACCTAACAAATTTCATTGTTATCATTTCTGCTTCCTCAAATTTTGTGCCGATATTTATTTCTTGGTGTCCCCAGACATGGAAAATTCATCTTTTATTTTCGGGCTTGGTTTTCTCTTGATAAACATATTTGCCGCCGCGTACCCATGATGCCGCCGCTCCGATAAGACACATTATTATCGAAAAAATAAGGACTTCGACAAGCCCGCGGTGAAAAGCAGTATCAATTAGTTGCGGGAAGAAAGCCCTTGATGTGATGTTTGCCGCCTGTGGCGCAGGAAGAGCATTTAACACGCTGGCAGGAATCAGGGTTTTAAGCGGATTGTACCCAAGAAAAGCAGCAAACAGATAACCGACAGGCGGCGCACTTGCTATTTGATGGGCAATTTGGGCAGGTATGCCATTTTGCACCAGGCCATTATACATGGCTGCTGGCATTGAAGCATTTAAACCCACTACCATTAATGAGAAAATAACCGCCATTGATATCGGGTTACCAACATTCATAATTGTTGCTCTCATGCCGGAACCTGCTCCACGATGTTCGGGCGGAAGACTGTTCATAATGGCCGCAATATTGGGAGACATAAAGAGACCGATAGACATGCCATCGAGAAAGATTATGGCAGCAAAGAGTGGGTAATTAAAGTCAACCGGAATTGTCAGGAGAAGTGCAAAACCGATTGCCGTTAGAATCATAGCTACTGTTGCGAAAAGCCGTGCTCCATAACGGTCGGATAAACGTCCGGATAGCGGTCCAAGCATCAATATTCCTATACTGGACGGTAACATGCATATACCAGCCCATAAAGGCGTCCTCTCAAAATCAAAACCGTGAAGCGGCAGCCAGATGCCCTGTAGCCAGATAGTCAACATGAGCATAAATCCGCCCCTGGCCAAAGCTGACATAAATTGGGCTATGTTGCCTGCGGCAAAAGCGCGAATGCGAAATAAATCGAGCCGGAACATAGGGTCCTTTACATGGAGTTCGATAATGCAGAAAGCCACTAAAAGAGCCAACCCACCGGCAAACATGCTTAGTACAAAAGGCGTTGTCCAACTCATAGATGAGTGCGCACTGGGATTAATGCCATAAATAGCCCCAATGAGGATCATGGTCAATCCGGCTGCGAACGATATGTTGCCAAACCAATCGATTTTAGCATTCTTGTGAACCCCGGTCTCTCTTAACGCCAGATAAGACCAGATCGTGCCTGCCACAGCCACTGGCACGCTTGCCCGGAAAACCCACCGCCACCCAACTTCTGCGAGCAGACCGCCAATTATGATTCCTAAAAAACTGCCCGCTACAAAGGAAATAGAGTTTATTCCCAGTGCCATACCTCGTTCTTTCTCAGGGAAGGCGTCTGTCAGGATAGCTGCTGAATTTGCGAACAGACAAGCACCGCCAACAGCTTGCAGCGCACGAAAAAGAATCAGTTGAATGGCTCCAGCCGGTCCGGTACTCCAGGTGAATGACAGCAGAATAGACCCAATACTAAATATAATAAAACCTAAATTATAAATACGTACACGACCAAACATATCACCGATCCGTCCGAGAGTCGTCACCAGTGCTGCCATAACCAGCGAATACCCCATCAGCAGCCAGAGTAAATAGGTTGAAGCGTTTGGCGCTAAAGGATTCAAATTGATGCCCCGGAAAATCGCTGGCAGCGCGATCATTACGCACGATCCATCGAGTGACACCATAAAGCCGGCGAGGGTCGTATTCGATAGCGCCATCCATTTATAATTTTTACCTAATGGCTTATTTTGAGATCTATTTAAATCAAACACAAAAATCCCTTTCCTCTGCAGAATATAGCTAAATTTTTGATATTATTCCGAGTACAAAACAATCTGAAAATTATTTTTTATTGTCTCTGTGAATACTACTGTATTTCAAGTTTATCGACCGGTAATATCAATATTATTGCTGTCAAAGTTTCTGGTGCCTATGGTCTGTCCATCAGAAACAATAGGCGGACGAATTCGATTATATTTTTCCCATTTTTGCTAATGTATTTATTGTCTGTTAATATTCAATAACCTTTTTTAATATTAGTGAATATTGGCATTATTGTCAATGAAACATTAACTATCAGGATGTATAATGATGCTGTGGAAAAACAACTTCTTGCAAAATTGATTAAATTGCAAAGGCAGGTGGATCACGACCGCCAGCAATGCGAGCTAGATGCCTGGTTGCGCCTGCATCTGGTTACTGGGCAGCTAAAAGCCCTGTTTTTTATCAGCAATCGCGGTGCTACTACTACCGGCAAGCTGGCGGACGCTATCAAAGTTACCCCTGCAAATACAACTGGCATTATCAATCGGTTAATGGAGAAAAATCTAATAACGAGGACCGGTGACTCCAATGACAGGCGGGTTATTTTACTGCGTTCTACATCCCAGGGGGATGAGCTGGTGGCCGAATTGAGACAGAAACGCAAAGAACGCGTGACCGAACTATTCAATCGTCTTACTGCTGAAGACGCGGAAATCGTGAAACAGTCCTTGCAAATCATGGTCAAGGCAATAGAAAATGTAGAACACTAACATAGATGCAGTTAATTGACAGTTTTAAAACCACCGTGAGCTCAACTGTGCCCGTTTGATTTTGCAGATTTCTGTTGGATGGGTAATCACTGGCGATTCGAATATTGGTTTTGTGTGCAAAATACGCTAACACTCATAATTTGATGGGAAAAAAATGAATTAGGGCGCAACCTCGTTAATCCATCAAATTGTTATAAAATAGGTTATATGTGGTTATTCCAGCGAAAGCGAATCAAAAAAGAATCTCAGAATTCCAGCCCTCCATGCTCATTTTGTAAGAGTCGCAGCACGAGGCTGATCATATACCGGGGCACTGATGATCCTAGTTATGTCAAAGTTTGGAGAGGCCAACGATTCTTAACCTACAAATGCCTCGACTGCGGTCAAAATTTTTATACACAAGAGCCAAAAGGTGGAATAAACGAGGCAAATTTAGAAGACGGCCCCATAGTTGATGATGAAGAAACACTTCGCGCTGCAGAGGAAGAGCTTAAAAGACAAACCGAAAAGAACGATGACCGCAGATATAGATAGCTGGATATTCTTAAAATGCGAAATCGCGAACAATGAGCAACCAAAGATGCCCGGCAAATAAAGAGGTACTTAATGACAACACGTGATTATTATGAGGTGCTTGGCATAAATAAGGATGCCGACGAAACTACAATAAAGAAGGCATACCGTGAATTAGCGATGAAATATCATCCTGACCGTAATCCTGGGGACAACCAAGCGGTAGAACGGATGAAAGAGATAAATGAAGCTTATGCCGTATTAAGCGATGCCAAAAAACGAAGGGAATATGATGCCTATGGGCTTGAGGGAATCAAGGGTTACTCCCAAGAAGATATTTATCGGAATGTTGATTTCTCCAGCCTGTTTCATGAATTTGGATTAAGGGATTTTTTCAGTTCTCGAGGCGACATTTTTGATACCTTGTTTGGTACCGGTTCGAAACCTGGGTCCACAATGCGAGGCGCTGACTTAAAGTATGATCTTGATCTAACTCTCGAAGAAGTAGCTTCCGGAATTGAAAAAACTGTCACAATCGCCAAGGAAGAATCGTGCCCTTCCTGCCACGGAGTGGGGGCTGAGCCAGACGGGATCATTACTTGCGGTAAATGTCGGGGAGCTGGGCAGCTCATTCAAGAACGGAGGTTAGGGTACGGAATATTCCGGCAAGTTGTCATTTGCGATCAGTGCCATGGGACAGGGAAACTAATTAAAAATCCTTGTAAAGAATGTAAAGGTAAAGGCACAATCGGAAAAAACAAGGACATAAAAGTCAGAGTGCCCCAGGCGCTGATACTGGCAATGCCATCCGGTTAGAAGGAGAGGGTGACACCGGGGAGGCACAGAACGGTGATCTCTATGTAGTTCTTCATGTACAAAAACATCCTGTTTTTGAAAGACATGGTAATGATATCTATGTTCAAAAAGAAATATCATTTATCACGGCCGCTTTGGGAGGCAACATTGATGTCGCTGGATTGGACGGCGGAAACAAATTGGAGATACCGGATGGAACTCAAACCGGTTCAACGTTTAGAATTCGTGGCAAGGGTATCAAACACCTTGATGGGCATGGTCAAGGGGATGAATATGTAATGGTTAAGGTAGTCACTCCAAAAAATCTTAACAACAAAGAAAAAGAACTCCTAAGAGAATTTGCTGGACTAAGTGAAACAAAAGGACACCGGTCATTTTGTTCTCGCATTTTTCATTGGTTTCATTAACGGGCCCCCAGCCCTGATCTTTTCAAGATGACATCCTGATTTTCAGAAAATGATACTCTTGGTGCTATAACCCATCTTGGAGTCATCCACCCACTCTGCATCCAAAAAGTAATACTTGTTTCTGTCATCGGAAAATGCTTGTAAAGTTGCAAGGTGGCAAGATAGGCAATAAAAAAGGACCCTGATTCATCGTATAGATTTCTCCGGTCCCTGATGCTGGTTTCACCCAGCATATTATCATATTTTGGAAGCTTTTGTCAAATAATACACTTGGGTTTTGGTAAATGTGACTGTAAGTCAGAATTCGCCGGCAACTTTACAACGATGTGGTTAACATTTTACTATTGTGGTGGACGTTCAAAGAAAATTATGCTTAAACCATTAATTGTTGCCCCAAATGCACCATGGAAACAGCGGTTCCGTGCAGCGGTAATCGCCGGTGCGCAGATAGCCAGTGCCAAGGCCGACCACGGGCTTGTTACGAGCACACAGTCCGGCCAGTACCAGTTGTATGCCTGGAATGTTTCTTCAAATTCCTTATTGCAACTTACATTCAATCCTGATGGCACCGTCTTCGGCTTGCTTTCTCCGGATGGACACTTTGTGTAATATCTGGAAGATAAGGGCGGCAACGAAATGGGACATTTTGTTCGGGTTCCATGGAGTGGTGGAGAATCTGAAGATATAACGCCTGATCTGCCACCGTATTCCGCATTTGGATTAAGCATGAGCCGCACTGGCAATGTCATCGGCGGCACTTTTGCTGATGACATTGGTTTTCATACACGCGTCATGACAATAGGAACAGATGACATCATTGGTCCTATTAGAGAGTTGTATCACATCCGTAAAATGATGTTTGGGCCTACCCTTTCTTATGATGGACAAATCGGAGTTGTCACGTCCACCGACCGCGCAACGTTTCAACACAACGGTTTAATCGCTTTTAACACCACCACCGGTGAAACGCTGGGTGAATTATGGGACGATGGTTCCAGCATAATGGCATTCGGGTTTTCAATCTTACCGGGCGATTTCCGTTTATTGGCAACGGGTACTAAAACGGGCTATAACCGCCCGTTTATTTGGAATCCCATTAGCGGTGAAACTACGGAGCTGCATTTACCTGACATCTCCGGTGATTTGTCGGTTATGGATTGGTCACCGGACGGCAAACGGGTTTTGCTGGCACGGACCTCCATGGCGAGACAGAATTTGGCAATTTACGAACTGGCGACATGCAAACTGTTTGAACTAAAGCACCCCGGCGGTTTCTACGGTATAGGCATGACCTTTGCATCGACCGCCCATCTGATGGACGGTGAAATCATGGCTGTATGGCAGGATGCTGCCAATCCACCCCAACTCATTGCCCTTGACAGCCTGACTGGCAGGAAAAAGAGAACGGTGCTGCCTGCCGGCGCAGTACCACCAGGCCGCCCGTGGAAGAATATAACTTTTAAGTCCACGGATGAGGAAACAATCCAGGCCTGGCTAGGGTTGCCGGAATATAAAGGACCATTCCCTACCATTCTGCACACCCATGGCGGTCCGGAAACGGCCACCGTTGAGTACTTCATGCCCAACAGCCAGGCATGGCTTGACCATGGTTTTGCCTGGCTGGCAATCAACTACCGGGGATCAACCGGCTTCGGACGGCAGTTCCGTGAGAAGATCTGGGGTGACATCGGACATTGGGAAGTCGAAGACATGGTCGCGGCGCGTCAGTGGCTTGTTGAACAAAACATTGCTATTCCCGAACAGGTTTTTCCCACCGGGTGGTCGTACGGGGGTTATCTGACATTACTTGCGCTGAGTAAATACCCCGACCTCTGGGCCGGTGGTCTGGCAGGTACGGCAACCGTAGACTGGGCAAAGGAATATGAAGACCTTTCATACGGCATGAGAGGGTATTCTGTTGCTCTCATGGGCAGCACGCCCCAGGAGAAACCAGAGATTTACAGCGCGGCTTCACCCATGAGCTATATTGAAAAAGTGAAAGCGCCAGTACTGATAATCCAGGGGCTGAACGACACGCGAACGCCACCGCGCCCGGTAATGGTGTATGAAGCCAGAATGAAGGAACTTGGCAAGAAAATCGAAGTGCATTGGTTCCAAGAAGGCCATCTCGGCGGAGGGGCGGAACAAGATATCGAACATATGGAGATAATGGTAAACTTCGCTTATAAAGTTTTGGAGGGATCGGCAATGGCCGGTTGCACATTACATGAATCTACGCCTGTGCCTAATAACATTAAAATATGAATAATAAAGGTCGCTTATTAACACCTTCAGAAAAACTGATTCCTTTCAGTTCCCTGCAAAAAGTGTCGAGCAGGCTAAAATTAATTTCCGGCACCGATACTTCATGGGAGAAAATTGAAATTCTTGACAATCGGGCCGAACGCGATCGATTGAAGACGTAACAAACTCAAATTGTGTGCCTAAAACAAAATGAAAATGGAATCAGAAATTCAGGTTGCCCACTGGGCAAACATCCCGTTATTTACATAGAGGATTCGCATCACCATACTAAATCGATTAAGCACTGTCGATAATCTGAAATTCCGCAAACCAGCCCGCCCATGACGGGTAAAGTTTAGTGACGGAAGCTACCGATAAGAGCGACGCGATTGCGCTTGCAGATACAATCAACTTCGTCAAATCCGGCCTCTTTCAACCACAACAGATTATCCATTAGTGTTGACACGCCCACTGTTGATTTCCTATTATGGTCGTTGAAATAGGCACGGTAACCGCGATGTCTATCGCACAGTTGCTTTTCTGCCTCTTGAAGAGTTTTGTCGGTCCCCGTTTCCATTTTGACTCGATCCCGATAATTCTGGAGCCCTTGTTTGTTATAAAGCTTCTCCAAACTGGGACCAGGAGGTGAGAAGCCTTCGCAAGAAAGGAAACATCCTCCAGGCTTAACCAGCCCGAAAAGGTCTGCGTATATGGCTTTTATGCTACTAGCGACGGTGTGGGTCACAAAAGAAGTGACGACCGCGTCGAAGGTTCCTTCAATGTTACTAGCCCAACCAGTAATCCGCAGATCACTCTGCACAAAGGTTACTCTTCCTCCAAAACCAGCCAATTGTTCCCGTGCATGAGAAAGCATGACTTCTGAAAAATCTTGACTCGTTACGGATGCATTGGGAAAAGATTTGAGTATTTCTAGACTGAGGCGTCCAGTTCCCGTCCCTATCTCTAAAATACGAAGGGTATCCGATGAGTCGAACGGGAGAGAAGCTACTAGCCTCTTCCGCCACTCGATTCGTCTGGCTTCCAGTCCTTGATCAGCCGCCCACAATTCAACATATTTCAGGGAGCGGTAGCGATTTTCGAATGAACTTAAATCTTCCACAGTTTGATCTCTTTAATAGCAAATCGAATGGGATAGACATTGTCATATCGAGTGTTTCCTGTAATTAGGTTCAGAATATGAGCACGTAATGAATTCATAATTTTGACGTCATAAGATATTGGAATACCAAGTCATCTACTTTGCCTTATGGCGGAATTGAGTTTCGTACAAATTGGAATAAAGTCCTCCTTTAGCCAGCAACTCGGTGTGCGTACCGCGTTCAACGATGTGGCCAAGGTCCAAAACCAGGATCAAGTCTGCGGCTAGAATGGTACTCAGTCGATGCGCAATAACGATATTCGTCCGTCCAATCATTACGCGACTCAGTGCTTCCTGTATTAGCGCTTCTGATTGGCTGTCCAGTGAACTGGTGGCCTCATCCAGTACCAGGATGCGTGGATTTTTTAAGATGACCCGACCCAACGCGATGCGCTGTTTTTCTCCGCCGCTTAGCCGGTAACCTCGTTCACCGACGATAGTGTCGTACTGCAGGGGTAGTCCCATAATAAAGTCATGAATATTAGCGGCTCGCGCAGCTTCTTCAATCTCTGCCTGCGTCGCATTTAATTTTCCATACAGCAGATTAGTCCGAATAGTGTCGTTAAAGAGATATGTTTCCTGCGTCACCATCCCTATCTGTGAGGCAAGCGAGGATAATGAGACATCTCGCAGATCGTGCCCATCGATCAAAATGCGACCGGCGGTGGGGTCATAAAGGCGTGGAATGAGATACGTTATCGTTGTTTTACCGGCGCCACTGGGACCTACCAGTGCTACCAATTGGCCTGGTTCGGCTTGGAAAGAGATGTGGTCTAATACTTCTTCCCTGGCCTGTTTTGAAGTGGCTTTTTCGTCGTCTGAATCTTTTTTACTATTAGTTTTCTCTTCAGTATTATCCTTGGGCGATGCCGGCATCGAATCCTGTAATAGTCCAAACCTTCGTATATCTTTGAGGAGACCTTTCCCTTCTCTAATGTAATGGAAACTAACGTCATCGAATTCAATCACACCACGCACATCAGTTAGCACATGAGCATCGGGCTTATCAAGGATTTCCTGATGCAAATCGAGCACCTCAAATACACGCTCGAAACTAACAATCGAGGTGGCGAAATCAACTGGTGCATTAGTTAATACTTGAAGGGAGTTATAAAGGGTTCCCAGATAAACGGTCAAAGCTACGACCGTGCCTATAGTAAGTGTCTGTTTAATCACCAGATAACCGCCAAAACCATATACTATAGCGACACCGATGGAGCCCAATAAGCCAAGGCTGATGAAGAAAAGTGCGCCGGTCACGGTTAGACGGATATTAACATCACGTACATCTTTAGCACGCTGAGTAAAATGAGCATCTTCCTCTGCTGTCCGCCCAAACAGCTTTACGAGCAGCGCACCGCTGATATTAAGCATTTCTTGTATTACGGCGTTCATTTTGGCAAGAATATCAAGTTGCTGCCGTGTCATGTCGCGTAGTCGCTTGCCCAGACTGCGAGCCGCGAATAATAGCAATGGCACAATGGCAACACTGATTAATGTCAGCCGCCATTCCAGCGTCATCATCACGGAAAACACCACCATTGCCTGAATCAGACTGGTCACGATGTTAACAAAAGTGTTGCTGATGGCACTTTGTGCCCCGATAACATCATTGTTGAGTCTACTCATCAATTCACCGATTTTAGTATTGGTAAAGAAACCTAGCGACATCCGCTGCAAATAGGAAAATAAATTCACTCTCAGGTCATAAGTGACGCCCTCACCTACACGAGCGTTAAACTGCCGAAGAATCACGTTTAATGATCCGGTTAGGAGCGGGATGGTGACAAGGGCAACAGTCAACCACATCAATTGGTGCAAATCTTTTTCAGGTAAAGTCTTATCGATTAATTGCCTCAAGATAAGGGGAGTTATCAACCCAAGTCCGGTAGTGGCCAACGTCATTAGCAACATGCAAAGTATCCACCACCGGTACGGCCGTGCATATTTCCATATACGCTTCAACAATCCCCAAGTGATTTTTGCTTTTTGATCAGGGGCATTATTACTCCTGCGGAGCATGCCATAAGGTCCACGCATCATATTTTTATATCCATTTGAGTTAATACACTCTAATTATCATTGGGTATTCAACTTAATACCATGTATCAATTAATACCGGCATTTCATCAATCCGATCGTAAAGATTGGCATTTTCTGAATTTGCTCACATATCGAACATAAATGGGCTATTAGAGGCGAAAATTGAAAGGACTCATCGCTGGATTTCTTTAAAAGGTAGCTGTAACTTCAACTAATAATCCCTCATCAAAATATCGGCCGGTTAAATTGTTCCCCGTTGCCAACTTTCTTCCTTTTTGGGAGACAAACAAACGAAATATCTATAATTAAATTAGTAAATTGTCACTGCTTCACTGCCGGAGGTAATATTATCGAGTTCGCAGTACATTGTATGGGTAGTATTTCCAGCAACCGTCTGGGCACTTGGTGCGATCGTAACATTTGTGCCGGCAATAAACGTAACGTTGTTACTGCCATCTGCAGCAACACCAAAACTAATCACCTCTCCAACATAAGGAGACGACAAATTGTTTACGATATCTGCTGCGCTTGGCAGAGCCATAGTAAGCGCCGAAGTGGAAGTATCAAAGCGGAATAATGTATATTGATCAAACTGAGCCCCAGTTACACTTAAATTGGCATTTCCAGCGTTGTAATATTCACTCTGACTCGAGCTGCTTGTGCTAGTAGTGCAGCCTGCAAAGCCGAGCAAGCTCAATGTCGAAAGGCTAATTATGATGACTGTTAGATATCTCCTAAAATTACTTAGTTTCATATATTTCTCCTTTATTTTTAAAACCCTTCCGTATTTACACTGATGAAGGGTCATGTCACAGGGTTTTCTTATTTTTTGAACCAACTTACAACCACCACACCAATTAGACTGAATATCAAAATGAGATCTAAAATCTCTGCAATTTCCATTTAACGACTCCTTTTCCCTGCCCATGATGTTTGGCTAATTATCAGGTATCAAGCGCCTTAATATCCGCTATGGCATTGGCAATAATATCTTTAATTTTGCCCAATTTTTCTTTGTTTATGTTTTGGGAATGGCGACTTATATTATGAATGGTGAACAATAGTTCTTTCGCAGTATGTCGTAAATCATCATTGTCACTATTCCCGCACCAATCCTTGATGTGACCCTTGATCCTGTCGACTGTTTCTCCACGTTGCGTCAGAAACGATTTTCCTTCCTCGGTGATACTGTAAACTTTTTTCCCATCTTGCTCCAAGGCTTTTACATAGCCCAGGTCCTCAAGTATCTGGTCGGCTGATAACAATACCAGGAATCCGGTCATCGGATTAGGAGTGTGTGGAATGAAGAGAGGGATCTTCTTTTCCCCTCTGAAATCCACAGGCTTCCCGGTGACAAAC
>Ga0182027_10007800_pt1 | contig 15702 bp, 17 predicted proteins | sample 712E1DmetaG_FD_121300 | JGI IMG/M metagenome (GOLD analysis project Ga0182027, IMG submission 121300) | Permafrost microbial communities from Stordalen Mire, Sweden - 712E1D metaG (Illumina Assembly) | ecosystem: Environmental > Terrestrial > Soil > Wetlands > Permafrost | place: Sweden...
CTCCCAAACATAAGCAGAGACAGGGATAATAATTAATTTTCAAGCAACAATTTTCAATTTTCAAAACGGCCGAAACACCATATTGAAAATTAATAAATGAAAATTGAAAATTTGTATTTTATGGCCAGAATAGCAGGTGTAAACCTCCCAAATGAAAAAAGGATAGAAGCGGCTTTGCCTTATGTGTATGGCATAGGTTTAACGCTGTCCAAAAAAATTCTCCAGGCAACTAACGTTGACCCCAACAAGCGCACCAAAGATTTAACCGACACGGAGCTGAACAGGATTCGTGAATTTATTGAAAAAGGCAATTTTAAGGTTGAAGGCGAATTGCGGCAGCAGGTTTTATTGAATATTAAGCGGTTAAAAGAAATTGGTTCTTACCGTGGCATCAGGCATATTCGCGGTTTACCGGTGAGGGGACAAAGGACTAAATCCAACTCCCGCACCCGCCGCGGCAATGTCAGGAAAACAGCCGGCAGCGGACGCAAGAAGTCGGCGGAGAAGACCTAATTGAAGATTGCAGATTTGAGATTGCAGATTGGCTGCGTTTCATTCTGAAACCTAAAATCTTAAATTATAAATTACTCTATGTCTGAAGAATCCGTTACAACCGAAATCGCAGCGCAAACTCCGGCCCCGGCGGCCGAAGCCGTGGTTGATATTGCCGCCAAGATTAAGGGCAGTAAGAAGAAAAAAGCCAAGGCTAAAGTAACCAAAGGCAAAATTTACATAAATTCCACATATAACAATACCATTGTTTCGGTTACCGATATTTCCGGAAATGTCTTGATTTGGGCCAGCGCCGGCAAGGTCGGGTTTAAGGGCTCCAAAAAGTCCACCCCCTACGCCGGGCAAAGGACCATGGAAGACGTATTGGCCAGGTTGCGCGAGAGAGGCTTAAACGAAGTGGATGTTTTAATAAAAGGCATTGGCTCAGGCCGGGAATCGGCCGTCCGCGCGCTTCAGGGCAGCGGCTTGAATGTTTTATCCATTAAAGATCAAACGCCAATTCCTCACGGCGGAGTCAGGCCGAAGAAGCCGCGTCGCGTTTAGCGTCGCAACAATTAACGATTAACAATTGACAATTAACAGTCAAAAGTGATCGTTGGTTAATTGTTAATCGTAAATAGTTAATCGTTTTGATTTTATGCGTTACACCGGACCAAAAGCAAAAAAAGCCAGACGTTTAGGCATGGCGTTTACCGCCAAAGATGCCAAGATTTTGCAAAAGAGGAATTTTGCCCCCGGCCAGCACGGCCAGAACCGCGTCAGGCTTTCCGAATACGGGACTCAGCTGCGCGAAAAGCAAAAAGCCAAAATTTCCTACGGAATTATGGAAAGGCAGTTTGAAATTTATTTCAAAAAAGCTTTAAAGCAGGCCGGAGTTACCGGCGATAACCTAATTAAGCTCTTGGAATTACGCCTGGATAATATTGTTTACCGTTTGGGTTTTGCCGAAACCAGGGCGCAGGCCAGACAGCTGGTGAACCACGGTTTTTTTGAGGTCAACGGCAAAAAAGTTGATATCCCTTCTTACCAGGTCAAGGTTGGCGATACGGTTTCCGTTAGGCCTTCCAAGCAAAAGAAAGCTTACTTTGAAAAGCTTGGCGATAAGCTTAAAAATTTCAAACCTTTGGACTGGGTGGAATTAAACGCCGGCAAGTTTTCCGGCAAGGTTTTAAGCTCTCCGGCAGTTGAAGGCCTGGGCACCGAGATAAACACCCAGCTGATTGTTGAACATTATAGCCGCACTTAAAGGACAATTAACAATTAAAGATTTCCGCCGAAAGCGGATCCGCCCCTGGCGGAAACAATTAACGGAGGGTGTTAATCGTTAATAGTTAATCGTTAGGAGAATTTATGGAAGCTCTACCGCTGCCAAATCAGGCCAAAGTCGCCGATTTAGGCAACAATAAATATAGTTTGGTTTTAGAACCGCTTTACCCCGGTTACGGGGTTACTGTTGGCAATGCTTTGCGTAGGGTGTTGCTTTCTTCCATGCCCGGAGCCGCGGTTACGGCCGTTAAGATTAAATTTGTTGACCACGAGTTTTCCACCATCCCAAACATTAAAGAAGACGTCATCCAGATTATTTTGAGTTTGAAGCAGTTAAGGCTGAAGTCTTTTAGCGCCGAACCCGTAAAAATCAGCTTGAAAATGAAGGGTGAAAAGGTTGCCACGGCCGCGGATATTAAAGAGACCGACCAGGTGCAGGTTATTAACAAAGATTTGCATATTGCCACTTTGGACAATAAAAATTCCGAGCTTGATATGGAATTGACGGTTGAGCAGGGCAGGGGTTATTTGCCGGTGGAAGCCCGCGAAAATTTAAAACCCGAAGTCGGCGTAATTGTTATAGATTCAATATTTACCCCGGTTAAATCCGTCCACTTTGACGTTTCCAACGTCCGTGTCGGCCAGCTGACAAATTTTGACAAGCTGGAAGTGGTTATGGAAACCGACGGCAGCATAAACGGACAGGAAGCCGCGGACATTGCCGCCCACATTTTGGTAGACCATTTTTCCATGATTTTTGCCGGCGATTTTGCCAAGGTTGAAAACGTTTCCGCTCCAATTCTGGCGGAAGCCGAGGCCCAGCCGCAGGAGCCAGTTGGCGAGAACGAAATCCAGGCTTCCACATTTTCTACTCGCGCGAAGAACGCGCTGGTCAAAAACGGTATTACCACCATGGCGGCGCTGCAGGCCAAAAGCAACGAAGAAATTTCCAATCTCAGCGGCTTGGGTGACAAAACAATTAAGGAAATAATAGAAGCACTAGGACGCTAGCATATGAGGCATCAAAAGAAGAAAAAAATCGGCAAGGGTATGGACCACCGGAGAAAACTCCTTAGGACGTTGGCTTCGTCTTTGGTATTGTACGAGAAAATCCAGACCGGCTACCAAAACGGCAGAGCGGCCAAATCTTACGCGGAAAAGGCAATTACCATTGCCAAAGTAAATTCTTTGCATTCAAGAAGGCTGTTGCTTTCCAAACTTAGCCCCATGGCCGCAAAAAAGGCCCTGGAAGTCCTTGGGCCCAAATACGCGGAGCGCAAAGGCGGCTACACCAGGCTGACCAAATTAAATAATCCCAAAGCCGGAGCCTCAAAAGTTTTGTTAGAGCTTGTTGAATAAATTAATTAATTGCAGATTTTAGATTGCAGATTGCGGAATTACTGCAGTTAAATCTGAAATCTCAAATCCTAAATCTTAAATTATTTCATGAAATCCCAAAGCATTACATTAGCAAATAAAGTCCAGCGCAAGTGGTACCAAATAGACGTGTCCAAACAGACTATGGGCAGAGCGGCTTCGGAAATTGCCAGTTTGCTGCGCGGCAAGCACAAACGGGATTTTACCCCCCATGTTGATATGGGCGATTACGTTGTCGCAATTAACGCCGGCAACCTTAAATTTACGGGCCGCAAAGTTGACCAAAAGAAATATTTCCGCCATTCCGGCTATTTGGGCGGCATAAAAGAAACTTCTTTAAAGAACTTGCTGGAAAGAAACCCGGAAGAGGTTTTAAAAAAAGCTGTTTTTAGCATGATAGACGACCTTAAATTCCGCAAGAAAATTATGAGCCGCTTAAAGGTTGTAAAAGACGGCAAGCACGATTTTAAAATTGATAAAACCATTTAATTGCAGATTTAAGATTGCAGATTGCAGAATTACTGCAGTCAAATCTGAAATCCTAAATCTTAAATCTAAAATTACCCATGCCCACTAAAACTTCAACTACAAAACCAGCGGCAAAGACCGTCCGTAAACCCAAGAGCCCCGTTGTCCATAAAAAAGCGTCTGCCGAAACCAAGGCGGCCGAGGTCAAAACCAAAGCGGTTGTAATTCCTGAAGCGGAAATTGTTTTGGAAGAAAAACCGAATTTGCCAAAAGGCAGGTATATTTTTGCCACCGGCCGCAGGAAAACCGCCATTGCCAACGTGCGCTTATTTGAAGGCAAAGGGGAAACTTTGGTTAATAAACTGCCTTTGGATAAATATTTTACCTATTCTTTTCATTTGGAAGAAATCAGCAAGCCAATGCAGCTAACCGGTTTGGCCGGCAAATATCATTTTACCGCCCACATAAACGGCGGTGGCCCTCACGCCCAGGCCACAGCTTTAAGGCACGGAATTTCCGGGGCTTTGGGTAAAATTTCCGAGGAAGTCAGGAAAGTCTTAAAGAAAAATGGTTTTTTAACCCGCGACGACCGCAAAAAAGAAAGAAAGAAACCTGGTCTAAAACGCGCCCGTCGCAGCCCACAGTGGGCGAAGAGGTAATATTTACGATAAAACACCCTGCAAAAACAGGGTGTTTTTAATGGTCTAGTGTTTTTGGTTCAAAGTGAGTGACAGGCTCTCCGCAGAGCAACTTTGTGGTATAATGACTGCAATTAAGCTTAATTTATGAAAATAAATAAAAGACTTTCGTTATCCGTTTTAGTGATTTTAGGGTTGTGTTTTTCTTATCAAGTGTTTGCTGATGCGGCTCCTGCAAGGCCGCCCTACTTAAATATAGGTTTGAAGGTGCAGGTTGGGTTAGGTAGTATGGCCGATAGGTTTGTACTTGTTAACAAGCATTCTCGTTACGGCGTCTCTTATTCTTTAGTTACTGATCCTTACGTTAGTCCGGGTGGGTATGGTGCTGATACTTATTTTGCCCTAGAACAGAGTTATCTTCAAAGTAACGGCGGACTGGATAATTTATTTAACGTCGTTGGGCAAGATGAAGATGTTGAAGAAATTCCTAAAAACGAAAGTGAATTTAATAGCCACAAATATGACTTTATTATTGCCAAGAACGACCCCCTTCTTAGTAACCAATTTGGAGACAACCAGAATGAGGTGGTAAATGGTCAATACGTACTTTTCCCTTTTACCTCTGATTTTTATATTAGGCAAGGTATTGACGACCCGAATTGTGACACTGGTTACAGCAATGGCACTGAAGATTGCTCTCTGGGGACAAAAACATTAACTTATTTACCGCAGCAAATTTATGGCAATAAGATACTGCTTGTAAAAACTTCGGAAAGTTCAAATCCTGTACAACAGCCAGCAATAACGGCACCCACGCCTTCTTCCACAACGCCGACAATTATTAATGAAAATAATCAAACGAATACTCCTTCGATGGCAACAGCCCCCATTATCCCGCCTCTTCATGTTCCTTGGTACATCAGATTTTGGAACTTTTTAAAATCTTTGTTTTAGAATGTTACATTACGTGTATAGTTTCATATTATATTTAATAATTACTATAGTCACAGAAACTTTAGTTGCTTTAGATTTAGTCAGAAAAATTTTTAAAATTGATGGGGATGTTTTATCTACAGGGTTAATTTTATCCGCAGGAATATCTGCAAATGCTTTAACTTTGCCCTATGTTTGGTTTGTGTTTCCTTACTTGTTTTTAAGCAGTTTCACTTTAGCGGTTGTTATCGCTGAATTTTTTGCTTTTTTGGCTGAGGCGGTTTTTTATAAATTATTTCTAAAATTAACTTGGAAACAAGCATTGATTATTTCTTTAATTGCAAATCTTGTTTCATTTATTCTCGGCCAATTTTTACATTATCTTTTTACAGGCCAGTAAACCCGGGTAGTTTTTTGTGCTATAATTACGACAGATTATTAAACTCAAAATATATGGAAACAAATGAACCAAGTTTGCGGCCTCGTCTCTTGCCCAAATGGCTAATAAACGGTTTGGGCGGCTTGTTGATAATTTTTGTGGCATTCCTGATTGTCCAGCAGGTCTATAATTTTAGCACCGCTATAAAAAACCAAAAACCGGCCAATACAATTTCCGTTTCCGGGGAAGGGAAAATTAGCGCCACGCCGGATTTGGCTACAGTGGACTTGGGCGTTATGACCACGGCAGCTACCGCGACGGACGCCAAGAACCAGAATGACACCAAAATTAACCAGATAATTGCGTTTGTAAAACAGCAGGGGATTGCGGCCGCGGACATTAAGACCCAGCAGCTGAATTTATATCCCCAGCAAAGTTACGGCGGAATAATGGTTCCGAGCGGCGCGCCAAGCACGCCAAAAATTACGGGCTATCAGGCCAACCAGACCGTGGAAGTAAAAGTTCACGGAGTGGACAAAGATCAGTCGGTTCTGGAAAAAGTTTTGGACGGAGCGGTTAACAGCGGTGCCAACGAGGTGGACGGAGTAAACTTTAGTTTTAACAACCCGGACAGTTTGCAGCAGCAGGCGCAGGAAGCGGCTATTGCCAACGCAAAAACCAAAGCCCAGGCTTTAGCGCAAGCCTCGGGACTGAATTTGGGCAAAGTGGTGAGCGTATCGGAAAGCAACAACGTTTTTCCCGGGCCGGTTCCGTATGCCGTTAATTCCGCCATGGGCTTGGGCGGTGCGGCAAAATCCGTCGCTCCTGACATCCAGCCGGGCAGCCAGGAAGTTGACGAAACTATGAGCGTAACTTTTGAAGTAAAGTAAACATCGCGGAGTATACGCGGATAGGTACGCGGATTGTCGCGGAATATTAAAAATCCGCCACTGATTGTGGCGGATTTTTAATGCTTTAAGCAAACTCATAAGCCGAATTCTGTTTCTAAATAATCATCTATCTTGTCGCGGCATTACTGCCGGGATCTAGCAACCTACCTAATTTGGTCTTGCACCCAAGTAAGAGTTTGGCCGTTTCACTCCCAACGTTGCCGTCGGGACTACCCGGCTTGCACCGGGCCTCCTTTTCTTTCGATTAGGAGCGTCTCTGTTCGCATCTCGCACCTTGCGGTGGACGGGTGTTACCCGCTACCAGTTTTGATAACTCTTAAGAGGTTATCAAATAAGTGTTCGGACTTTCCTCTCTTCGATTCACCCGATAAATCGGGCTCACTCAGAGCGATTATTCGGTTTGCTTAAAGCCTTAAAATAATACCTTAAAAGGGGACTTTTGTCAAGGAAAGGGCTATTTTTTGGCTAAAATGCGTGGTATAATTAGCTTACTATATGAAAAAAGCTGAATTAATCTTTAATTTAATCTCAATCCCGGCAGACGCGCTTTCTTTACTAATAGCGGGAATTGCGTCTTTTTATTTAAGGGAACATTACACCAATATAGTCGGACCGATTATTTACCGGTTAAATTTGGCCGATTTTTTGTCGTCAGTTTACAAGTTAATCCCGGTCCTCTTGCTAATATTTGCTTTTTTGGGATTGTATAACCTTAAAGGTACGCGAAAAATTCCCCGGGAACTGGGTAAAATTATTGTCGGCGTGTCTTTGGGCCTGCTGATTATCATTTTACTTTTCTTTTTTAACCAGACAATTTTTCCTTCCCGGTTTATTATTTTGGCTACCTGGGGCTTGGGTATAATTTTTGTGATTGCCGGCCGGCTCATCCTTAGGGCCGCGCAGAATTTTTTATTTAAGCACAATATTGGTCTGCATAAGCTGGTAATAATTAACGGGGGCCAGGAAAATTTTGGGATTATTGAAAAGGTCTTTAAAAATAAAAGCTACGGGTACGAAATTACCCAAGACTTAAAATACTCCGGCCAAACATTCCAAATACTTGAAAAACTTTACCGCGAAAAAAAGCTTGATGAAATTTTGCAGGCCAATCCTAATTTGTCTGACGCCGACAATTTAAAACTTTTGGAATTTGCCCGCAACAAAGGCCTGAATTTTAGCTTCGTGCCGAATTTATTTGAAGTCCAGCGCAACGTTGTTGAAACTACCGATTTAAAAGGCGTTCCGGTTATAAGCCTGAAAAACACTCCTTTGGACGGCTGGGGTAAAGTAATAAAGCGGTTGCTTGATGTAATAGTTAGCGTTATTTGTCTGGTTATTACGTCGCCTATTTTTTTAATTATTGCCATAGCCATAAGAATTGATTCCAGGGGCAAAGTTATTTATTCCGCCATGCGCGGCGGACGCAGCGGGGATTTTAAGTTTTACAAATTCCGGAGCATGTACAGCCATTTGTCCGTGGGCAGCGAATACGGCGGCGAGGAAGCGGAGAAAATTAGACAGTCGCTTTGGAAAAAGAATAACCGCGGCGGCGAGCAGGGGCCATTTTTAAAAATCAGGCACGATCCGCGGGTAACCCGGGTAGGGCGGTTTTTGCGCAAGACCAAGCTGGACGAGCTTCCGCAATTCTGGAATGTGCTGGTGGGCAATATGAGCATGGTCGGACCCAGGGCACATGTTTTGGACGAGGTTGGCCGCTATAGGGACCGCTATGCGAGGATGTTCAGCATTAAGCCGGGAGTTTTTGGGCTTTCGCAAATCGCCCAATTGTCCTGGCCGGATTTGCCTTTTGAAGAAGAAATCCGCTTAAACACATATTATATTGAAAACTGGTCAATTTGGCTGGACATGAAGGTCCTTGTCCAAAGTTTTTATTCGCTATTTTTCCAGCCAAAAGATAATCAGGACTATTGAACAGAAATTTTCAATTTTTAATTTTCAATTTTCAATGAAAGATGTCAGCGGTTTTAGAATAGCGCTCGCACACGATAGCTTTACTCAATTTGGCGGTGCCGAACGCGTTATTGAGGCGCTCCACGAGTTTTTTCCCGAGGCGCCGATTTTTACTCTTGTATACGACAAAAAATTTAAAGACCGCTATGGGAGTTGGGACATCAGGGCCAGCTGGTTGCAGGTAATTTACCAATTTATTCCCAAATTCCAGTGGCTGTTCCCCATTATTCCGCTGGCGGTTTCGTCTTTGGATTTTTCAGCGTATGATATTGTAATTTCCTCCAGTTCAAGTTTTATAAAAAATATCCGTGTGCCAAAAAATTGTGTCCATATAAATTATTGCCACACGCCGACAAGGTTTTTATGGAGCGAACAAAATTATGTTCAGCAGGAAGTACCCGCATTGCTTAGGCCAATCGTCCGAGCTATAATCTCCGCAATGAAAAAATGGGATTACAAAGGCGCCCAGCGAGTTTCTAAGTTTATCGCCAACTCCACAGAAGTCCAAGGCAGGATAAAAAAATATTACAACCGCGAAAGCGAGGTTGTTTATCCTTTTATTGACACTAATTTTTGGCACCCCACGGCGGAAAAAAAAGACTACTTTTTGGTTGTCGGTCGGCTGCAAGCCCATAAGCGCAATGATCTTATTGTCGAGATTTTTAACGAGCTGGGGTTGCCTTTGCGCATAGCCGGCACGGGACGCCAGGAAAAATATTTACAATCAATCGCCAAACCTAATATTTCCTTTCTTGGCAACATAACCGATTTACAGCTGCGCGACGAATACAGCGCCGCTAAAGGGCTAATTTACCCCCAAATTGAGGACTTTGGCCTAGTACCCCTGGAAGCGGCTGCTTGTGGCACAGCCACGCTGGCTAAGGCCGAGGGCGGGGCCTTGGAAACCGTACTCCCGCGGATTACGGGTGAATTTTTTAATTCCTACAATAAAGACGAAATTAAACAGCTAATCCTTTCCTGGAATCCGCAAAAATATTCAGCTGACAATCTTCGCGCCCAAGCCGAAAAATTCAGCAAGGAAAAGTTTAGGGAAAAGATTATAAATTTTATTTTTTCGCTTGAGCGATCTTTATGAGTGAAATAAATCAAGAAGTTAAAATGGAATTTAAAGAAGGTAAAAGGCCTATTATTGTTGAAATAGGACCGGCGGGTTTATACGGTTCTGGCACACCTGCGTCAAATTTTTCTAGGCGTATTAAAGACAGTATCAACGATGGGGCATTATATATAGGGCTTGACTCTAAAGAGGAAGATTTAAGAAAATTTATGGAGTCAAGAGCTTGGAAATACGATATCCAACAAGCACTAGTCGGTGATATGGCGCATTTGCCTTTGGCTGATGGGAGCGCCGACGAGATTTGGCTGCTTAATGTATTTAGTAATTTAGATATTCGTCCTGAAATACAAGCAGACGGAACACAAACTTGGAGAATTAATATGTCATCTTTTTATAAAGAATTATCAAGGGTTATTAAACCAAAAGGGGAAATAATTATCGGGGAACTGGGGTTCCCTATGGGAGGAATCGGCGCCGTTGATTATTTGACTGATGTTGATTTTGAACAATTTGGTTTAAAAAAAGCTGTGTATAGGGGAGAAAATTTCGTGGAAGGCTGCAAAAGACTTGGAATTATAGAAAGGTTGAGAGAAATAATTAAAGAAAACCCCTTTACTAAAGGTGTTGATCCGTTTTTTATTATACTGAGTAAGAAATTATGAAAATTGCCATTGACCTTAGAAGCCTGTCTTCGGGTACGATTTCCGGGGTGGAAAATTACACTTTAAACTTGCTGGAAAATTTGCTCAGAGAGGACAGGCAAAACCGGTATTTGCTGTTTTATAACAGCCTGCGCAGGAAGAACCTGCCCGATTTTCATTTTGTTAATTCGCAGGTTAAACAAACGCGCATACCCAGCAAAATTTTAAATTTGGCTTTAAAGCTTAACTTGGTAAAAATGGAAAAAATTTTTGGGGATGTTGACTGGTTGTTTATGCCCAACTTAAACCAATTCAGCATTGGTCCAAAAGTTAAGCTGGCCATAACTGTGCATGACCTCTCTCCCGTGGTCAACCCGGGATTTTACGATTTAAAAAGAAGAATTTGGCACAGGTTTTTAAATTATCGGCAGGCCTTTGAACGCGCTAACGTGCTGTTTGCCGTTTCCGAATATACTAAAAACGATCTTATACGCATTTTCAATATCCCTCCGGAGAAAATTAAAGTTGTTTATCCCGGTATTGATCCCAAGGTTTTTAACCCATTAATACCCGCAGAGGAATTAAGGCGCATTAGGAATCTTTACGGGCTTCCGGGGGAGTTTATTTTGTTTTTAAATACGGTGGAACCCAGGAAAAATTTAGCCGGTCTTGTTAAGGCTTATGAAACTATAAATAGTCCGGCATCGCTGGTAATTGTCGGCCGGCTTGGCTGGAAATACCGCCGGGATTTTGAACTAATCAGAAAAAGTAAAAAATCTGCTAAAATTAAGTACGCTGGTTATATTAACGAAAAAGATAAACCCGGCCTGCTTAAATTAACCCGGGCGCTGGTTTACCCGAGTTTTTATGAAGGCTTTGGCTTCCAGCCCCTGGAAGCTATGGCTGTTGGCACCCCGGTGATTGCCAGCCAGGTAACTTCCTTGCCGGAAGTGGTCGGTGACAGCGCCTTGCTTGTAAATCCGTACAATGTAAACAGCTTAACCGATGCCTTAAGTTTAATTTTAAACGACAGCGCGTTGCGCGAAAGGCTTGTTGCAAAAGGCCTTGTGCAGGCGCAAAAATTTAGCTGGCAAACAGCCGCTAAACAGGTACTGTCAAATTTTAACTAAATGAAAAATATCGGAATAGACATTAGAATATATGGCAGCCAGCACGGCGGCATTGGCAGGTATGGTAGCGAGCTTTTCCCGAGGATTTTGGAAGCGGACAAGCTTAACCGGTACTTTTTATTTTATAACAAAAACGCGGTTTTACCCGGGGAACTTGATGTTTTTAAAAAGTTTCCAAACGCGGAATTGGTGGAAACGACTTACCGCCATTACTCTTTTTCCGAGCAGACGTCCTTTTTAAGGCGTCTGGAAAAATATAAACTTGATTTGGTTCATTTTCCGAATTTTAACGTACCTTATTTTTATAAAAGGCCTTTTGTGGTTACCATCCACGATATGGTCCACCATAAAATCGGCGGGGCAAAAAAAAGCCATTTGCTGCATTTTTTCGCCTACAAAAAGATTATTGAAAATGCCGCAAAAAAGTCCGCAAGGATTATCACAGTTTCCGAAACCTCAAAAAAGGATATTTACTCTTATTTGCAGGTGCCGCCGGACAAAATAATTGTCACTTACGAGGGTACGTCTTTAAATACTGAAATTTCCGCGGAAAAGGTGGAACAGGTAAAAAAAAGATATTTTTTGGACAAGCCTTACTTTTTGTTTGTCGGAGTGCTTGAACGCAAAAAAAATTTGGTGAATTTAACCCGCGGTTTTGATGCCTTTTTGCAAAAGTACAAAGCCAATATGGATTTGGTGGTTGTTGGCAGGCCGGACAGCCACTACCCGGAAATAAAGCACAAAGCGTTGGACATAAAAAACTCGTCGCACTTGGTATTTACCGGTCAGGTGGAAAACGACGAGCTGGAAGCCCTTTATAAAGGCGCCTATGCTTTTGCCACGGCTTCTTTGCACGAGGGTTTTGGTCTGCCTGGAGTGGAAGCTTTAGCCTTTGGTCTGCCGCTTTTAGCCTCAAATATTTCCGTTTTTAACGAAATTTACGACAACGCCGCTATGTATTTTAACCCCTTGGACCCGGCAGATATAGGCGAAAAAATGAACCTGCTGGTGCGTGACAGCCAGTTTTACAGCCAGATTCAGCACAAAAGTTTTGAGAGAAGCCTATTATTTGATTGGAAGAAGACAGCGGAGGAGACGTTGGAAGTTTATCGTCAGGTAATATCTTAATATCTACACAATATCCCAGTATCGTTTTGAAATTTATTGATATTATGATATTTAGATATTTATTAAAATCCAAACAATCATGAACATATTACTAGTCGGCGGCGGCACCGGAGGGCCGGTTTCCCCGCTGTTGGCCATAGCCGACGAAATTAAAAAGCAGCATCCAAAAGCGAGGTTTTTGCTGGTTGGCAGCAAATCGGGTCCGGAAAAGCTTATGGCCCAAAAAGCGGGTATTGAATTTGTCGTCATATCTTCGGGCAAGCTTCGCCGATATTTTTCCCTGCAAAATTTTATAGCCCCGTTTTTTATTTTGGCCGGTTTTTTTCAGTCACTGAAAATTTTGAAGTCTTTTCGTCCCGACTGTATTTTTGGCACGGGAAGCTTTGTACAGGTGCCTGTGGTTTGGGCGGGGAAAATTTTAAGCGTGCCCGTGGTTTTGCACCAGCAGGATGTGGTGCCGGGACTGGCCAACAGGTTATGCCAGTTTGCCGCCAAAAAAATTACCGTGACCTTTGAAGCTTCGCTTAAAGGTTTTGCCAGCGGTTTGGGGATTTTTTACACCCAGCGCCAGCCGGAAAAAATTGTTTTAACCGGCAACCCTTTTCGGGAAGAGTTAAGGGACGGTTCTTTGGAAAGGGCGATAAAATTTTTCGGCCTGAAAAAAGATTTTCCCACGCTTTTAGTTTTGGGCGGCGGGACCGGGGCGGAGTTTTTTAACAAGCTCATGGCCGACAGTTTGCCCGTATTAGCAAAAACCGTGCAGATTATCCATTCCACAGGGCAGGGAAAGCTAAGGGCTAAACCTGCGGAAAATTACCATCCGTTTGAATTCATCAGCAATATGGCAGACGCTTATGCGGCGGCGGACATCGTGTTTTCCCGTTGCGGGCTTTCTACGGTTACGGAATTGTCAAACTTGCAAAAATTAAGTATAATTGTGCCCATGCCGGACAGCCCGCAGGAAATAAACGCCCTGTTTTTAACCCAAATGGAATCGGCGATTGTTTTAAACCAAAACAAAATAACCCCTGCCGGTTTTACCGCTTTAATCAGGAAATTACTTTTCGCGCCCGAGGCCCAACAAACACTTAAATCCAAGATTGCCGCAATTATGCCCAAAGGCGCCAACCGTAAAATCGCGGAAATAATTTTAAAATTAGCCGAAAAATCTTAAATGGAAATTCAGGATTACAAACCGACAATCGGGTTTGCTTTGGGCGGCAGCGGCAGCCGGACCAGTTTTTATATTGGATTTTTAGAGGAGATCGACAAAGCCGGAATTACCGTAGATTATCTTTCAGCAAGCTCCGGTGCCTCCATTGTGGCTTCCGCCTACGCTTGCGGCAGCATGTCCAAGCTTAAGGAGCTGGCAATTTCACTTGACAATGAAAGCGCAAAAAAGTATATCAGCAAAGCCGGCCGCGGCGGTTTGTACTCCTTAGACGGTATGGAAGAAAAAATGCGCGAATTTACCAAAGGCAAAACTTTTCAAGAAGTCAGGCCGCTAATGTCTTTTGCCGCCGTGGATATTGAAAACGGTGAAGAAATAAATTTGTGCATGGGCGACATTGCTAAAGCCTGCCGCGTCTCCTGTACTCTTCCGGCCGTATTTGAGCCGACAAAGTGGGGCAGCAGAACTTTGGTTGACGGCGGCTTGTTGAATTTAGTCCCAATAAAGGCGCTTAAAGAATTCCCCGTTGATATTGCCATTGGCGTGGATATACCGGGGACGAAATTTATTTTTACCGGCAGCCAAATGGCGGTTAGAAAAATTTTCAGGCTAATCAGAAAAATGTTATTTATTGACGAGTTTCAGCACATACTTTCGGCGATTTTTGGAGAAGAGGCGGTTGACTTTGAGCAAAATCCCGGATTTTTCACCGTCTTGGGCAAAAGCATGGATTTGGCCATAAAGGCCTGCAAGCAGGAGAGCGAACAGGATATAAAATGCGATTTGCTTATAATGCCCGACATCCCCAAGCTTAAGCCGACAATGTTTATCCAGTTTAACCCTTATTATGAAATGGGCCGGCAGTGCGCTATGCAAAATGTCCCTAAAATTCAGGAATTAATCAGAACTTATTTTAAAAATAATTTGTAGGCGAAATTTCAGGATTTTGAGCAGATTGGCCCTTAATAAATTTTGACGTTTAGCCGAAGCTAAGCGGAAAAATTTTTAAAGCCAAGATGCCAAAATGCTGGAATTGCAGCCCGAAGGATTTTTAAAATAGGTTCTTAGTAATAAAAAATTGGAGATGCAAAAGCGGGCGGTAAAAATTCCGGCATAATAAATCCAGGCACCCTCCTACGGGGTTTAATACCCCGAAGACAAGGTGCCTGGATAAAGCTGCTTTAAAAAAATTTTATGATGGATTTGGATAATGTAAATAAAATTTACTTTGTCGGTATTGGCGGCATTGGCATGTCGGCGGCGGCGAACATTGCGGCCGGTTTTGGCTATGAAGTTTCAGGCAGCGACAGCAAAGAAATTTATTCCCCGGCCAAAGATGTTTTGGATAAAAACAAAATCAGCTATCATATAGGGTATAACGCGCAAAATGTTGTAAACGCCAAGGCCGATTTGTTTATACTTTCCGCCGGAGAAGGTTTGAAAAATCCCGAGGTAAAATACATTGTGGACAATAACTTGCCGCGCGCCGGCTTTGCCGAGTTGTTATATGAGTTGAGCAAAGACAGTTTGCGGATTGTGGTGGCCGGCACGCACGGCAAATCCACCACCACAGGACTTTTGGGGCATTTGGTAAAAAATTTGGACAACAGTTCGTTTATGGCCGGCGGGGTTTTGCAGAATTACGGCAGCAATTTTTATAAAGGCGACGGGCATTATTTTGTTTTTGAAGGCGACGAATATAAAGAACAGTTTGACGACCCCGCGCCAAAATTCCATTATTACAAGCCGGATATTTTAGTTTTGACTAATTTGGAATACGACCATCCCGACCAGTTTGCGTCGCTGGAGGCTTTGGAGCAGGAGTTTGATTTGCTCATAGAAAAAATGCCGGAAGACGGACTGATTGTTTATAATGCCGACAATGCGCTGCTGACAAAGCTCGTCCATAAATCCAATGTCAGCAGCGTGAGCTTTGCCATAGACAACGAGGCTGACTTTCAGGTTTTGGACATTAGGTATGAGGGGGATTTTACGAATTTTGGCGTTAAAAATAAATTTTCGCTGGGAGTGATGGAACAGCTGCTGGAAAAAACCGAGGAATACAAAATCCAGCTTCCGGGGAAAATTAATGTTTACA
>Ga0182027_10007801_pt1 | contig 15701 bp, 11 predicted proteins | sample 712E1DmetaG_FD_121300 | JGI IMG/M metagenome (GOLD analysis project Ga0182027, IMG submission 121300) | Permafrost microbial communities from Stordalen Mire, Sweden - 712E1D metaG (Illumina Assembly) | ecosystem: Environmental > Terrestrial > Soil > Wetlands > Permafrost | place: Sweden...
CTGATCATCGCCGGAAAAAAGGATCACCGGTATACCGGCCAATCGATCATCGGCCTTTATGCGCGCAAGTACGCTCCAACCGTCCATTTCGGGCATCATGATGTCCAGCAGAATAATATCGGGTTTTTCTTTTTCGGCCACGGCGATTCCCTCCATGCCGTTTTTCGCCGTCACGACATCCATGTTTGCGTGTTTCAGCAGAAGCGTCGTTGTCGTCAGGATCAATTTTTCATCGTCGATGATCAGGATTTTTTTTCTGCCCATTAGGGTTCCTTTCAAGGAAGACGTAAACAAGGGCCTGAATGCAACCATTGTAAAATAAATATCGTTTTTTTTCCACCAGTGAAAAATCTTTTTGTTTTTTCAAATCCATCTGAAGTGCCTTATGGTCGTATAGGTCGGTTTTTTCTAAAACCTATTGACATCCCAGTAAACTTATGGTATGATAATGACATAAAGGGATCCGCCTTTATTGATGAAAAACAACAAGGTCGCACATGATCAAACAAAATGAAACTGCTCTGGCGGAGCAGGAAGGTCCCGACCGGACCTTTCAAAACATGATTGGACATTTAAGCGTTAAAACCGAAACGACGTCTTATTCCTTTGAAATATTGAACGTGTCTCAGATTTTGACGAAAATTAATGTTTCAAACGAAAGACGGGCCGAGGGTTGGGTATTTTACAAAGACCGTGAGCAGGTGCTTTTCTTTTTTGACATACGAGAAGCAGGGTTCGGGGATTATAAGAAACCGGTGACGATCGTCATGGCGGAGGTGCTCAGTCATGGCTGCATTCTTCAAATGGGGTTCATAGTGGAAAATAAGGACCAGTTTATTAAGAAACTGCTTAATATGACGAAGGAACACGAATCAGCCTAACCGGGTTCGAGGTCTTTTTGTAAGGAAACACATATTTCGTCAATCCACCGACGCAAATCGATAAACCAATGCTCGATTGATGCTTTATCGTTTGACTGAATGGCCGATTCGATCGCAATCGCGGCTTGGTAGCAATCATCAAGGCGCAAATTGCCGGCTACGCCTTTTAAGGAATGTATTTCCCTGGCCGCCGTATCCGTGTCTCCGTTTTTCAGGGCCGATTCCAGAGTTTTTATTTTCGTCTCGGCTTGGACGATGAACTCCTTTAATAATTCATCGTACTCATCCTCGGTAATCTGAAAAACGTTCAGTGCTTTTGTTTTGTCAAACATTTAGTCGCCTTTTACTTTCTACTCCATTTAAGTATCATTTCTTTGAGCGCTTTTGCTTCCACGGGTTTCGATAGAAAATCGTTCATACCGCACGTCGTACACTTTTCCCGGTCTTCTTGAAAAACCTTGGCGGTAAGGGCGATGATCGGCGTCGTCAGCTTAAGTTGGGTGCGGATAAACTCCGTTGCCTTAAAACCGTCCATGACTGGCATCTGGATGTCCATTAAAATGACATCGTATTTCTTTTTTTCAGCCATTTCCAGGGCCTCTCGTCCGTTCCCGGCCATGTCCACCACACAGTCCATTTTGTTTAGCAGGATGCCCATGAGCTTTTGATTGAGTGGATTATCTTCCGCCACAAGCACAGAAATACCCTTTGTCAGTAATTCCTGTACCATGTGGCGTGTGATAATCCGGCGGTCTCCCTTCCGTGCATCCCCGAATACCGCCTGCAAAATCCCGTAAAAATCGTTTCGGGTGAAAGGCTTGGAAAGGTACGCGTCGAACCCCGCGCTGCTCGTTCTTTCGGCAGCTCCCGGCATGGCATCGGAGGTAAGCGCGATGACTGACATCGCTTTCAGCCTGTCGTTGTGCCGTATCTCTTTACAAAAAGAATATCCGTCCTTCCCAATCATTATAATATCCGAAAGCACCACGTCGGCGGCATTTTCGTCTTTTCCCAGCCATTCAAGGGCATTTTGCGCCGATCCGACCGAGCAGACTACTTTCATTCCAGCCGTAACGCAGAAATTAGTCAATATTTCCCTCGATTGAGCGTTGTCGTCGACAATGACCGCCCTTTTTGCTTTAAGTCCATCGGAGTTAATCAGGGTTATATTATTATAGATGGCAGGCCGTCCTTTTTTAATGGTCAGGGTAACAATGAAGTCCGTACCTTTTCCTTCTTCCGATTCTACCCGTATGGTCCCGCCCATCAATTTGACAAGTGACTGGGTGATGGTGAGCCCCAAACCGGTGCCCCCATACTTGCGCGTTATTGAAGAATCGACTTGAGTAAACGCTTCAAATATGGCCTGATGTTTTTCCCTGGGAATACCGATGCCCGTGTCTTTAACCGACAGTTCCAGCCCGACCATTTCGGCGTTGGCGGCAATTTCCCCGTCATGTGGCCGTACCGTAACGGTCACATTGCCCTCATCGGTAAACTTGATCGCGTTGCCGACCAGATTGATCAATATTTGCCTTATGCGCGTAGGGTCGCCTTTTAAATACCGGGACATGGTTTCCGGGTACGCCATGTCCAAGTCCAATTTTCTCCCCTTAACCCTCTGCCGCAGCAATTTTAAAACACTGTCAATCATATTTTCCAGGTCGAAATCGATTTCTTCCAACGTAACTTTTTGTGATTCGATTTTGGAAATATCGAGGATATCGTTGATAAGGGAAAGAAGCAATTCCCCACTACCGCATATGGTCTCCACATAGTCCTTTTGCACATCGTCAAGTTTCGTATTCTTCAATAAATCACCGAAGCCTATGACCGCGTTCATGGGCGTGCGGATTTCATGCGACATGTTCGAAAGGAATTCGCTTTTGGCTTTTGTAGCGGCTTCGGCCTGGTCTTTCAGCTTGGAAAGGTTTTCCATCATGGTCTTCAGTTCAGCGGTTCTTTTTTCGACCTCAGATTCCAGATTTATTATATTTTCTCGGTTGATCCGGTCGAACCTCCATTTGGTGGTCATTGCCAGAGCGATTTGTTTGACCCCAACGCCGTCAAAAGGTTTTTTAATAAAGAGCAAATGGTCGGTAAAGCCAAGCTTTTGCAGCATTTGGTCCCATGAATAATCGGAATAGGCCGTACAAATGACCATTTCAATATTCGGATGTTTTTTCCAAATCCTCTCTATCGTTTCAATTCCGTCGATTCCCGGCGGCATCCGGACGTCCATAAACGCCAAAGCGAACGGCCTACCTTCCGCCTCGGCCTGATCGATCATTGCTATGGCTTCCTCACCCTGAAAGGCATCGGCGATATCATAGGACGATGCAGTAGCGGCCGCGTCGGGACCGCTCGTAATGCCGAACAGGTCTTGTTCCAGCTTAATAGTCGCGTCGTTTTTGGCCATTTTTGTAAAAAGCAGAATTTTTTTAAAATCCTCATGAATTTCGGCATTATCGTCAACGATCAGAATTCTGGTTATATTTTCCTGCATACGCGCTATCCTTTGCAAATAGTATCTAACGAAATTCTTCTTCCATTCAAGCCGTCGATAATTTTTTGGAGAATTTAAGGACGAATTGCGCGCCCTTTCCCTCACCTTCGCTTTCGGCCCACATCTCGCCGCCCATTTCTTTCATATAATTTACACTGCTATGCAGCCCGAAACCGTGGCCGTCTTTTTTAGTGGAAAAGCCGTAGGAAAAGATTTTTTTGATATTTTCCTGCCTGATGCCGCAACCGGCGTCCTTGACGCGGATGACGATCGATCCATCTTCGTCTTGTACGGAAATATACAGTTTTTTATTCCCGGGGTCCAACCCGATCATCGCGTCTTTTGCATTTTTTATAAGATTCACCAAAATATGCACCAGTTTTGTTTTCTGCACCAGTATTTCCGGCGCATCATGATATTCCTTTACCACGGAGATTTTATGCCGCCCTATTGAACCCGATTGCATAAGGAGCGCATCTTCAATAACGTCCGTAAGTTTTACCTTTTCGGTTAAGCCCCCCACGCCCGCATAATTCTGTTGGGCGGCGATTACATCGCTTATGGTATTCACCTTTTCAATTAATCGCTGAATATTTTGCTGCATGGTGGCGTTAGCGTTTTTAAAAGGCTCTTCGAGCTGTAAATAATAGAGCAATAATTTTTTTCCACGAGGGTCATCGAGAATGAATGTTTCAATTTTATCCATATTTTCCCTGAGCAGTCCATTGGCCCTTGTCAATTCCTGTAAGGGTAAATCGTTCGTCGTGGCGCTGATAACCTCAATGGATACCCTCACGCTGTTAAGGATGTTGCCGACGTTATGGAGCGTGCCCGCGGCAATGTCCGCCATGCCGGCCTTATGGGCCTTTTCAACGAGATCTTTCTGGGCCGCTTTTAGTTCCTTGGTCCGTTCAGAGACCATGGACTCCAGGTTGCTCGTATATTCCTTTACCGTGGTTCTCATTTTGTCAAAATTATCCGCGAGAATTCCTATTTCGTCGTTGGAAACGACCTTAAGCGGCGCCGAATAGTCACCGAGGACAATCGATTTTGTAGCCTCCGTCAATTCAATGATGGGTTTGGTGATGGCGTGAGCCTGTCGCTTGGCTGCCTGCGCGCCAAGAAAAAAGACGCCCAATGAAACCACGATGGAAATGATAATATTAACGGAAGTCTCGCGGACAACGTTTCGTTTTTCCGTTAAAATGGTGCCATACATTCGCGCGGTTGATATGCCATATCGTATGACGCCGCGCCTGATCGATTCTTCGGAAAATACGGGCGACGCGAATTCGATGATGGGAGAAACCCCGTCCTTTGATGGGATTATCCTTGAGTCCGGCAAGGTTAACGCATGCGCCCACATGCTGATTGAATCTTCAAGCAGGGGCCTGTTTTCAAAGGATATTGTCCCGTTTTTCGAGAAAGCCATTACCCATGGATGGCACTTGTCATCCATATATATTCCGTAGGCCACATCGCTGTCGCTTTGCACGGTCGCAACGACGGCTTCACGAATCGCCGAATAGGCGTTATCCTCAGCCATGCTTCTCAAGGCGATTCCATTATTGACGACAAGGGTCATGCCTTTTCCATGAAGGTCGCCTTCAATCCTGTTTTTTATATGGATAAACCGGCTCTGCCCGCCTATGACACCTAAGATGCCGCTGAGAAAACAAGATCCCGCTATTGATCCTGTGAGGATCAGAATGACGAAAACGATGAGTTTCTTTCGAATATTCCGTTGTTTCACGGCCATGCTCGTTTTACGATGGAGATTTTGCAAAGACCCGTTGAAATAGAACCATTGACGGCTGCATTTTACTTCTTTTAAACTTTACAGTTCATTATATTTAAAGTCAAGATCATTTTGTTTTTATAACGGATATTGCGACTCAAAATATCGCATGGATACCGGACTACTCTGATGGTCTTGATGCAAGGACGCAAACATGGTAATATTATTTTTGAACATGTACTATTTACGTTAAGGGGAAATGCGCCATTGCTCAATCCAAATAACCTGCGATTAACTGTCATCAACTGGTGGCGGGCGCTACCGATCGTTGCGCTGTTCTTCAGCATGGCCTATTGCCAGCCAAAACTGCTTGTATGCATACCGGGAAAACAAAACACTCAATTTTTGCAAAAAGGTTTTGACAAGTTGCTGGGTCCGGGGAAGGCAATCGTTATTGGGAAAATAAAGGACCTTGAAGATCTATTACCCACAAACCCGGACGCGGCAATAATTTCAAGCGGAGCGTTTTTCAATTACGTTTCAGGGTATACCGCCGTGCTCGTCGGAAAGAGGAACAAACAGGCCTATGAGAAATTCTTCATTGTCACGACATCGAAGGGAATTTCAAAGGAAACCCTCTCCGAAAAAAACATTGGAATATTAGGATTTTTAATCAAGGACCGGTTGATCCGGTTCGTGTACGATCAATTCAACCTTACTATTACTTCCCTTGAAAAGGTAAATAAAGAGGACGATCTTCTGACGATGTTGGGGATGGAGGCGGCCGACGCTATCATTATTTCAGAATCACAATATAACGATATTCTTTCAAATACCAAATTATCCTTGACAATTATCGCGAAATCGAAAAACGATATCGGTTTCGCAATGTGCGCAGCGAAAGAGGGAAAAATGGACGCCGGACTTGTGAAGGCGTTACTTAAAGCGCCGGTTCCCCTATTAAAGGAACTCGGCATAGATTCATGGGAGAAACCTTGAATATGGACCAGCATAAAACCATTCGTGGTATTGCCGCCGTATGTTGTATGGCATGTTGCGTATCGGCCTCCCCGGTGCATTTGGTCGCCCTTATGCCAGTGGAAGGACGGTTCCAGACGGTGCTCGAAGAACTGCGCGATCAAGCAGGCCCGGATTATCATATCGATGTCATTGACATTAATAAAAACCCAACCGTTAAAACCATCGCCAATCAATGCACGTCAGTCGATGCGGCCGGCCTTATTCTCATGGATACAAAGGCCGTAAAAGCCGCGTTTGAATTGGAGAAATTCGATAGTTCTTTCAAGGCCTTGCCTAAATTCGTCTTCATGACGTTACGATCGGAATTGGTCGCCGGAGGGTTGTCGAACACGGCCGGTATTACCTTTGAAGTCCCATTTTATACGCTTGTCACCAACTTCCGGATCATTTCGCAAAAAGACTTTTCCAGGATCGGCATTTTTTACCGGAATTCATTCGCGCGCTCGATTGAAGAATCCAGAAGACTCCTGGAAAGGGAACAGATAGCGATACTCGCCGTTTGCGTCGATTGCGATCAAAATCAAAAAACATCCATCGAAAATGCCTTGAACATCATGAATGCTTCATTAGACCGGATGGTCGCAAAAGATAAAGTCGAAGTGTTCATTGTCCCGGCGGATAATCTTCTTGTCAATGCCAAAAGCGTGGCCGAATTCTGGATGGGAAAAATAAAGAAAAAGAAGATACCGGTCATCGCGGCAATCGACTTTCTTGCTTCAGAGCAATTCGGGGTGGCGGTCTTTGCCGCGGACCCCGACATGACGCAACTCGCGGTTCAGGCGGCAAATCTGATTAACGAGCATTTTGAAAACAAAAAGCCCATGGAAAAAATCGGGTTCGAGCCTACCATCTCGATCAAATCGACATTAAACATGCATATAGCCGATGAACTCGGGTGGAAGCTTAAAAACGAAAAACTCGGAAGAATAACCACGATCATTAAATAAAAAAGCTCCCGGGGAAATCACTGGAAGCACGCACCCTTTTGGATGGAGCCAAAAATGTTGCCTATAAATGTTTTTAACTGTACAATCTGATTTCAACGTACGGGCTGTAATCGTGGTCGTTTTATTTAAATGTTGTATCGATTAACCATAGCGTAAACAAATGATTGATTTTTTTTCACTTTGTTTAAAGGAAGAAGTAAATGAAGTTTTTAACCACGCTTGCAACTGCGGTTGCTCTTTGCGCGGGGTTGGCATTTTCGCAGAGCGCACCGGCGCCCGCGCCGACAGGAGAGAACGAAGGGGCGGAGCTTTCGCTTTCCGATCTTTTAAACATCAAAGTATACGGCGTTTCTAAAAAAGAGGAAAGTCTCCCTGAATCCCCGATGTCGGTTTCCGTTACGGACCGTGAACAATTGCAGTCTTGGGGTGTTCGCAATCCTTTTGAAATGATCGGTCGGTTGCCAGGGTTTTCATTTTACAACTCCGACGAATACGGTCAAAACGGCATATTGACACGAGGCCTTTATGGCGTTTTTAGAGTGGGCTACAGCTATGAACTGATGCCCGAGATGGACTGGGGACAGGCCATACTATCCACCAACTTCATTAAGAATGTTGAGGCCGCGCGCGGTCCCGCCGGATTGACCTGGGGCGGGTCAGCTCAAGCCGGCATGGTCAATCTTAATATTCGCGACGATCTCAACGGAGGGCTTGCCTCAACGGAGATCGGCAATGCCAATCGACAAGTATATGAATATATGTATGGAAAAAAACTTTCCGGCCTTTCCGGTATTGAAGGCGACAACGTTTTTATCGGATACCATTATGAAGACCAGAACGCCATTGACAGAAATAATGCGAACGGCGACCCCAATTATACCTGGAAAGAAAACGGATTTTGGAACTGTCAGCAACTTCTCGGCAAAATCCAGATTGACGGCTTCAAGGGAATATTTCTCTTTGAAGATCCGCATAGAATTTATCCGAATTCAGCCTTTCTCACTTCTCAAAACGCCCGTATGATCGATTCGACTATTTCAATTACCGATGGTAACGGATTCGGTGACGCCCAGCGGGCGATTGCGTTTCGATTGGAATATAAGCTGCCCATTAAAGCTTTTGATTTATCGTTGTATCACAATTACTACGAAAAAATCTGGTCGGCCCCGGGATGTTTCTTGGGCGGTAATAATAACCGATTTTACGGTTTCAACGGCGAAGTACGCTTTTTTCATGATAAACTCGATATTAACTTCGGCGGCGATCTTTATGGCATGTCGAAGCAAACCGGCGATTATAGCAGCAAGTTCGCAGAAGATTCCCTCGGCATAAATTGGGGACAAGATCAACAATGGCAAATAGGCCAGATGTATGAGCAAACATCAAACTTTTTTACGCAGGCGCGGTATAAAATCACCGACAAATTCAGCGTTCTTGTCGGGGCTCGCGTCGATTATCTCCACCGCTATGGGCCGAAAATTCGTCAGCCATCTTTCTATATACACAACGATACCATCGATACGATACCCGGCAAGGATTACATGAAAGCCCTTATCAATGGTCCGCGCGCGGCCTTGTTTTATGAGTTCGCCCCCGACATGATACTGAAATACGCCTTTAACCGAACGTTTCGATCTCCGGCGATGAATGAAACCTGGGGTAATGCGAATATTAAACCGGAAACGAACATGGCAAATGAGCTGTCTCTCAGCTTTAAATTGGGTAATTCATTATTTGGAGACGCCGTGGTTTACGATCAACGAGTCGGCGACGTTATCGTTCAAGACCCCAATGTCTTTAATACTTTTAAAAATAGCGGAGGCGGAATCGCCTCGGACGGTCTGGAACTCAATATAAAATGGGTCCCGGCCCAAAACTGCATGGTTTATACAAACAGCGCCGTATGCTATTCACGCACGACCAATACCAATTTCGTGCAGAGCGCTTCGGACACAATGATACTCATAGCCGACGATACGAGCTTTTCAACGAGGTTTCAACCCCTCTATAGCGGGATTTCCGGCGTTGAATACGATATCATGAACTTGGCAAAGGTCGCTCTTGACGGTCGCGTTTATGCCGGAATTCCCTATTTAAACAAACAAAACGTCGATGAAAAGGCGCTTGTCGGTTTTCTGGATCTGACGCTTACGTCCCACCGTTTTATTAAGGAGCATGTAGAGGCGAGCCTCGATTTTCTCAATCTCCTTGACAACCGATTCGGTTTGCAGAAAAACGGAGTGCCCGCTTTTGGAGAACATGCCGGAAATGGACCGGGAACCATTCCGGCCGAAGGAATTAAAGGGTATTTAAAAGTTAACTATTACTTCTAACCTGCCTACCTGCCTGCGCTATCGCTTCGGTAGGCAGGCGGCTGGGCAGGAGGGCGGATAAGTTACTATAGTCAGGAATTATCTCCCCGTGCAGCCCTTCAGGATAATTCAGACACAGTAACTAAATTGTTATTCGTTTGCAGTGGCGGGAAAGGGACATCAATGGAGTTTCCTTTCAATATGGCCCGATTTCTATAGCTTCATGTTTTCTATTATAAAAAATCGTCACGTGCTCGACAGGGTCGCTTATCTGTTTGAAATGTTCTTTTATCCTGACGGTCACATCGGCAAAAATGGTGCCCTGAATTTTGACCATCGCGACAACATTTTCCGGCACTTGTTTTTCCAATTCCGCGCGTTTATTCTCCATTATTGAGATGCTTTTTTGAATTTGACTCCTCTTTTCTATTATCAATTTCAATTTGTCTTTTTTCTCCACGTCCAGCGCAATCCCTTTTTTTACCATTTCTAGAAGCGGCATGAGGACTTTGTCGATTTTTTGTAAATTATTGCACTGGAAATCAACCGCTGTATTCAATTCTTCAACTGTTTTCTGGATCAAAAAGTCCTTTCCTACCGCGATTTCGGTTTTGGTCCCGAATCCCGTACCAATTGTTCTTGCTTCAACCCCGCAAAGCGCGTTAACCATGCCGCCGACAATGGCCCCTTTCAGGTTACGGAGAACGACCTTGCCGTTGCAATATATCAAACTCTGGACGCATGAATTGGCAATATGAACATCGCCTTGGGCTTCCACGTGCGCGTTTTGAAGGTGGTTTACATAAAGGTTGCGTCCACAACAGACTATATGGTCGCCGCCGCCGATGATTCCTCCGCTGATCTTGACGTCCCTGCCGGCCCGCACTTCCGCAGATTCAACGCCCTTCATCACGATGATGTCACCTGTGGCCTTGACCTCAAAGCCGGTCAGGACCATGCCTTTAATAGTGACGTTGCCGTTGAAATCGATGTTCCCGATGCTGTAGTCGACGTCGCCATTGACATAATAATGCTCAAAAACACTTACAACATTGCCGTTTAGGGAAACTTGGCCATCGGTCTCGGCAATGAGTTCGCTGCTGTCTTTGAAGCAGGAAACATTTTCCCCGGGAAATAGTTTTCTGGCTTCGGCGTCCTTGGCTTTCAACGCGTTCCCCATGATGTCGAAACCGTCAATGCCGCTTTGGGCCGCTCTCATCGCGGCCAGGACGCTCCCTTTCTTCACCATTTGAATATTGGCGTTTTTATGGTAGTCTACGCGCCCGTCCGGCAGAATCTTGAACTCATCAAACGGCGGATCAAGGGAGAAATAAAACACCGGTTCGACCGGCTTTGCGTCGACGGGCTGTTTTCCCTCGGCCAGGACCACATTATGGATCGATTTTCCATCTTTCTTCAGCTTCTCAATGGTTTCCGCTATCATCGTTTCGTTTATTCCTGATGTAACGCCCTGGTCACGTAATTGCGCTATTACGTCCATGTTTTCCAAGTGTCTGCCGTTGCCGAACGCAGGAATAAAGTCCGCTACGGCCCGCATTCTGTCTGCCGCGATTTGCATGCTGTATCGTGCGTTCCTGTCGCTTGACACGACGAAAAGAAATTCATCCATTACCACGGTTTTCCCCTTGACCGCGGCAACAAATTGCATTCGGTCGTCGTCTTTTTTCAGGAGGATGTTTGCTTTTTTCACGTATTTCTCATTGTAGATGGAAAGGATTTTATTTAAATCGGAATCGCTCGCCGATTTTGGCAGTTTTCTATACGCTATTATCTGGCCCTGCTGAACGTCTTTCAAGCAAACCAGATCCTCAAAATCGACGTCGCCGATGTCCTTCAGTCCGTCTTTTACCGCGTATTCCGTTGCTTCCTCGAAATCGAATCCGGCCTTTTCCCGGCCACATGAAAATTCGCTTCGTTCGATGAAAATGCTTTTGTCACCTATAAAGCCCTTTTGCTCAAGTTCCTCAGCCATAAAACCCTTGACTATTTCTTGGGTCTCAATGAAAGACACTTCCTTCTCAAGGTTTTCGATAAAACGTTCGATCGAACCTGGGTCGTTGTTTACGGGAAGCGGAGGTTTCTTGTCCGGCGGCTTATAATTGTCAGATGTGTCCATAACGACCTTGAAAGAGGACGTCTACAATTTGTTCCACTCTTCAATAGTCAATTTTACTTCACAACGCACTTTATCAACGATATTCTTGGTCCACTCTTTTCAACGAAAGCGTGAAAATCGATCCGGAATTTTCCTTGCTGAGGAAAGAAAGCGATCCATTCATTCTGTTCATGACCTGGCGGCACAAGTATAGTTCGAGGCCCTGGCCCTGGGAGTAGCGGTTTTTGCCGTTATCGGTGCGAAACCCATATTCAAACAGGCGCGATTGATCGGCAATCTTGACGCCGATGCCGTTGTCCTTTATATGTAACATAATTTCATCGCCGTCCGCCTGTTCAAGAACGATGTTTACCGTAACGTCCGGTCCGGAAAAAACAATCGCGTTGAAAAGAAGAGATTCAATGATCCTAAGATACCTGCGCTTGTCGCAGCAGGCCATGAATGGACCGGGCGTTTCTTCGATCAGGGAATAGTTCTTGTTCCAGTTTGCCTTAAATGCATTGATCTTATTAACCGCATCGTGAACTACTTCCTTGATATTGACATTTTCCATGACAAGGTGTTTTTCCAGGACGTTAGCATTTAATAGTGAAAAATCCCGGAGGTTATCGATATAACGCGAAAGACGCCAGATTTCAAACCGCGAATCAACAAGCAGTTCGAAGGTTTCTTTTGAGAATTCCGCGGATTGATAATCGACCAAAATCGCCAGGGCGTTCTGTATTGAAGTGATGCGCGACCGGATATTCTGGAGGGAGTCGGACGTTTGGCGATGGATAGTGGCCACCAGTGTTTTTTCACCGGAAATATCCTGTAAAAAATAGACGATAGAGGATAGGTCATTTCTTTTTAGTCTTTGCCTGATTATAAATATCGTTTTTTCGTTCAGTTTTTTTTCAATACTGTCATGCGTCAAAAGGAGCGGCAGCGGGCTAATACCAAATAAATGGAGTAAGTCCGTTTCAAAAAGCGCAAGCGAGCCCTTGGAAAAAGCATTGATGATCGTATTTGCTTTTTCATTAACACGGACAATACCTCCTTCGGAATCGAAAACGATTATTCCTTGCGGCGCGTTATCCACCAGGAGGCTGTCGATACCGACTGTTTTTTTATTGTTCATGGACGTCTCCACGGCTTAATCCATCAATTGTTTTAATAAGGTCCTGAGGGTTGAATGGTTTTCTGCATACCGCCGAAGCGCCCTTTTCCCTAGCCATCCGGTCGGAATCCGGCTGGTCTCCCGCGGTAAAAACGATCACCGGAATTCCGGACAACCGGTTATCGGCCTTGAGATGAGACAGCACGCTCCATCCGTCCATTCCCGGCATTATGATATCGAGCATAATAATATCGGGTTTCTCTTTTTCGGCCAGAGCGATCCCTTCCAGGCCTCCAGTCGCGGTTATGGTATCCATTTCTTTGTGCCTCAGCAGAAGCGCCGTGGTCTTGAGGATCAGCGTTTCATCATCGATAATCAATATTTTTTTTCTGCCCATTGTCGTTCCTTTCAATAATGGCGTCAACAGCGGCTCTTTCCAACCATTTTAGAATAGATTCCATACTTTTGTCAACATGGAAATATTTTCATACGGTTCATAAAGTTATACCGGAAATAAAATCTGATAAAACACTTGTCTTGATTTGTCGGTAATTATATAATGTCAAATATATTGACTATCAGTAAGGAACTTGCGATGAAAACATTATCTTGTATCAGAATGACAAGCTTATTCTCCGGCATTGTTCTTTTTTTATCGAGCGGCATTCATGCGGCGGAACAAAACCCGCAAAATGCCGTCATAGATATATCTCTTCAAGATTTGCTTAATTCTCAAGTCACCACGGCATCAAAAACCGCGGAGAAATTATCCGATGCGCCGGGAGTGATTTCCGTGGTGACAAAAGATGAAATAAAACGATTCGGCGGCAATACGTTAAAGGATGTTTTGGAACGCATGCCTAGCGTTTCCGCTCAAACCGCTTTTTTCCAAGATCGAAGCCTTATTGCCGTTCGCGGCGATCAATATAAGGTCACCTCCGGGCACGTACTTTTGCTTTTGAACGGCAGGCCTGTCAGGGAAAGCATGGAAGGCGGGATAACCAGCGAAATGTTCGAATCCTTTCCGATCGATATCATCGAACGCATAGAACTGATTAGAGGTCCCGGTTCGGTTCTTTACGGATCGGATGCATTTGCTGGAGTCATCAACATAATAACCGAAGATCCCGAAAAGCTCGGCGGCTCGATTTCCGGACAAGGCGGAATCAAGGGTGAATGGGGCGCTAACGGCGATTTCAGATTAAAGTCAGGCGATTTCAAAGTCCTTGCGTCTATTCATGCGGCCGATGAAAGCTGGAAAATTTCCAAATACACACAGACCATACCTAATACTCCAATACCATTGAAAACGTATTCCTTGATATATCCGGACCAGCAACAGGGATCTTTCGCAAGTTTGGAATATAAAGGAATAAAACTCCAATCATCATACGACCGATGGCATGCACAGTATTTTCTCCGCGGGCAGCTTGGAGAAAATGTTTGGGGGAAATTCTTCAACGACCTGGGATACAGTTTGAAGGTTTTAAAAATTTGGAACATGACGTTCAACGTTACGTATACGAATTCGACTTTGGAGTCCGACACGGGATATGCATATGTCAAACGCAATTCCTATGACCTCGTTACTGAATGGACGAACTTCATTCAGTTGTCCGACAAATCAAAATTAGTGGTCGGAGCTTTGTTCGATCAAATCAAAGGTAAGGAAGATTTTAAAGGATGGTCGGGACTCGCGGCATATGTTGCTGCCGATGGCCAAATAAACGCCTTTGCGGGATATGCACAGATCGATTATTGGCTCTTGCAAACCTTAAAGCTCATCGGCGGAGTTCAAACAAATAAAGTCGGATCTCTCGACGTCGACATCGTGCCGCGTGCGGGTATAATCTGGTACCCAATCGAAAAAATATCTTTCAAAGGATTGTACGGTGAAGCCTACCGTGCCCCGAGCATCAATGAAACTGAAATTAATCACCCGGGCTTAAAGGGCAATCCGGACTTGAAACCGGAAAAAGTAGGTACGATAGATATGGGCGTGAACTATAACGCGGATAATTTCCAAGCGGGAGTCAATTACTTTCATAGCGACCAAAAAAACATCATCTCTCTTAGCCAGGCAAACCCCGCTTATAGAGTATACAAAAACATGACTGAAATCACTTATCAAGGCGCAGAAATTGAAAGCAAATATTATTTAAACACTAATTTATTTATAACGGGGTCGATGTTATATCAGGTTAATAAAGATACGACCGACGCTACAAATAAAGTCCCGACCGCCACCTTTTACAAAAAGCTCGGCATAAGCTATATGAGCACTAACGGTATTACCTTGAGCATGTTTGACATTTTCGACAACGGGCTCGATACCGCCTATAGCGGAACCATTAATCCGGGTCCTTTGCCGCAAGACATATTGAACATAAATTGCGGATTCGACATATCCAAATTTTTTAAATTGCATGCAAAGCCGGATTTTGCGCTTAATCTTTATATAGAAAATTTGATGAATACTGCGGTTTGGGCGCCTGAATGGGGTGGCATTCCACATCAAACGATCCCGGTAAGTCCAGGCAGACGGATTTATTTGAGCGCTAAGGTCGCGCTCTAGGATTCTTCTATAAATCCGCGAGTGCCATTTTTATCCCGAATTTTGTTTTAACCCCCACCCTGTTGCAATACTTCGCAATCGGACAAATCGCGCATTTGGGATTGATCGGCGTGCATGTGTTCTGACCGAAAGAAACAAGATAGGAATTAAAAGTCGTCCAGTAGCGCACGGGAAGGATTTTTCTCAGGCGCATCTCTGTTTCAAAAGGGTTTTTAGTATTTACATACCCCAATCTGTTGCAAATCCGGTGAACGTGCACGTCAACGCACACGGCAGGCTTGTTAAAGGCTATCGCCACCACCAGGTTCGCCGTTTTCCTGCCTACTCCCGGAAGTTTTATCAAATCATCGACGGTATCGGGGATTGTTCCATTAAAGAGTTTGTCAATGGCGTCGGGGAGCTGCTTGAGCATTCTGGCTTTTGTGGCGTAAAAACCTACGGGATAAATTAATTTTTCAATTGTCC
>Ga0182027_10007802_pt1 | contig 15700 bp, 12 predicted proteins | sample 712E1DmetaG_FD_121300 | JGI IMG/M metagenome (GOLD analysis project Ga0182027, IMG submission 121300) | Permafrost microbial communities from Stordalen Mire, Sweden - 712E1D metaG (Illumina Assembly) | ecosystem: Environmental > Terrestrial > Soil > Wetlands > Permafrost | place: Sweden...
GACCAGCTCGATGTCGCAGCCGTTGCAGCTTCCGGCGTTCAGATGAAAGAGCCAGGGCGACCGGCGGCGCGCCGTGCGGACGAGACTGTCGAAGATGCTCAAGGCCGCCTCCTACAGCACCCTCGGCCAGAGACCGGCAGCCAGTACGACGACGATGAGCGAGACGATGGCGACGACCAGCGGCCACGGTTCGCTGCGCCAGATGCTGAGCCGGGCGCCCACGGCCGAGGCCGCCTCGTCGTCGCCCCCCCACCAGCAGACGGCGATGACCCGGGCGAAGGTGAGTACGAGCAGGGCCGTCGCCGCAATCAGGGCCGCGAGATACACCGGGCTGCCGCTGTAGGCCGTGAGGTACAGGCGCCAGTGACCCGCGTAGCCGGCGGTCGGCGGCACACCCAGCGCAGCGAGCGCCCCGGCGGCAAAGCCGGCCGCCGCCAGCGGATGGCGGCGGGCCAGCCCGCGCGAGCGCAGGGTCACGGGGGCGTCGCGCTCGGCGCCCGCGACGGCGCTGAACAGCAGCGCCGTCGCCACCGCCTGCACGGCGATCGCGAGCGTCGCGCCGGTCAGCCCGAAGCGCCCGCCCAGGGCGATGCCGAGCATCACGTAGCCGGCATCGGCCACCGCCGCGAAGGCGAGCAGCCGCTTGACGTCGCGCTGGGCGAGCGCGAGACCGGCGGAGCCCACGGCGGTGAGCAGCCCCAGGGCCAGCCATGGCCAGGCGGGGTGGAAGAGCCACGGCGCCCCGGCGCGAATGGCGATCAGCTCGGCCGTCGCGGCGACGTCGACCACGGCCAGCACGAGCCCGATCACGGCGGCCGGCGTGCGTTCCGCGACCGTCGGCAGCCACAGGTAGGCCGGTACGATGGCGAGCTTGAGCGCAAACCCCGCCAGCAGCAGGGCCAGGACCAGGCCGGCCGGGCCGCGGTCGATCGTCACTATCCCGCCGACGAGGAGCGCCGTCGACAGTGTGAAGGCCACGAGGTACGCCCACCCGGCCCGCCGGCCGGTCTGCGTGAGGAAGATCAGCACGAACGCGACGAACGACGCCGCCTCGAGGCCCACGACGTGGCCCAGTTCGCCAGGGACCGGCAGGGCAGCGAGGGCGAGAGCGCCGGCCACGACGAGCAGCCAGGCGCGCCGTCGCACGGCCGTGGTCACAAGGGCGACGAGCAGGAGCGCGACGAGCGCCAGCGCCAGCGCCGGCATGAGCGGCCAGCGGTCCGGCGACACCGAGCGCAAGACGCCATGGCGAACCGGCTGTGCCGCAAAGCCGACCACGGCGCCGACGCCGAGCACGATCAGCGGCAGCGCAACGAGGACATGGCGCTCGAGCCAGGCGCTCAGGCGCGCGACCCTCGCCGTGACGGCGAGGGTCGCGCGCCACACCGCCAGATAGTAGCGATCAGGATCGACCCAGTCGTAGAAGGGACGAAGCCCGCGGTAGAAGATGGCCGAGAAGTCGCCGGCGCCGAGGCGGCCGGCGCGCGACAGCGGTTCGCCTCCGGTGAACGCACCGGCGGGAGCGGCGGGCGCGGCGACGGCGGGCGACACACTGATGCCCTGCGGGCGGCTGGCGCCCCGAAACGGCTCGAGCGAGGTCGGCGCGACGGGCGCGGCGCCACCACCGGCCAGGGCCAGACCGGGCGCCGCCGGCCCAGCCGCCGGCCTCTGGACACCGCGACGCCCACGGGCTGCCAGCCACCAGATGGCGGCGCCGCCGGCCAAGGCGGCGAGGGCGAACACCAGCCCCACGGTCGTGTACCAGACCCCGCCGGGCGCCACGACGCCAAGCGGACCGACGGCGACGTCGGGACGCAGGCCCATCCCCTTGAGGGCCGGCTCGACGACGTACTTGATTGGCAGTTGCGGCGCGACGCCGAGCACGATCGTGCCGGCCGCCAGCGCCATCATGCCGGCGACCATCGTCCGCGGCGACTCGCGCGCCTCACGCGTGTCTGCCGTTGAGCTGCCGAAGAAGACGCCGCTCGTGGCCTTCATGAACGAGAACATGGTGAGCACGCTGACGATCCACGCGACCAGGGCCGGCACCGTCTGCCCGGCGCGCAGGGCGGCGACGTACACCAGCCACTTGCTCACGAAGCCGTTCAGCAGCGGCACCCCAGCGATGCCGCCGGCGACGACGATCCAGGCGACCGTCGTGCGCGGCATGCGCCGCGCCAAGCCTCCCAGCCTGTCCATGTCGCGCGTGCCGGTGGCCTGTTGCACGGAACCGGCGCAGAGGAACAGTCCGCCCTTGAAGAAGGCGTGGTTCAGACACTGCAGAAGACCGGCGATCACGCCGAGCGGTGTGCCGAGGCCGATGCCCAGCATCATGTAGCCGATCTGGCTCACGGTGTGAAAGGCCAGCAGCCGCTTCAGGTCGTGCTGGACCATGGCGAACAGGACGCCGATCAGCATGGTGGCCGTACCCAGCCAGATGACCGTTGTCTGCCAGCTGACCGGCCAGGGGGCGAAGCTGTGCATGCGGGCTACGAGGTAGACCCCGGCCTTCACGTAGCAGGCGGCGTGCAGCAGCGAGCTCACCGGCGTCGGCGCTTCCATCGCCGACGGGATCCAGGTGTGCAGCGGGAACTGCACCGACTTGGCCGTGGCCGAGATCAGCATGAGGGCGAACAGGCCGGTGGTGAAGGCGGAGCTCATGCGCGGATCGGTCCACACCGTCGTGCCGGTGCGGAAGTAGATGACGAGGATCGCGGCCAGCAGCGCGTAGCCGGCGATGTGCGTCATGACCAGCACCTTGCGCGCCCCCGCGGCCGCCTCGCGGCGCGTGTACCAGAAGCCGACGAGGAAGAACGAGCACAGGCCGACGAGCTCCCAGCTCGCGTACATCACGAACAGGTCGGCGCTGTAGACGAGGTTGATCAGGCCGGCGATAAACACCAGCATGAACACGTAGAAGCGCGTCGCCGAACGATCCCTCGCCATGTAGCCGACGGAGTAGACCAGGACCGCGAGGCCGATGCCGGCGCCCATGAGCGCGAAGAGCTCGGAGAGGCCGTCGACGTGGAAAGCCAGCGTCAGCGGACCGTCCCAGGCGATCGGCCGCCAGTTGACGACCTGCCCGTGGTAGGTCGTCGGCCACAGGGCGAACACGCCGCCCAGCGCGACCAGGCAGGCCGCAACGGCCAGCCAGCCTTTGGCGCGGTTGGACAGCACCCGCGCCAGCACCAGCTCGAGGGCCGCGCCACACAGAAGCGCGACCAGCGGCAGAAGCACCAGGGCGTCGTGCGTCACGTCGGTCGCCGTCCGCCTAGCCGCCCGCGACCATGGGGAAGATCGACACCTGGTCGTCGGGCGAGAGCGGTGTGTCGAGGCCGCCGGTGAAGTGCACGCTGCGGCCGTTCACGAGGATGATGACGATCGCGCTGAGACGCTCGCCGTCGAACACGGCACGGCGAAACGCCGCGCCGTAGCGCCCGGAGAGCGCCTGCAGCAACCCGCCGAGCGTCGCCGGCGGCTCGTCGATGCGCCGCGCGCGCTCGCCGGTCAGCTCGCGGAACGTGGCGAAGTACTGGACGTTCATGACTGCTCGCTGGGGCGGGCGGGAGTACGGGGGGTGGCGCGCGAAGCGCGCCACCCCCCGTCCACGCCTCTACACCAGCGCCAGCTCCTTGAGCTTGGCCTTGGTCGGCACCCCGTTCTCGTCCCAGCCGCGCTCCAGGTAGTAGCCCGGCAGCATCTCGCCGAGGCGGTTCACCAGGCCCTTCGACGGTCCCGTCTTGATCGGCTCCTTGAGCAGGCGCTCGGGCAGGGTGTCGTCGGCCGCCGTGAAGCCGGCCTTCAGGTTCCACAGCCGCTCGGCGTTCCAGATGCGCTCGCCCGCCCGCAGGAACGCCTCGAGCGAGTATTCGACGCCGGTCGCCGCGGTCAGCATCTCGGCGAGCTCGGCGCCGCCGATCCCGAACGTCGCAAACAGGCAGGCGCCGCTCGAGTCGAGCGCCGCGGTCAGGTTCTGGAAGAGGATATCCAGGCCGGCCTTGCCCTCTGTGACGTGGGGATCCATCTCGGCGCCGTTGGCCAGCACCTCGACGGCAATGGTATAGCCGCGCACGTGGCAGCCGCCGCGGTTGCCGGTGGCGTAGTTGAGGCCGATGCCCTGCACGCCGCGCGGGTCGTAGGCCGGCATCTCCTGCTTCTTGCAGGTCATCGAGTACTCGGGGTGGCCGTAGCTCTCGGCGAGCCGGTAGGAGCCCTGAGCCAGCTTGACGCCGAAGCCCTCACCCATGCAGGCCTTGCGGGTCATCTCGACCATGGCAGCCGTGTTGCCGAAGACGAGCTGTATTCCGTCGGTGTCTTTCGCCGTGATGAAGCCCCGCTCGAACAGCTCCATCGCGCAGGCGATCGTGGAGCCCAACGAGATGGTGTCGAGGCCGTACTCGTTGCACAGGAAGTTGGCCTTGGTGATGGCGTCGAGGTCGTCGATGTCGCAGTCGGGGCCGAACGACCAGGCGGACTCGTACTCGGGGCCCTCGCCGAAACCCTCGTAGCCGGGGCTGTCGACTTTCGTCACCCGGCCGCACGAGATTATGCAGCTGAAACAGCCCTTCGGCCTGATCAGCTGCTTGGCCGACAGCGACTCACCGCCGACCTTGTCGGCCGTCGGGTAGTAGCCGTCCTGGTAGTTGCGCGTGGGCAGAGCGCCGATCGAGTTCAGGATGTTCACGAGCACATCAGTGCCGTAGGCCTTGAGACCGGCGCCGCCGACGGGGTGCGCCTGGATCATCTTGCGTGCCTTCATGACCGCCGCCCTGAAGGCCTCGGGGTCGGCGACCTTGACGGCGCCGTTGCCTTGCACGGCGATCGCCTTGAGGTTCTTCGAGCCCATCACGGCTCCCACACCCGTGCGACCGGCGGCGCGGAACATGTCGTTCATGACGTTGGCGAGCAGCGCGAGCTTCTCGCCGGCCGGACCGATGCAGGCCACCTTGGCGTCTTCGTCGGTCTCGTCGCGGACAAGGTCGGTCGTGTCGGGTGTCGTGTGGCCCCACAGCGCTGCCGCGTCACGGATCTCGACCTCGTCGTCCTTGATCCAGAGGTACGTGGGCTTGGCCGCCTTGCCCTCGATGATGAGCGCGTCGTACCCCGCGTACTTGAGCTCCGGCCCGAAGGCGCCGCCCGAGTTGGACGCGGCGATGACGCCGTTCAGCGGGCCCTTGGTGATCACGTCGTAGCGGCCGGCCGAAGGCGCGAAGGTGCCGGTCAGCGGCCCGGGCGCGAAGATGAGCTTGTTATCGGGGCCGAGCGGATCGGCCTTGGGGTCGACTTCGTCGCTGATGATGCGCACGCCCAGCCCGCGGGCGCCCACGTACTCGTGGGCGAGCTTCAGCTCGGTCGCCTCACGGTTGACCGTGCCCTTTGTGAGGTCGATGCGCAGGATCGTGCCGGTCCAGCCGAACATCTCAGCTCACCTCCTGGAAGGCGTCCTTGAACTTCGCAGCGTAGGCCTTCTTGCGCGAGCGCACCTGCTGGGTGTCGTCGACATACTCCAGAGCCGCGTTGGGACAGAAGGTCACGCACTCCGGCGCGCCCTGACAGGTGTCGCACTTGAAGATGGCACTCGAGGCGGCGTCGTAGCGGGCGTTGCCGAAGGGACAGGCGACCGTGCACATCTTGCAGCGGATACAGACTCGTTCGTCCCAGTCGACCAGATTCGCCAGGGCGTTGCTGCGGTGCATGGCCCCGGTCGGACAGACCTTCACGCAAGCCGCCTCGTCGCATTGCTGGCAGAGCATGGGTACCGAGATGCCCTCGCGTTCCCAGGTGTAGGCGTGCACGCGGGTAGCCGCCAGCCGGAACTGGCCCTCGTGCACAAAGGCGCAGGCCAGCTCGCAGTTGCGGCACCCGGTGCACTTGTCCGGGTGGATCATCAGGATCTTGGCCATGGCTCCTCCTTGAGAGCTCTACGGACACACTCGAGACTCGCCGGCAGCGACGAGGCGACAAACAGGGACGTGGACGGCGGGGGAAGGGACCTTGGGGGAGTGCGGGTCGCAGAAGATCGCGGCGGCCGTAGTCGTCGATCACATACGCGCCTTCGGAGACCCCTGAGCAGCGTCGCGCTCATCACCGATCGCCTGGGCCGCGGCCGGCTCCACACCGTGCTGCGGACCCAGGAGTAGCTGTAGACACCGGTTTTCAGCCTACGGCCGGCTGCCGGAGGCACAACCGTGGTCGCGTTACATCTCGGCCATCCGACCGTAGGCAACTATACCATCTCGGCCAACGCAGGCGGCCCGCATCAAGTCCGGTCACGCCTGGTCCCGACGGCTGGGACGCAGGCGCGCCGCGGTATACGCCTCCCCGCTTCGGAACGAGCCGCCTCTGTCTCGAGCAGGTAGCGCTTGAGGGCGATCCCGCCGGCGAACCCGCGCAGTTCGCCGCCGGCGCCGATCACCCTGTGGCAGGGCAGCACGAGCAGCAGCGGGTTGCCCGCCAGAGCGGCGCCCACGGCGCGCGCCGCTTCGGGCCGGCCGATGGCGCGCGCGAGCTGCCCGTAGGTGACGGTCTGCCCGTAGCCCACGGACCGCAGCGCCAGCCACACCCGCCGCTGGAAGGCCGTCCCGTCGGGGCACAACGGCAGGTCGAACTCGCACCTCTTCCCCGCGAAGTACTCGTCGAGCTGCCGGGCGGCCTCTTCGAGGACCGCGTCTGCGGCGAGCGGCGCCGTCGCGCCGCTCGCCGCCTGCGACCGCGGCCAAGGGTCGTCTGCGTCCCGCAAACCCGACGCTGTGGTTTCCGACTCCGCGTCAAAAGGCACATCGGATGACGCACCCGGCAAACGGATCTCGCGGAGCACTCCGGCCTGGGCGACGAGCAGGAGCTCGCCGATCGGCGTCGTCACCACCGCCCGCTGGACGGTCTGCGAATCTGTCGTCATCGTATCCTCCCCGATTGTGAACAGTGTCACGATCGCGCCGTGAGACGCGCTGCGACGGGTCGCGCACCGTCATGGTGCCACCGCACGACTGCCCCGTCCGGCGGGTTTCGGCCATCGACGCCGGGCGCGGGCATGGCCGGCCGATTCCCGCTAGTCGTCGTCGGCAGGGCGGGTACACTCAACGCCATGCAGCCCGACACCGAGACCGCCTATCGAGCCATGCAGAGCCGTGACGCGCGCTTCGACGGCTGGTTCTTCGTGGCCGTCACGACCACCGGCATCTACTGCCGGCCGAGCTGTCCGGCAACGACCCCGCGGCGCGAGAACGTGCGGTTCTTCGCGACGGCGGCCGGCGCCCAGGCGGCCGGCTTCAGGGCCTGTCTGCGCTGCCGGCCCGACGCCGTGCCCGGCTCGCCGCAGTGGAATCTGCGGGCCGACGTGGCCGGACGCGCCATGCGCCTCATCGCCGACGGAGTCGTTGACCGCGACGGCGTCGAGGGGCTGGCGGGGCGGCTCGCCTACAGCCCCCGTCACCTGCGCCGCCTGCTCACGGAGCAGCTCGGGGCGGGACCGCTCGATCTCGCCCGGGCCCAGCGCGCCCAGACGGCGCGGCTGCTGATCGAAACGACCGCCGTGTCCTTCAACGACGTCGCCTTCGCGGCCGGCTTTGCCAGCCTGCGGCAGTTCAACGACACCGTGCGGACGGTGTTTGCCTTGACGCCGACGCAGATCAGGCGGCGGGCGGGGAGGCGGCGGCATGCCGGCACCTCCCCGCTCGCCGCCCTCACGGCCCCCGGCTCGCTGGTGCTGCGCCTGCCCCGCCGCGGGCCGTTCGACGGCGCCGCCCTGCTGAGCTTCCTGGCGGCCCGCGCCGTGCCCGGCGTGGAGGAGGTCGCGGGCGATACCTACCAGCGGACGTTGCGACTCCCGCACGGCGACGCGATCGCTCAGCTCACGCCCCGCGCCGGCTACGTCGAGTGCCGACTTGGGCTCGACGACCTGCGCGACCTGGCGGCGGCCGTGGCGCGCTGCCGGGCGCTGTTCGATCTCGATGCCGACCCCGAAGCCGTCGACGCCGTGCTCGCACGCGACCCGTTGCTCGGCCCGCTGGTGCGCGACGCTCCCGGACGGCGCGTGCCGGGGACGGTCGACGGCGCCGAGCTGGCCGTGCGTACCGTGATCGGTCAGCAAGTTTCGGTAGCCGGCGCGCGCACCGTGGCGGCGCGGCTGACGGCCGCCCTCGGCCGCCCGCTGGCCGCGCCGCGCGACGGCCTGCTCGGCACGTTTCCCACAGCCGAGGCGCTGGCCGCCGCCGACCCTTCACTTCTGCCCATGCCCGCCGCGCGACGGCGCACGGTGCTGAAGCTCGCCCAGGCGATCGCCGACCGGCGACTCGTTGTGAGCGGCGCGGCCGACCGCGACGAGCTGCGCGAGCGTCTGCGTGAGATCCCGGGGATCGGTGAGTGGACCGTCTCCTGCATTCTCATGAGACTCGGCGACACCGACGCGTTCCCGGCCGGCGACCTCGGCGTGCGGCGCGCGCTGGAGGCGCTGGACCGGCCGCACGACGCCGCCAGCGCCGCCGTGCTGGCCGAGCCGTGGCGCCCCTGGCGATCGTATGCGGTGCAGCATCTCTGGAGCGTCGCGTCCTCCGACGAGCGGCGTCGGCGCCCCGGGCGACTCGGCGTGGAGCTACGCCGCCGTGGTGCGGACTCCTGAGATCTGGGCGACCTCGTCGGGTGAGAGCGTGAGCCGCGCCGCGGCGACGTTCTCTTCGAGGTGCGCCACTGAGCCCGTCCCCGGGATCGGCAGCATCGCCGGCGAACGTGCCAGCAGCCAGGCGATGACGACCTGGTAGGGCGAGACGCCGTGCCGCCGGGCGACGTCGGCGACGACCTCGTTGCCGACATCGCCCTGCCCCACCGGCGCCCACGGCAGAAACCCGAGTCCGTCGCGCGCGCAGGCGTCGACCAGGCCGTCGGAGCGCCGGTCGAACGGATTGTAGCGGTTCTGCACCGAGACGATCTCGGTCACCTGACGGGCGCGGCGCAGCTCGTCGGCAGTCACGTTGGAGACGCCGATGTGGCGGATCTTGCCTTCCTGCCTGAGCTCGACCAGAGCGCCGACCGATTCCTCGAGGGGGACGTTCGGGTCGGGCCGGTGAAACTGGTAGAGGTCGACGCGCTCGACGCGCAGCGCTCTCAGGCTGCCCTCGAGGGCCGCGCGCAGGTGCGCCGGCCGGCCGTCCGGCGTCCAGCGGCCGGGACCGGGGCGCAACAGCCCGCCCTTCGTGGCGATCACGAGACCTTCGGGGTATGGGTGCAGCGCCTCGGCGATGAGCTCCTCGCTCACGCGCGGCCCGTAGCTGTCGGCCGTGTCGATGAAATCGACGCCCAGCTCGACGGCGCGGCGCAGCACGCGCCCGGCCTCGGCGCGGTCGGGCGGGTCGCCGACGATGCCCGGACCGGTGATGCGCATCGCGCCGAAGCCGAGGCGGTTCACCGTGAGGTCGCCGCCGAGCGTGATGGTCCCGGCGGTGGCGGCAGGTAGCTCCGGCATCTCAGGCCTCCATGGTCGATCCTTCGTGGGGTCGCGGGCGTCCGCTGCGAGCAGCGGCGACGAACGCCCAGGCGTGGTCGGCCACGAACTCCTCAAAGCCGATCGCCGGCCGGCCGGTGAGACGCTCGACGTCGCCGCTCACTGCGGCCAGCCGGCCGGCCCGCATCTCGTGACCGAACTCCCGCAGCGCCGCGGCGACGTCGCGTTGCGCCTCGTTTCCGGAAGGCCGGCCGGCGTCCTCGGGTTCGTCGAGGTAGGTGATCCGACGGCCGGTGACGCCGCTGAGCGCGTCCGCCATCTCGACGCCGGTCAGCGCCCGCGGCCCCGTCAGCGTGAAGACGTCGGCGTCGACCTCGTCCATGAGCGCGGCCGTCGCGGCCGCGGCGACGTCGCGCACGTCGATGCTGCTCATCGCCGCCGCACCGAGCGGCAACCGAAAGCAGTCGGCGTCGCGGATCGAGGGGCCGTAGATCGTCACGAAGTTCTGCATGAACGAGTTGGGCCGCAGGATGGTGGAGGCCAGACCCGAGGTGGCGACGATCGCCTCGGCCTCGCGATGCCAGCGGCTGAGGGTGTCGCGACCGGTGTCGGCGCGGCACAGCGACTGGCGCACGATGCGCCGGACGCCGCAGGTTCGGGCGGCCTCGACGGCCGCCCGAACCTGCGCGACCGCCTGCGGCACCTGGGGCGTCAGCAGATAGAGCACCTCGACGTCCTGCAGGGCGGCGAGCAGAGTATCGGGCGCCGCGAAGTCGAGCAGGACGCGGTCGATGTCGAGGTCTTCCTCAGGCACCAGGTCGTCGCGGCGGTGGACGACGGCCCGCACCAGGGCGCCGGCGCTCACCAGCATGGCCACCAGCTCGCGCCCGACCGCGCCGCCGGAGCCCGTCACGAGCACCCGCCCGGTCAGCGGGGCCGTGTCGCTCACGACGCCATGGCGCAAGGCGTGCTCATGTTGGCAGTTGTACCCGCCGCACGTCCTGCTCTCGCTCAAACATCGTCGTTCTGCTCAGGCGCACGCGCGGCGTGGCCACCGGCCGCAGGCCGCTGGCTGCCGCGATGCCGACCGTCGCCGCGAAGGCGGCCGCCGACACGTGGCCGCGCGGCTCGACCAGCAGGAACCGACCGCCCGGCTTGAGCGCGCCGGCGACCTCGCTCAGGAAGCGGGTGACATTGGGCACCTCGTGGACCATCCAGAACGCCAGGGCGGCGTCGGCGACAGGCAGCTCGCCGACGGCGTCGGGCTCGCAGCGGTGCAGCGTGACGCGCGACGAAAGCCCGGCGCGCTCGGCGCGCAGTCGCAGCCTGTCGAGCATCCCGGCCTGTAGATCGACCGCCACGACCCGGCCCCCGGGCCCCACCAGCTCGGCCATGGGCAGCGTGAAGAAGCCTGGCCCGCAGCCGAAGTCGATGGCGGTGTCACCCGCGGCGACGAGTCCGTCGAGGATGCGCCGCGGATCCTGCAGCAGCCGCCGCAGCGGGGTCGCGAGCCAGCCGGCGTGCTCGGCCGGGCACACGCCGCCGCCGGGCGCCAGCGCGTCGGTGGCGGCAGAGGGGCCAGAGCACGCGGTGCAGAGCTCTCGCTCCACATCGTCCAGGAACGACGCGACACGCTCTCTGTCGGCCGCGGTGCCGTAGAGATTGGCGCTGAGGGTGAGCTCGCCGTCGTACGAGCTCATGGCGAGCTGGAAGTGAGGTTTGTACTTGATCGAGCCGCACAAAAAGGCGTCGCGAGGGCGCTGATCGCCGAGAGACAGCCTGGCCGCGTCGAGGATCCCCACGTTCGTCATGCAGATGAGGGGGCTCTTCAGTCTTGACCTCAGCAGGTGGTTCGCTCGTCTGTCCGGGAGCAGCTTGTAGACCAGATCGAGCTTGATGAAGCCGTTGAGACCCAGATCGCCGCCCTTCTTGTCGTCCATCTCCGCCTTGATTCTGGCGAGCGTGTCCGCGAAGCGTTCCTCGGGCCGCAGCTCCAGCCGCGTGATCACCGTCGACGAGAGATTGGCCAGAGCGCCGGACTTCGCGCCGTCGTCCAGATAGCGGCGCATGTCCACCATCACCGGTAGGCGAAGCTCGGCGCCGCAGGGCAGGGCGAGGCTCCGAAACAGGCATCGGTAGTAGGCGGCGAGCACGGCGTCGTTCAGGGTGGCTCCCCGCGTCGTGCAGTAGCCATGGATGGCCTCGAGGCTCTCCCGCCCCAGCTTGCGCGTAAGGATGAAGGGCCGCACGTCTCCACCCTCGCTCAAAGGGAATCGATGGTCGCCGGAACGGTTGTTCTCTTTGCTGTGCGACAGCAGGGACTTGAGCTTGATGCCCATCCCGAAACGCCGCAGCACCCCGCGCATGCTCCTGTCGCCGGCGATCGCAACGGGCTCGTACCCCGGATCGGCCAGGATCCCCGTGTAGGTCCGGCACAGGAGATACAGGTAGTCCTTGAAGGCGGCCGCGTCGCCTGCCATGTGGTTCATCGTGAGGGCGACGGCGGGACTGCCCGAGTCGAGAAGGCAGACCTTGATCTGAGGCCCGGTGCTCTCGTCGATGCGCGACGTGACGAGCTCGTCGAACTCCGGCTGGGTCCGCGCGACCACGAAGGCTTCTGCGAATCGGGCGCGATCGAGGCTTTGCCAGCACGGTCGTCGCCCTTCGGCGACGTAGCGCGTACCGAGGATGGGAACGGCCTCGATCGACGAGATGACGGCCTTTCTCAGGACCGCGGCGTCGAGCTCCGACTCGAATCGCAGGAGGAAATGCAGCTGGTGGTCGTTGAACCCGGTGAGGTCGAACAACAGCTGCACCTGGTCGAACACCTCCGCCGTGTACTGCGTTGCCGGGCGCTTCACGTCTGGGCTTCGACCGTCTCGGACGGCGCGGCGCCGACCTCATGCCCCTCGTGCCCAGCGGCGAGTGCCTTCTGGGCCACGGCTTCACGCGCCGCGACGTGGTGCGGCGCCGTGCCGCGGATGGTCGCCAGGGCGATCGGGGCGCCGACCAGCAGCATGATGCCGCTCACCCAGAGCGCGAGGTGCAGCCCCGACGTGAAGCCCGCCGCGAAGGCGTTGCCGACGGTGTGGCCAACGGCGGCCGCGTCGATGCCGGGCGGCATCCTGGCGGGCGTCGCCCCGCGTCCCTCTCTGGCCATCGTCATGATGGCGCTGGAGACCGGCGCCGGCAGGTGCAGGGCGCGCACCGCCGCCGACATCTGGTCGATGAAGCGCCTGGTCACGAGGTTGCCGAGCACGGCGATACCGAACACGCTGCCGACCTGGCGCATGGTGTTCGAGGTCGCCGAGGCCATGCCGGCGCGAGCCGCTGGCACCGTGCCCATGATCGCCGTCGTCATGGGACTCATGATCAGACCGTTGCCCACGCCCATGAGGAGCAGCCAGTACCAGAACGACGAGTAGCTGGTGTCGGGCTGCACCGACGTCAGGCAGAGCAGCGCGGTGCCCGTCATGAGCAGGCCGAGGGTGATCGGCAGGCGCGCCCCGATGCGGCCGACGATGCGCCCCGAGACGATCGCCGCCGCCATGATCCCGAGAGTGGCGGGGAGCTGCAGCACGCCGGCTTTCGTCGGCGAGTAGCCCTGCACCTCCTGCATGAACAGCGACAGGAAGAAGATCACGCCGAAGAAGGCAAAGCTCACGATCACGCCCACCAGGTTGGCGCCGCTGAAGGTGCCGCTGCGAAAGAACTTGAGCTGCAGCAGCGGCGTGCGGCCGCGCAACTCGACGACCAAAAAGAGGCCGAGGGTGATCGCCGAGACGACGAAGCACGAGACGATCCTGGCCGACGTCCAGCCGTAGGTGTTGGCCTCGATGAAGGCGTAGGTCAGAGCCACGAGACCGATCACGGCCGTGACCTGACCGGGCAGATCGAGGTCGCGCCCGGCGCGGTCCGACGACTCGGGCACGAACAGCACCGCCATGACGAGGGCGACCACGCCGATCGGCACGTTGATCCAGAAGATGCTCTGCCAGTCGAAGCGGTCGACCAGGGTGCCGCCGATCAGCGGTCCGATGGCCAGGGCGAGACCCGAGATGCCGGCCCACATGCCGATCGCCCGGGCGCGCTCGCGGGGGTCGCGGAAGGTGTTGGTGATGATCGACAGCGTGCTCGGCAGCATCAGCGCGCCGCCGATGCCCTGGACGACGCGCGCGCCGATGAGGAACGAGGTCGACGGCGCCAGGGCACACAGGACCGAGCCGCCGGTGAACAGGGCGAGGCCGCCGATGAACGCCTTACGGCGGCCGAACAGGTCGCCCAGCGTACCGCCGGTGAGCAGCAGGCTGGCCAGCGCCAGCACGAAGGCATCGACGATCCACTGCACCTCCGAGAAGGTGGCGCCCAACTTGACCTGAATGGTCTTCAGGGCGAGGTTCACGACGGTGCCGTCGAGCATCACCATGAACAGGGCGAAGCACATGCACGCCAGGGTCAGGCGATTCCGTCTGCGGTCGGCGTCGGGCATGGTCTCCGCCGCAGTCGTCATCTGGGCCTCCGCGGTCGTCACTTCGGCGCCGACCAGTCGCTCTTCAAGCCGTTGACGAAGGCCTGCAGCAGACGCCGCTGGCTGGCCCGCAGGCGGGCCGCCACCTCGGGCCGCTGACGTTGCTCGAGCGTCGCCAGACCCTGCACCAGCGCCCAGGCGCCGTAGGCCATGAACTCGGCGTCTTCGTGGCTGGGCATGGAGAAGACGCCCTGCGCGGCCCCTTCGCGAAACACACCGACCACGGCCTCTTCGACGCGCCGGTGCTCGCCCGAAACGGGAGCCGCCGGCACCGACTCGTGCAGCGTGACAACGGCCACGTCGGCGGGGTTGTGGCGAGCGAACTCGAGATAGGCGAGGCCGAGCTCGACGGCATGTTCGTCGGCGGGCAGGCCGGCCGGCACCGTGGCGAAGGCCTCCATCAGGGCGCCCATGGCGCGGTCGGCCAGCGCCTTGACGAGGTCGTCCTTGTTGTCGAAGTACTTGTAGAGAGCGCCGGCGCTATAGCCGGCGCGGCGGGCGATCTCGCGCAGCGAGAGGTCGGCCGCGCCGCGCTCGAGGAGCACTTCGCGAGCCGCGATCAGAATGTCGTCGCGCGTCTCACGATGACGTCGTTCGCGGCGATCGACGAAGCGGTCGGCAACGTGGCCGTCGAGGCCGTCGACGAGGTGATGGGGGAGCCGGTGCGGCCGGTGATGGTCTGCCCTCATCGCCCCTGCCCGCCTTTCCGAGGCCGGACCCTACGAGGCGACGGTGAACAGCGCTTTCGTTCGAGAACGGCGTATGCTTCAGTGAACGCCGTTCACTCTACGAGCGCGACGGGCGGGCGTCAAGTGCCTCGCAAGACGGTATCGGCGGCCGCTCCGGAGTGTCGGCGCCGGCGTGTGCGACTGCGGCCCTTGTGCGACTGCGGCCCTATTTCACGATGACCTCGGCGTGCATCGCCGCCAGCCCCTTGTGGATCGAGCACTCGTAGAAGTAGATGCCCTTCTTGGCGAAGGTGAAGCTGAACGTCTGGCCCTGGCTGAGTGTGCCGCTGGCGAAGACGCTCGTGGTCGCGCTGTTCAGCGACAGGCTCGCGGTCGAGATCACGTTGTGCGGCGTCGAGTCGTTGTTCGTCCAGGTCACCGTGGTGCCCGGCGACACGGTGAGCGTCTTGGGCGTGAAGGCGAAGTTCAGGATCACGACGCCGCTCGACGCCGCGGCGCCCGTGGCCGCCGTCGTCGGGGTGGCCGGCGTCGTGGTGCTCGCGCTCGACGAGCCGCCGCAGGCGGCCACCGCCGTCGCCAGGACGATCACCAGAACGGCCGCGGCCAGCGCCCGGCCGCGGAAGTCGATGAGGCGCATCTTCATGTCGATCTCGCATTCCTTGGGGTCTTGGGCACGTTGCCTCCCAATACCCGATCGACGCCACGGGGAGTCATGCGCGCGAGCGGCGCCTGCCGCGCCGTTCACGTGACGAGGGGCGGGGAGTCGTTCGACTCCCCGCCCCTCGCAGTGGCGGGGCCGGCTCGGGCCGGCCCCGCCTCGCTTCCTGGTCTAGCGGTGAAACGCACTTTCATTGTACGCGTTCTTGCCGCCGGTTCCTGCCGCGACACCGCGCTCGTGCCGCACTGCCACCGTCGGGCGGCGCCCTCTAGTGTTACATTCCTGAAGTGACTTTTAGTAGAATAGCCTCGTCCGGTGGTTTCACCCCGAAGGAGGCTGTTCATGGCGACAGCGCGGCGGATCGAGCTGACGGCAGAGGAAGAGCAGAC